>OGCI01000006.1_pt1 | contig 300751 bp, 263 predicted proteins | sample 1570021 | NCBI WGS metagenome assembly OGCI01 (sample SAMN06264664, study PRJEB24512) | hot springs metagenome | isolation source: Hot spring water | place: South Africa: Tshipise | collected 2015-06-21 | reverse complement strand
CACCTATGTGAGCGGACTGGAGATGGCCAAATTCATTCACGACGGAAAAGCAACCCGGGAACAGTGCGCAATGGTCGCGGTAAAGAACAGAAAGAACGCGCTTGATAATCCCGCCGCTGCTTACGGCGCCGATCTCACCATTGACAACGTACTTGATTCTGAGCCCGTCTCAGAGCCCTTGCGAGCTTTAGAAATAGCGCAGTCCGCTGACGGAGCCGTCGTTATGGTCCTTTGCTCTGAAAAACTTGTACCCTCCCTAACCGATAAGCCAGTGTGGGTTAAAGGTATTGGCTGGGCAACAGACTCACCCACACTTGAATCCCGGTCCTGGGGAGAAGCGGTCTCAAGTAGGATCGCAGCTGACATGGCTTATAAAATGGCAGGCATCACCTGCCCACCTAAGGAAATAGACATTGCCGAAGTCTCGGATAAGTACGCATACAAAGAACTGCAGCACCTGGAAGCCTTAAGATTGTTTGAACCTGGTCGTGCGGGAATCGCTTTGGAAGACGGTCGCACGCTTAAGGGCGGTGACCTTCCAGTTAATGTCTCTGGTGGCGATCTCGGTGTGGGACATCTTATCGAAGCCTCGGGCGCACAGAAAGTTGCGGAACTATATCTTCAGCTTCGAGGAGAAGCTGGAAGAAGACAGGTTGATAACGTCCGGGTCGGTGTGGCTCAATCTTGGAGGGGCGTGCCGACAACCTCGGCTGCGGTGTGTGTGCTTTCCAACGAATAAGGAGGTAAATGCATTGGGACAGAGAGTTGCGATCATAGGCGCCGGCATGACGAAATTCGTCAGGCGCGCTCAGGAAACGGGAAAAGAGCTTGCTTGGCAGGCTGCTAAAGCGGCTTTGGACTCCTGCGGTCTTACACTGAAGGATATAGATTGCATCAGCATGGGATGCGCACCTGATGCCTTCGATGGCGTACATATGAAGGGCGAGTATCTTTCCGACGGTAGTGGCGGCTGGAGAAAACCCTACATGAGGCACTTCGTCGGTGGGGGTACAGGTGTATTCGCCCCGATACACGGTTGGTTTCATGTTGCCTCCGGGGTTTTTGACACCTGCCTGGTTGTCTGCTCCGAGAAAATGTCATCATGCCACCCCCACCCCCAGGGAGCATTCAAAACCATATTCGACCACACTACCGAACAGCCTCTCAACCCGACACTCATCTGGATATTCGCGCTCGAATATAACAGGTACATGCAAACTTACGGCATATCAAAGAGAGACATAGCGCTAGTTTCGGTAAAGAACAAGAAGAATGCCATAGACCATCCCGCCGCACATCTTCCAATGGAAATTACCGTTGATGACGTGCTAAACAGCGAGCTTCTTGCCTGGCCGGTTAACAGACTCGATATAAGCCCGGCTTCGGATGGGGCCGCAGCTATAGTGCTTGCTGGAGAAAGAACCGCGAGAAGATTGACGGACAAGCCGGTCTGGATCGAGGGTGTGGGCTGGAACCTCGACACTGCTTACTGGGCGACCAGAGACCTTGCCTACCCCCGTTACGTGGAGAAAGCCGCACGGATGGCTTACGAAATGGCAGGAATTAAAGAGCCAAAAAAGGAGATCGAGATAGCGGAGCCGTATGACCCGTTTACCTACAAAGAGCTTCATCACATGGAAGGCCTTCTCCTTGCCGAAAAGGGAGAAGCCCCTCAACTGCTGGTTGATGGAGTGACACAACGCGATGGCGACAGGCCAATATGTCCCTCTGGCGGGCTGCTGGGTGTTGGTAACCCAATTTCAGCGGCGGGACTGATGAAGGTTATTGAAATATTCCTCCAGCTCCGTGGTGAGGCAGGCAAAAGACAGGTTCCGGGTAACCCCACGTGCGGACTGGCGCAGGCGTGGGGTGACCTTATGCAGATTGGTACCGTGATAGTGCTAAAGAACAGATAGGCGGGTGATGGTATGGAACTCGAGAAAATGAAACTGGGCGCGACACCGCTAAAGGAAAGTGATTTAAAAGAAGGGAAAGTTTTAAGCCTCGCAATGACTCCCGATATCGCATACGCATGGGACAACGGCGTGGCTATAGGAAGATATCTTGAGGAATTGAAAAACGGGAGAATAATTGCAAGGAAGTGTAACAAGTGTAATCGCATAATGCTCCCGCCGCGGATGTTCTGTGAACTATGCTGGAGAGCGACCGATAAATGGGTTTACTGTAAGGATACGGGGACGGTGAACACATTCTCGATCTGTTACATAAACTGGGATGCGAGCAGAATCCCTAAGGGACAGCCCCCTCACATTCCCGCGGTAATCCATGTGGACGGCGCCTCTACCTTCATGGGAATTCTCCACGTGCTCGGAGAGGTTGACCCGGATGACGTGAAAATAGGAATGAAGGTTAAAGCGGTGTGGAAGAAACCAGAGGAGAGAGAGGGCTCAATTACTGACATCATGTACTGGAAACCGCTGAGACCCGCGCAGGGTCGGAAAACCGCGGGGAGGAGATAATAATGGCACTTAGCGAAAGAATCGAAAGGAACGTGGACCTATCCTATTTCGAGGGGAAAATTCCCGTAAATTATGTATATACGTACGGTCTGGGTCTTGAGAATTTTTTCCGCTCCATAAAAGAAAAGGGAGAGTTCCTCGCCTCGAAATGTCCGGAGTGCGAAACGACATACTTCCCCTGTAAGGTTTTTTGCGAACGCTGTTTTGCCGAAATCACGAACAATTACAAAGTTCCTGGCACCGGCATCGTTGAATCCTTCACGGTTTGCCACTTGAACATGGATGGGTCCAAAAAAGAAACGCCAGCGGTGGTTGGATTAATCAGAATTGACGGCGCGGAAGATTGCGTTTTCGTCCATTTTCTCGACATTTCCCCTGAAAAAGCGAAAATAGGAATGAAAGTAAAGCCACTCCTGAAAAGAAAACAGGACAGGGATGGCTCAATATTTGACATAGTTGGTTTTAAGCCCATGTAAAGGCCGAAAACATTCAGAGGACCCTTTTCCGGAACCTGGAAATCTGTATTGATGGCTTCTCAATCACAGGGCCGTGCCCTGTGCACAGAGCGCGGATTCCTCTTTCATGCGCAAATTCGGCAAGCTTAAGGGCTGATTCTCTTGTCAATTCAAAATCGCACGAGAAGCCTTCAGTGGGAAGCGTTAGAAACCTGAAAGTATTGATGATGGCGTCTCCCGAGAATAAAACCGTCTTTTCCTTCCAAAAGAAACTCGAGCTTCCGGGTGTATGACCCGGAGTGTGAATAACCTCGAGCCCGCCCAGAAGCGGCAAGATATCACCATCCTTAAAAGCATGGTCCACAACAATAGGTTCGGAAAATCCCATTCCTTTTGGCTTGAAAGGAATACTTAAGAGAACTGTTCCAATCAATCCTTTCCTGTAAAGTACGGGCACTTTTTCCTTTCCTTCGAGAATCGGAACTTCATGCTCGTGAGCCCAGATTTTCGCATTGTACAAGCGCTTCATTCTTGCCGCCGAGCCCGCGTGGTCAAAATGGAAGTGGGTGAGGACCAAATGCAATTCGCCCCCACGCTTAAACGACAACGATTTCAAACAAGTGTCAATGAGAATAAAATCTAAAGGTCCCCCGCAATCAACGAGAATAACCCTCTCATCCCGCTCAGGAATAACGTAAATGTTTCCGGTCGCAAGACCAGTTATCTTTCTGAATTCGCCGTATTCCTTCGAAAACATATTTCTTTTCGCCGTTATCCCCAAGTCCATAACAAATCTCGTATGTCACACTTCACCATAGGATGGAATTTCACCCGCGCGATCTTCTTATTATGTCGCAAACTTTCCCGGGGTCCTTAACGGAAACAACATAAGGTCTCTTCAAGCCGTCAACAATAAATTTTACGCCCAAGCCGGTTCTCGTATTGTAAGCGACACTACCGTCATATCCGAACCTGATACCATAACCCAGATAGTTCCAAAACGATATCTTGCAAGGCATGCATTCCTTGATTCGTGATATCTCAAACCGCTTGCCAAAAATCCCGAATCTGAATCTCACCTGGCTTTCAGTTATTTCGAAAGTGAGCCTGAAGAAATTCACAAGGGCAGCAACCAGCAAAATATCTATGCCGGAAAAGACCAAAAAATCGCGAATCTGCCTTTTTCTGGCGTGAGCTATCCCAACCAAGGCATACAATGCAATAAGAATGGCCATCGCGAAATAAAACCACAACCCGAAATAATTTATCTCGCGATATAAGAATCTATCAGTCCTCCTCTTGACCGCTTCCATCCCACACATCTCTTTCAAACTAGCTTCCCTTAACCGAAATCAGAATAAAAGACATTTCTTTTAGAATCCAGAAATTTCTGCTAAAGAGCTCCGATTCCTTTCAGAAAGCGCAACAAGACCGCGTTGAAAATCTCGGGCTGCTCTATCTGGGGACAGTGAGCAGCCGATGGCACCACAGAAAGGTAGGAACCCCTTATCTTCTTACACAGTTTCAAACCCGCTTTCGGCGACAGGGTGGCATCCTTCTCTCCCCAGACAATCAAAGTTGGCTCGGTAATGTGACTGAGCTCGGACTCGTAATTAACCAAAACCGCTGTTTTAGCGGTTTTAAGATAGGCCTCAAGATATTCGTCAAGATTGGGCTTGTTGGCAAATGAGAGCTGGAAATCAATTAGAGCGTCCGTATATTCATTTTCGGTATAGACCCCCGCCGCCAGCTTCCTCGTAAGAGGAATCCGCAGAAAGAAAGAGGACAGCCCGAATAAGATTTTCTTAAGCACCCGAGGCGGTAAGCTTTCAATTCCCCACTTCGTTAAACGCGGAAAATCATGTCCTCCCGCAGCGTCCACTAAAATGAGCGCCTCCACCATTTCCGGATGAGTGAGCGCTATGTTAAGGGTAATTAACCCCCCGAGCGAGTGCCCCACAGGAATAAAGCTCTCAACTCCGAGTCTGCTCAAAAGCGTCAGAATCGTTTCTGAGAAGAAATCACTGGTGTAATCGGCGTCAAAAATCTCAGACTCGCCACAGGCGGGAAGGTCAAGAGCAATAACGCGACAACGGTTCTTGAAGAATTCGATGTTCGGTACCCAGTTCCTCATCGATCCCCATATCCCGTGGATAAAAATCAAGGGCGTTCCCTCGCCCTCGTCAATGTAGTAAATATTTCCGCCGTTGATCGCCATTCTCTTGCCTAACGCTTTGTAAACATCCACCGCAACTCCTTTCACAAAATGGTCAACCCGCAAAAGAATACAACAACGAGAAGCGACAACTCAAAAGCAAGAAAGTTCAGAAAATAACCATTGTCAAGCATTGATTTTCTAAATCGTCTGGCAATGTAGTAAGTTTAGAAACAAAACGCTTATCTAACCTGAAAGACCGCTTATGCGTTCGGGGAAAACCGAACGCGAGCCGTTAGTCTTCTGATCAGTCGCAGAGCGAATATAGATATGACAAACGCAGAAAAGATTCACCCTGCGCTTGTGCCGGCGGTATTATGGTCATGCGGTAGGGGTCTCTGAATTATTCGGACATAAACATGCGTGTTTGAGTCAAGAAAAATCACCGAGTTCCTTGTGTTTACGCACCGGTCTTGCAATTTCCTGGACTGGCTTTTTTATGTCGTGAAAACAACTACCTGGCTTTTCCATTTCTTTAATCTTCTGATACAAGACTCTCTTTAGAAAATCGAACGCGCTTTCAAGGTCCTCATCCGTGATAATTCTCTCAAGTTCCATTCTCTCTTTCTCGTTTATCGAAAAGCCCCAGGTTTTGCCCAATTCAAAAACTCCCTTTCCTTGATCAAACTTGAGAACTTTTATGATCTTACCAAACTCTCAACAGGCGTACTTAATTAAGCCTAACCGAAATATCGCTAAAATCAAGAAGAGATGAACTCGAGCAGACTCCTGTTGAAATCATCGAGGTCTTTCGGCTCCCTTGAAGTGATCAGGTTCCCATCTATGACGACCGGTTCATCGAAAAATTGAGCACCCGCTTCCAGCATCTCATCCTTTATCTTACGGTATCCTGTTATCTTTTTGCCACGCAAAATGCCAGCTTCAGCAAGAAGCTGTGGTCCGTGGCAGATAGCGGCAAGCGGCTTGCCGGATTCATAAAACGCTTTGACAAAACCTACTACATCTTTATTTTTTCTCAAAGAAGCGGGCGACCGCCCACCGGGGATTATCAGCGCGTCATATGCATCCGGATCCGCTTCATTGATGGTCTTGTCGACCTCAATGATTTCCCTCTGGTACAGACCTTTGAGTTTCCCCCTGGACACGGAAATAACCTCAACCACCGCTCCTTGACCTCTGAAAAAGGCGAGGGGAACTGCGGCCTCCTCATCCTGATACCTCGGACCCAAAAGCATCGCGATTCTTTTTCCTGAAGTACTCAACCCAAACCACTCCCCAATTTACGCTCTTTAAATTCCGTGATCTTTAAGAGTGTCAGCATAAATCGTTTCTTTACTTGGTCGCGCGTTGTCTCGTGCTGAAAGCGAGAACAAGCTTAAAAGAATCATAATACCAACTTACCCATTTATCATTGATACAAATCAAAAGTGGGAGTAATCTCAGAGTGTTAATTTTGTTAGAATCGAAAGACTGCGCTTAACAAGGAGCCGAAAAGAAAGCATCAACAAAATGAGGGGTCATTTGGGGCTGAAAAAACCTGATATTGTGCTCATGCATCCCCCGAGTGTCTTCGATTTCAGGCGTCTTTTCAGGATTCCCGGACCAGTAGCTGATCTCATACCATCCGGACCACAGTTCGAAATGTACCCCATAGGCCTTTCCTACCTCGGTGAGTATCTCGAAAGGCACGGCTTTGAAGCGAGAATCGTAAATCTCGCGTCAAAAATGCTTGGAAACCCGCGTTTTAATCCTGAAAGATTCATCGAAAAACTAAAGCCCCTGGCGTTCGGCATCGATCTACATTGGCTGACCCATGCAAACGGTGCGGTCGAAATAGCAAAAATCTGCAAAAAGGTTCACCCCGAAATACCGGTTGTGTTCGGGGGGTACTCGGCAACAATCTTTTACGAAGACCTTTTAAAAAACCCTTGCATAGATTTCGTAATCAGGGGCGACTCAGCTGAAGAGCCGTTGAGAGCTCTTCTCGAGAACATAAAGCGAGGGTCCGAATTTCAATCCGTCCCCAACTTATCATACAGGGACAATCAGGGAAGAATCTCCTCGAGCGATATAGTCTGGGTACCCGACGACCTCGATTACCTCGGAAACAACTACCGCTTCATGATAAGGTCAGGAGTAAAGTATCTGGATTTTTTGGGGATAAGGGCTTTCGGCGGTTGGTGGACCTACCCGATGACAGCGGTGCTAACCTGCAGGGGCTGCACGCGCGCTTGTGCTTTCTGCGGGGGTTCTGCCTGGAGCATGCGCCGCTCTTACGGAAGAAAGAAAGTCGCCTACCGAAAACCCGAGCATGTTGCCCGTGACATACATTTTATATCTCGCTTCACGTCAGCGCCAATATTCATAATCGCCGATATCAGGCAGAACGGCAGGTCTTATTCATCAAAAGTACTCGAACTCATAGCTGAAAAAAAGATCGAAAACGTCATTATCTTTGAGCTTTTCGAGCCGGCTACAGATTCGTTTTTCGATGATGTGTCAAGAAACATAAAAGCGTTCGCGGTGGAGATATCGCCGGAAACCCACGACGAAAAACTCAGGTATTTAGCAGGGAAAAGATACTCAAATAGAAGTCTTGAGGCCACCATAGAGAAGGCATTAAAAGCCGGCTGTGAAAAGATCGATATCTTCTTCATGATAGGAATTTCCGGTCAGACACCTGCGTCAGTGATGAAAACTGTGGAATACTGCGAGAATCTTCTCGAACGTTACGGACCAAAATTGAATCCTCTCATTGGACCTCTCGCACCGTTTCTTGACCCCGGGTCAATATCTTTTGACAATGCCGAAAAACTCGGCTACAGAATACTTTTCAAAGATTTCGACGACTACGTTAACGCTCTTTTGAGCCCTCACTGGAGAGACTGGCTTTCATATGAGACGGATCACATGAGCAGGCAGGATATCGTTGACACCACTTATGAAGCAATGTTTCACTTGAACAGAATTAAATACAGGCACGGGGTAATATCGAAAGCTTTGATGGAAGAAATTGAGAAATACATCCTTGAAAGTGTCGAAATTTTATCTGAGATTGAATCGACAGATTATTCTGGATACAGAACTGCAACGGATCAACCCAATTTGGATATCAAATGTCGAGCAAATATGCTTGAAAAAAGCGCAGCGATTTTTAAGGAACAGTTGAAGTGGCAGATAAAAGGGAAGAGATTCAAAGTACTCAATATCTTAAAGATAGTCTCAGGAATGGACTGAATAAGTCGATTAATGGAAACCGCGTTAGAAACGTGGTCCTTCTGGTGAAAAACCATTTGGGCCCCACGCTCATTGCTGTCGCCTTAATATCTCTCTTATTGGCTGCGACAAGCGCTCTTCTCTCAACAGTCTTCAGGCGAGAACTATTGGGAAACCGCGTATTAAATGTAAGCGTTTCAAAAGACGCGGTTAGCCTCGTTACCGGTTTTATAAAAACCTTTTCGGATAATAACCCGGATATCAGAGTTGAATACGTGGAAAACGGGGCTGAAGTTGTTATCAAAAGCCGAATGATTCGCGGTGGGACTTCACTCCGCTTGAGCTCGCTCCTTCCCTCGAACTGATAGGAGGTAGGAGAAGAATCAAAATCCGGGAAAGAAAGGTTTTCTGGCTTAACGTTCGCAAGGAGGGTTTGTTTCTCAAAAACCCATCCAATGCTGCGCTAAGATTAAGAGATTTTCTTTCCGACATGTGCAAAAAAGGACCCGGGCTAACGTTGCACGCCGTGGGCGATATAATTCCGGCGAGAAAGGTCGCCCTAAAAATGCGCGAAAAAGGCGTGGATTATCCTTTCAGCGCCACTGCGCCCTTTGTTAGCAAAGCTGACATCGTTACAGGTAATCTCGAATGTCCCCTGTCGGACAAATACGAACCCAAGTACACCGGAACCGATTTCATCACTCCTTCGAACACGATTGAAGGGCTTAAGATGCTCGGTCTTACAATAGTTAACCTCGCGAATAACCATTCCACAAACTACGGGAGAGAAACATTCCTCGACACGCTTAGCATTCTTGAAAAAAATGGGATAGAGTTCACGGGAGCCGGAAGAAACTACGAGGAAGCGCATCGCGCCACTATAGTGACGAAGAAAGGCGTACGTTTCGGATTTTTGGGTTACAATTCAATAAAACCGAGTATCGACGCCACAAAGAGCTCGCCGGGAGTCGCCTTGATCAGCAAAGACCCGTATCATCCTGTCAACGAATCTCATTTTATAAAGGTGGAGAAGGACATACGCACGGCCAGGAAGGCCGCGGATGTAGTCATAGTTTGGTTTCACTGGGGAAAAGAAGATGAATACAATCCTTCACCGGTCACGAAAAGACTTGCCCGGCTCGCATGCGACGCTGGCGCAGACATTGTTCTCGGCTCACACCCGCACACGGTGCAGCCGATCGAGTTTTACAAGAATAAACTCATCTGCTACAGCCTTGGGAACTTCGTCTTTGACCAGATGCAGCGGGCGCAAACACGCGAAGGTTTCATTTTAAGGCTGAAATTCCAGGGTAAGGTCCTTACGTCAATTGAAATTGTTCCATACATAATCATGGATTACTCAAGACCGGTTATCTTTGATAAAGACAACGGTCAATATCTAGTAGATAAGATACTGCAGCTCTCAAATATTCCAGTTTCTCAGGATCAAAGATGAGTCGATCCCGGAAATAAGTGGGAAAGGCACAGAAAATCATACACCCGGAAATTTCTTATTTTCAAAAACAAGGTTATGTCCCATAGCGCCCCGAATTGGACTCAACCTGTCGAAAAACCCTCAAAAAATTCAGCCCCAAAATCTTCTCTACTTCTTCATGCTTATATCCTCTTTCAAAGAACAACTGGGTAAGCGCTGGGAGGTCAGACGCGTCTTTCATTTCCCTCGGCGTTCTTATGAATCCGTCCCAATCCGAACCGAGCGCGATAAAATCAGTGCCCACTATCTTTTTTATATGGTCAGCGTGGTCCACGACGGCGGAAAGGTTTGTCCGTCTTATTCCACCTGAAAGCCAGTCGCTTGCATATATCAGACCGATGACCCCGCCCGTTTCAGCCACAATCTTGATATCATTGTCACTCATATTTCTGAACACGGGTCTTAAAGCGCGTGTAGCCGTATGGCTCGCGATCACGGGCGCTGTGCTTATACGGCAGACATCCCTGAGCACATCCGAGTGAGTGTGACTAACATCTATCATCATCCCGAGTTCATTCATGAGCTCAACAGCCTCAACGCCCTTCTTCCCAAGCTTGAATTCTTTCTTAAACGGGTCCGCTGAGCTTGCCGCAAACTTGTTGGAAGTGAAATGAGCCATGGTAATATACCTTACGCCCTTATCATAAAAATCCGATATGCGGTCGACTGCCCCGTTGAGCATGTGCATCCCCTCAACCCCAAGAAGAGCGGCGATTTTACCCTTCCTTTTTGCCTCGATTATGTCATCGGACTTAAGCGTAAAAAATAAACGATCGGAATGTTTGCGGAAAGTGTAATGAGCAAACTTGATATTTCTCCACGCCCTGTCGTATGCGCCTAATGGTAGCGGATGGGTCACTATCCCAAAGAAAACGGCATCAATGCCCCCCTCACGCATTTTCGGGATATCCGCGTGCAGAAACCAGGGTGATGATAAACCCCACGGTGCCCTATGTCTCTTGCCGAGGTCCAGCCCCAGAACTCTTGAAGCAATGAGGCAATCGGTATGAAGGTCAATGACAAGTGCTCTTTTGTGAAACTCAAGCACTTCTTCACTCACGATTATGCTGTGAAATTCCTTGAGCAATTAAACCTCCTTTCACCAGACCGCCGCACTTCAAAAGGACGGAAGACTCGTGTACAGGCAAAGAACTCCGTCGAGGCTGTTGTACTCGGACCTCGTTTTCTCGCCGTTTAAGACTGCCACCAGCTTATTGATAATCATCTCCGATACGCATTGTAGACTCTCCCCTTCAAGCATAACCCCAGCGTTTATATCTATATCATCCTCCATCGCTTTATATGTGTTAGAGTTGCTGGCTATCTTTATTACCGGCACACAAGGGAAACCGGCAGGGGTTCCTCTCCCGGTTGTGAAAAGTATCACCTGCGCCCCGCCAGCCGCCAATCCGGCCATTGACTCGGTGTCGTAGCCCGGCCCGTCCATAATAATCAGCCCTTTTTCTGTCGGGCTCATCCCGTAATCAACCACTTCTAATATCTGGGTAGAACCTGCCTTCGTGATGCAACCGAGTGACTTTTCCTGGATGGTTGTCATTCCCCCATCCATATTACCCGGCGCTATCACTATGGAAGCCATCGGCCCGAGAACGTTCTTCGTACGCTCTTCCGCCTCAACAATTACGCTTTCCACTTTGCAAGCAACCTCAGGATTTATCGCCCTTCTCTTAAGAATATGACTTGTACCTATCATCTCGGTGTTCTCAGTGAGAATTACAGTGCCGCCCTTAGATACCAGCCAGTCGGAAACCAGACCCACTGCCGGGTTGGCGGTTATTCCCGAAAACGCGTCCGACCCTCCGCACTCAAGACCCAGCAACACCTCAGCGAAGCTTGCGGGCTCTCTTTGGTGTTTTTCCACCGACTCAAGAAAAGACTTGCAGATTTCGACTGCTTTTTCAGCAGTGCTTCTTGAGCCGCCTTCCTTTTGAATCTCCACTATTTCTACTGGCTTTCCGCTGGCAGAAATCCCGGAGGCGATCCAGTCCGCTTTAATGACCTCGCAGCCTAAACCCACCACAACCACAGCAGCCACGTTTGGATTTTTCCCTATATTCACAAGCGTTCTCATGTGAATTTCGAGGTCCTTTCCGGCTCTACCGCAACCATGGGAATGAAAAACGCTTGTAACTTCGGGCAGAATCTTCCTGATAAGGTCAACTGTTCCGTTAGCGCATGATACGGTCGGCAAAACAAGAACATGATTCCTTATCCCCACAAGTCCGTCTGACCTTATAAACCCGAGAAAATCGCTCATCTTTCTCACTCCTCGTAGGACAGGTTATGGGTGTGCACCCATTCACCCTCTTCAATCACAAGTTTGGCAAATCCAATTATTTCCCCGTACTTTACCACCGCCCCACCCGAATCTATCCTCTTAAGCGCTATCTTGTGCGCCTGCGGAATTTCTGTTTTTGCTGTAACGACTCTCCCATCGGAGAGAGGAACCTGCGCGCCCGGACTTACATCTTCCAGGGCAACGGCGACATTATCACGCGGGTGGATTAAGAGCGCTTTTATCCCGGCAGTATCATTCATCTCAAGATTCCCCCTAGGCAATTTCTGACACGCGGAAAACATAACAAACGTGATGTAACTGGAACTGTTTTTTAATACTACTAAAATTGCCTTTCTACAACATACATTTCCCACCAAAAAAGAGAAAAGCCTTAAGAAACTCCAGAAATACGTTCGGTTCATAAAAGCGTTCCTATTATTCCTAAACAAGAGAAACTCCATCCTTATAGCAATGAAAAGTGTAAAGCAGGTGTTGCGGGTGGCGGGTGGTCGGAGCGCAACCGCGAAACTCCGTGCTTGTAACGACGAAAAGCGTAAAGCGAGTTACGGATATTATGAATAACTTTTGATATATGTCATTGAAAAAAGAACCACTTCAGACATAGTCTTAACGCAGCAGTTAATTTGAATAAACAGGAGGAACAAGATGGATTTTGCATGTCTCCAACAAGTGGAGGGCACAAGAAATGACCATGACCTCGTTCTGTTCGCGCTGAGCACTTGCGGTTGGTGCAGGAAAGCAAGGGAGTTTCTTGAAGGAAGCAACGTGGGTTATAGATACGTATATGTCGATCTTCTTGATGGAGATGAACAGAAAGAAGTTCTTGAAGAAGCGTTCAAATGGAACCCCAACAGAAGCTTCCCCACGCTTGTTATCGATGAAAATGACGTGATCGTGGGATTTAACGAAGACGCCTACAGGGAGAAAATCCTTTGAATTACGCAATCCCGGAAGATGAAGTAAGAAAATACATATCCGACCTTTCTTCAAGAAGTGAGGAACGCGGTTATCATTTGAACCCTGATATGAGCGTTACGTACCCGGTCGTTGAAGGAATTCTGAAAAACATCAAAAGATATGGGTACCCATTGTGCCCGTGTAGGCTTTCGGGAGGAAGCCGAGAAAAAGACCTCGACATAATTTGCCCGTGTGACTACCGCGATGAAGATACCGAAGAGTACGGAGCCTGTTACTGAGGGTTATACGTATCCGGGCGTGTCCTGGAAGGAATCATAAAAGTCAGATCGATACCGGAGCGCAGACAAATAAAGGAAATGGAGACCCAAGGCAAAGAGGAAAAAAGAGAAAAACCGGTCTTGGTATGGCGGTGCCGCGTTTGCGGTTACCTTTGCGCTCGCACCAGTCCGCCGGAAATATGCCCAATATGCGGTGTTACAAAGGATAGATTCGAAATCTTCGAATTCGCCAAACAATGACCAAGGATAAATTCCGTCTCGATAAGAACCACCAGCACGGACAGGTTTCCGGCAAACCGCAGGGTGACTGACCGGAAACGAAGGCTGCAGCCCCTTGACCCGTTCTCATGCGGTCTGAACAACGGGCGCACTCAACATATGATTGATAAGAATTAGTGAAACCATACCTAAAAGAGTAATAACTTAAATATCGGAAAGAAAATTGCGAGTTTGGATATTCCCTATTTTCTATTCACAAAGGTAATCCATAACACCCGCGATTTCTTAAACGGATAACTCCATGCGCAGGCTCCTGAGATAAAATAGACCTGCGAAAATTCGAAAGCGTTTCTCTGTACGAGGGATTGAAAAATGCGCGTCAATAAACAACATGCGTCCTTTCCAAAAGAACGCATCCTTCTTTTCATCTGTGTTTTGATTTTTACCATCATCCCGGCAGGATGCCTGCGCAGGGCGCCGAGAAGCGAATCTTACTTCGCGCTCGTCGAGGGAAACTCATGGCTCTATGTTGGTACCGAGGAGAATGTCCCGATTGAACTGGAGATAACAATACAGAAACCAGACCCCGGGTTCGGGCTTTCCCGGGAAGTACTCGACATGTCCGTAAGCGGGAGCGCTGGCGCTTTCAAACTTAGCGAAGAAGGGCTTTTTCTTGAAGTCTCTCCGGGTGAAGTCAAGCTTCTGGGCGTGCGGAAGATGGGGTCCCCGCCAGTCTTCTTCAAAGAGCCTTACATTTGGCTTAAGGAGCCGCTGCGCGTAGGCGAGGAATATTCGACAGAGATAAGAGGTAACACCACGCCCAAGAAGATGGCGGTTGAAAAATTAGTTAAGGAACCCACGCCTTGGGGTGAAAGGGAGGCTTTCCTTCTGAAAGAAAAGCCCCAAAGCCCGAACCAACCAGGCGCTCAAGCAGTTTTTGCTCCTTACCTCGGTTTTACTCGCCTTTCCATTCCAGACTGGTTCGAGGTTCGACTTAAAGACGCTTCAATACGTTGATGGAACTGCTTTTTAAAACCGCTCACGCAAAATGTCACTCGAACTGATAGAATTTCATTCAAGGTCACGACATGGAGGTCGGATTGTCTCAAATTCCTGAAACTCTGAGATGCATCCAAACTTGTATGTTTTGTGAGGACTGATAATATGAACGTAAGGGAATTACTACCGCTTCTTTCCGTGGTGGCGAGTCTCGCCATAGGACTCTACGTTTATTACCGCAATCCCAACTCCAGAGTTAACAAACTTTTCCTTGCAACAATTACCACTTTAATCCTATGGGCGGCGGGAGAATTCCTGATGAAAGTCGCCGAGAACCTGCAAATGGCGAGTTTCGGCGCAAAACTGGGAAGCCTCGGTTAGTGCATGTCCGGTGCAGCCTATATCCATTTTTGCCTTGCGCTTACGGAAAACAACAAAGCCCTGCAGTGGTGGTTCACATACCTCGCGCTCTACCTGCCCGCCATCTTTTGGGTTTGCATGACAGTATTCACTCCACTCGTTTTTAAAGGTTTTACCATATCCCCCTACGGAGGATATTGGGAAATTCGCGGTCCGCTGAGAATCTACTCGATGGTATATTTAGCGCTCGCATTCCTTTTTGGGCTGATTATACTTGCAAGTAAATATCTAAATTCCGAGCGCGGGTATGAGAAAAGAAGAATCGGGTTTGTTTTTATAGCTTCAATAGTACCGAATACCGTTGGGTTACTCTCGGATTTCCTTCTGCCTTACTTTAAAATATACCCTCTGGTAAATGCGGTTGCCATCTTTCCCTTTTTGGGAGTGGTCATAGCCTACGCGGTCACCAAATATGACCTGATGACGGCGATTACATCCCGCTTCGGCGATGAAATAATATCGAGTATCCAGGACGCGGTGTTCATCACAGATGGCACAGGCAAAATTGCGTACGCCAACAAAGCAGCATACGATATGCTCGGATACCCTTTTGGAAAACTCCAGGGCACTAATATATCAGCGCAATTTTCCGAGCCTTTGATATATGAAAGCGACCATTCCTCCAAACGCGGTCACCAAATCGATGTTAGATCAATAGGTTTGAACACTCTTCTGACAAGAGCAGGGTCCGGATTGCCGGTGACGATAAGTTTTGGGCAAATAAAAACACTGAAAGGAAGACCCATAGGCATGGTTCTAATGGCGCGTGACCTTACCGTTACAGCGAAATTGATGGAAGCGCAGCGAGTCGCGAAAGCAGCGCTGGAAACGCTCGAATTCGAACGGAAGAGTACCGAAATTGTCAGAAAAAGAAAAGAAAGGCTGAGCGAAGAGGTGAGGTTTCTGCAAAGGGTTATAGATAACCTTCCTGAGGGTGTTTTTATTAAGGATTCCGGGGGCAAGAACATCTTCGCAAACCGTATGGCAAGAGTCCTTTTCAATATATCAACCGGAGTAGTGAGCGATTTTGAGATTTCTTCTTTTATGCCAAAAGAAAAATATGACGAGTTAAAATCCGCGGAAACCAGTGCATGGGATACAGGGAAGATTCAAATTTTGGATAATCTGAAAATAACTGACTCATTGGGAAACGAACACATCGTAAAACTCATAGTGGCCCCCCTGGAGGAATACACGGGCGAGAGTGTCTCTCTTATCGAGATTCTTGTGGATCTGACAGACTTCGTAAAACTCGAGGAGGCAAGGCTTGATTTCGTGAGAACCGCTGCCCATGAATTGAGAACACCGCTCACGTCTCTGAAACTGGGACTCGAAGTTTTAACCAGAGAATGCGCAAAACTTCTGTCCGAAGAGCAGTACCGCACCATTGAAGTGCTTTCCCTATCAATTGAGAGACTGAGCCTGCTCGCGAAGAATTTGCTTGACCTCGCTTCCCTCGAGGCGGGAATAATGACCTTTAATTTTTCTGACACGAATCTTATTCCCATTATCAACGACGCAATAAATCTATTTAGCTCGGAAATAAGAAAGAAAAAACTCAACATAGTTTTTAAAAGCGAAAGCCCCGTTTTCCTTGTCCATGCAGACCCGTACCGTATCGCGGAAGTCATGATAAACCTTTTGAGCAACGCCGTTAAGTTCACCGACAGCGGGTCAGTAACGATATCACTTAAAAAGAAGGAAAATGACATGGCCGAAATTTGCGTTGCCGATACGGGCATTGGCATTCCAGAGGGAAAAAGAGAAATGATTTTTACCAAATTGAGTGGCGCAAAAGCGCCGAGAAAAGCAAGCGAGGCCGCGGGTCTCGGGCTTTCGATCTGTAAAGCCCTTGTGGAAGCGCATAGAGGAAATATCTGGTTTGAAAGCGAGCCCGGTAAAGGTTCGCGATTTTACTTCACGCTCCAGTCCGCATGAGCGCTCGCCCTGTTCACCAATGCCTTTTTAAGATTTAAGAAATTTCACCTCGTGCGCGCGTCTTAGTCTTCAGACTCCCGAAAAGGACTGCCGCAAGGTACGGCGCGCAATACCGTTTCTTTAGCGGACCTACCTCTTGACCTTTAGGATCCGTAAAAGAACTGTCACACCCGGTTGTTATCATTTAGATTGCAAGATTGGTCATGCCGCAAACGCGAGCTTTCCGCCCTCGGCAGCACGAATCAAGAAAAAAAGGGAGCTGGTGAAAATGGCCCTGACGGCAGCAGAGATCCTGACCAAAACTTTTTGCGGGAAAAGCCCGACCTCCTATAAACTGGGTACGCCCATCGCGTTTGAGAACCTTGCTATGGTGCCGTTACTACTTGTGAAACAAGGGAAAAACTTTTATCTTACGTATTCCGAGGCGCAGGAAAAGGACCTTGTCTTCGCTTTGGAGAAAGGCAGGGGTGGGGTGGTGGGAGAAATCCTGCTGATGAACCGCTCAGATGTGAAAGTGCTTGTCTGTGAGGGAGAAATCCTTAAAGGAGCGAAGCAAACAAGGGTGGTTAATACAACCATACTTATACCACCCAACACTGAAAACACGATTCCCGTTTCCTGTGTTGAGCAGCATAGATGGCATTATGCGGAGAAAAGACACTTTGAATCCGTCTATTTCATGATGCCCACGAAATTGCGCAGCATGAAAACAGCTTCGGTAACCTCAAATGTGCCGATGGGAAGATTTGCAAGTGATCAGGAGATGATTTGGGAAGACATTCGCGAAAGGCTTGCTGAGAACGACGTTTTATCTCAGACCTGCAGTATCGAGGACCATTTCAAAGCCAATGAAGATCGAATCGAGATATATATTGAAAATTTTGATTTTGAGAAATTTAAAGAATCGGAAAGAGATTTGATCTCTGGGGCTATTTTAATCTCCGGGGACAAAGTGATGGGACTTGACGCTTTTGACAAGAACATAGTGTTCAGGAAAATGTGGGCGAAAATATTACGGTCATACGTAATCGACGTAATCAGCCGGAGGGAAACAAAAACAGAGCCTGAGGCAGCGAAAGAACTCGCTAAGAGATTCATCAATATGGTCTGCGGGATGGAAATGCAAGTATCTAATTCGCCTGGGTTGGGCGAAGATGTCAGATTTAAAAACAAAGACCTCACGGGCGCAGCGCTCATTTTTGAAAAGGAAGTGATACACGCATATGCCTTCCCCTCGTTCAAAAGTAAATTAAAGAAAGACCGAAGAGAGAATCCCGACAGGTTTAGGCTTGATTGAGAGAAAAATACCTGTCAAGCACCTCGACTTTATAAGCAACCCGAAGCTTGATTTTTTGATAAAAGCGGGAGAAATTGCCCGTGGGGCGTGGTGAGAAAATATCAATCCGCTACTCTTTATGCCGATTGGCTTGAATGCTCGATAATAGGGTCGATTTTCCCGCTCAAAAGAAAAAGCAAGATTCAGTCCAGTTCGATAACTTGGTCTAAAAGTGTAACAGTCGTTTTTCACGCTTTCTCAAAGTCAATACTCGCCTTCACGGCATTCTGAGGGCAGACAACAACACACCTGCCACAGCCTTTGCATTGATCATTGATTACTGCTTTACCCTCCAGGACGCGTATAGCCGAAGAGATGCAAACTTCGACGCATTTCCCACATCCGGTGCACTCATCCCCCACCGTTATCTTTACGCCGCACATGCGCTTGACCTTTGATGATATGTCAGATGAAACATCGGGAAGAATCCGCCACAAGCAGCAACACTCGCAGCAGTTGCAGATTGTAAAGAGTTTTTTCCCTGGTCTTACATTCAGCCAGACAGAATCAAGTTTGTTCTTTCCTATGAGGTGAACAAGCCCCGCGTCCCTGCATTTCTTCAAATGGTCTAAAGCCTCATTCTTGCTTGCAGGCCTGCCGAGCTTTGAGTTTATACCTTTTGCCGCCTCACCCAAGAAAAGACATCCCAGCTCCACGGGATATTTTTCGCAGTGCATGGAATCCCTGCATATGCACTTATTCATAATCCAGTGGAATTTTGCTTTTTCCACGAAATATTCAGCCACTTGATACGGAAGAAGTATCTGGTCATCTTGCCCGGTTTTAATTTCTTCATCTATGTAGATTTGCTGGTGGGGCAGAAATACAAGCTCATCACCCTCAAAAAGAGCCTTTTCGATAATCTTCCCTATTGCTTTGTATTTTGTAAGTTTCGTAACAGTGCTTCTGTGGGGAAAAGACTTTTTTATCAACTCGACTACGAAAAGAGGCATCGCCAATTAAATCACCTCACCTCATTATCAAACCGCAATAACCTTTATAAAGTAACCCAACTAAGCAACATAATAAATTGGCTTCAAATCGATCAAATCCACACACCGGACCTATCTGGAGGTTTCTAAAAATAAGACTACACAAGAAACGTGAGGTATGCTTTTTCGTATAAGAGCGGTTAAGCAGGTAGAGAGCTAAATACTCGGAGGGGTCGTAATCATCAATACTTCCCCGAAATCTTCACTCACATTTTCCCATTTGTGCTCTTTAAAACCGGGAAAATAGGCGGCATCCCCCTCCTTCATATAGTATGAAACCCCGTCAATCTCAAAGCGAAAATTCCCTTTCAAAATTATGGCGAATTCCTCACCCCCGTGCTCAACTTCCTCAAAGTATTTTGCCCTGGGATTGAACCGCACTATCAATGGTTCCATACTTGCGCCTTTGAGATCAACGAGCGTTTCGATTTTTACAGACTCGGAACTCTCTATTATCTTTCTTCTTTCAAGCGGATAAATATATTGTTCTTTCTTGACCTGCCCAAACACATCCGCAAGTGTTACACCGTAGTAATTAAGCAGTTTCACAAGATTTTTCACGGTAATACTTGATTTTCCACTCTCGAGTTTGCTCAAAAATGAGAGAGAAAATCCAGTGTCGGAGGCTACTTTTCTCATGGAATAACCGTTCCTCTCCCTGATTCTCTTAAGAATTGCGCCGATATCCTCCACGGTAACCCCCCATTCACTCAAAAAATAACCAAAACCGCTCTGCCGCAGTGTTAAATGCATAATACAACCTTGTATAAATTACTTCAATACTGTATCACAATTGTGTTGCATAAATCTTATAAAATGCTATAATTATAGTGCATGAGTTAGTAATATCATGCTAATATGAAAGGAGGATCAGATGTACACAAACGACGAAATCGAAAGATGGGTCCTTGGAATTCCTTTCGAAGATAACAGAAGCTCTGGTCTTTCGCGGCCGCGCCCTTATACCACCCTTCTTGGCAAAACTCATTTCGTAAGGGAGGTACGCGAAGCGAGCCGAATCACCAGAAGAGACAGAACTGAGAAAAGCAAGAGGGCGGTTGGCCTTTGAAACTCAAAAAATGGCGTATAAACCAGCTCTACTGAGCAGAAATGTTCCCATTGGAGCCATATCCACCGGGAGCGCTCGGAGTAAGAGCATGCTCAGTTTATTTTAGCAACGACATGCTCAAGTCAAATGTCTTAAGCGTTCTCTCTTTCGGGAGGCTTTTCGTACGCCGGCACCCCGTAATATTTTCATAATCCCGGTATAAAAGGCAAAAGCGAGCTTCAATTTTTAAAAAACCGTAAAGTAGTCCCTTGACCTTTTCTCTTCCCTTGACGCACAGCGGACATTTCTCCAAACAGAACTTGGCTCCCTTTTCGATATTCCTTGCCATTCACAACCCCCCACTTTCCAAACATGCCTGCTTGAAACCTTTGTCTTGTGGAAATGAAAAAAATGCTGTTTAATCTCATAAATTATCTTTAGCCGCCCTCAGGGTGTCGGCTCGAGTTTATCGGCGAGACGTTTCCCTAAAGCAACCAAAGTAATCACGACAGGAGCAGCCACCGAATCTGGAATCACTGAGGCATCACATACATAGAGATTTTTCACCTCCGTCTCGAGATCAGAGTTCACGATTTTCCCAATTCTGCAAGTCCCTCCGGGGTGGGCACCTCTCGGCTTGGTAACCCATATAGAGTCTGGGTGGCAGCCTGCCTCGATAAGCATTTTCCTGGAAATCGCTATTCCCTTATCAAGCCTTCTCATGTCTTGTGCCGTTAAGCTTTTCGAGAAGCGCTCATCTGCGAATATTGTTCCCTCCAGCGTATCTTTAGCCTTTGTCATTATCCCCATAGCACGGGCATAGCGAGCCCAGTTATAAATCCTTGAAGGTTTAGCCTTGAGTATTTCTATGCCGAATGACATCCACGGGTCCACGACAGGCGAAAGGAAGCAACCCTCATTATCCCAGAAATCAAACGTGCCAACAGTCATGGGCAGTTCAAAGCCAGGTTTCAGCCTCGGATGAAACCCAACAGTGAAAACCAGCGGGTCGCAAAAAAAGCCATACCCGGCTTCGCAGAGCCCTGAGTTCTTTAGAATCACAAGGGTCCCAATCCCTCCGGCGGCAAGAATTACTTTTTCGGCTTCGAAGATGATTTCCCCTTCTCCCCTTTTCCATGCCCTGACTCCAACAGCCGTGTTATTCCTAATGACCACTTGCTCAACTTTCGTCGAATCCACAATCGTTGCCCCGTGCCCAAGGGCTTCTTCGAGAAAAACCTTCGAGGTCCACTTGGCGCCCCTGGGGCACCCCAGCATGCAATTGCAATAGCGAGGTTTGCACAACTTTGGATCTACGAACTTATCAAGTTTGCGCCAGTTCATTCCAAGCCTATTTCCCACCTCCAGTAGATGAAGACTCCCCTCCCCGATGACATCATCCGGTAGTTCCTTCACCTTGAGGTCCTTGGAGGCATCGTCCAAGTAACATCAAGGTCAATCCCGTATTTTTCAAACATTCCTGCCGGCGGTTTAGCCGCTGTGCCGCACGTGAGAAGGGTTGAGCCACCAGTCACGAGCGCCCTCGCTACTCCCATGCCCTCTTCAGACTTTAAAAAGCCGTGACCGTCAAGGGCGTACAAAACGAAAAGGTAGTCTCCAACGCGAGATATTGTCCTGCCTCTTTCAAGAACAATGACATCGGCACCCTTTAACGAAAGCTCTCTGGCTACAGTCCCTCCTCCCGCACCCGAACCCACCACCAGATACTGTGCCGACCTTTTCATTTACGGATACCTCCTTATGCCTTACGGCTGTTACAAAAATCTATCGAACTACCGCGTACCTTCGATTACCTGCCGGGCAATATCAAGGTCGAGGGGATATCCTTTCTCCGGATCAAGAAAAATCTCCCGCGCCCCGGCTTGGCAGAGCTCCGCGCAAACAGCGCAACCCAAACATTTTTCTGAATTGATTCTCGGTTTTTCCCATGGCAAAACAGTTGACGCGCCGAACGGGCAAACCTCCACGCACTTGCCGCATGAAAAACATTTATCCTCGAAAACTCTAACTGAATAACCAGAAGGGGCTATGTTGGAAATACTTTCCGCGCCCTTAAGTTTGGATATAATTCTCATGCCCTCAATTCCGCCGCAGCAGCAGGAGCAACAGGAGCAGATTACACCGGTACGTCCTCCAGTCGCCACTTTGAACCAAGCGGTTAGCACATTACCCTTCTTTCTTCCTTGAGACAAAATCTCAATTGCTTCCTCCTGACTGATCCTCCTGGAGTGATATTTCTCTCCATGTTCAAGCCAGAAGCTCGCGGTTGTCTTTCCAACAGCGATGCAGACATTAATGGGGAGACATGAATCCCTTGCAAGCCTGCAAGGGCAGTCCATCACAGCGATGTAGTCGGGCTCCCTCAATATAATGCTTTTCGCGTACGGAAAAGGAATGATTCTGCTTGATGAATCAGGGCCGAGGACCACGTCCTCTTTCAGGGAAAGAATTTTCTACGCCTCGTTCATTGTTATTACTTTGGCGTGATATCTGTTAACAACAGCCCTAAAATGTACTTGGCTATTCTTGTGTTGCCGAGAAGGATGCGCAGAGTGTGACCGAGCCAAAGGAAAAACCTTACGTAAGCGTCATAAAAAGTGAAATACAGGTAATTGTGAATAGTGCGGTCGATTCTCAAACCGTGCATTTTGATAATCCCTCTAGTTGATTCTTTTAAAAACATTTGAGAATCCCCCTATATACCTTGGACATCCCAGTTTCTGTCAAACAAACTTCTTGCAAATTTCTGTAAAAATCCGGTAAAAACAATGAATCATAAAAAAAATAACCGCCACCCTATCAGGTTGGTTTTGGTTCAAAAGAAAAAGCTTTCAATCCTTTGAAAAAAACCCGTCCAAAAAGCGTTCAATCTCGATATTCACAAGATCGGGTCGCTCGATAAGAGTACAGTGTCCTGCACCAGGAAACAAAATGAGTTCGGCAGATGGCATCTTTGATTGCGTAATAACGTTCGCATCAAGACTTGTGAGACGGTCCTTATCCCCCACAAGAATAAGAGTCGGCACCTTCACTTCGCTCAGTCTATCCGAGAAGTCGAAATCAAGGCACGACCTTGCGGCAAGGGCAATCGTTGTCACCTTCGTCGACATTACCATGTCTTTCATGAACTCAACCTGCCTTGCGGAAGGGGTTTTTCCAAAAGCGGCCAAGCGCATGAGAAGATAAGCGGCAGAGGTCTCTTTAAAAAACTCGCGGATTCTGTCGGCAAAATCGCTTCTTTTCCCTAAGGCGCTCAGTAGACTGCCCAACGGGTTGGGGTAGACGAGCGATATAAGGCGCCCAAAAATTATCGCATCGGTCAAAGCGGTGCCGGTGGAATCGATCAAAGCGAGACCCTTGAACCTACCAGAGTACTTTTTTGAATAATTCTCATAAAACTTAAGCGCCGCAAATCCTCCCATACTGTGCCCGGCGATCACAAAAGATTCTGGGTCGAAGCTTTCTATGACACGATCAAGATCTGAGGCAAGCGTTTCTGTAGCATAATCGAGATCGCCGGGTATCTCCGATTCGCCATGACCTCTCTGATCATAGGTAACGCACAGATACCGATCCTGAAAACGCGCGACTTGAAACCCAAATATATTTCTGTTGCACGTCCAACCATGGACGAAAAAGATAGCCTCCATCCCCGAACCGCACGCGCTTCCCTTAAGCCTCAGGCCATCAGCAGCTTTCACGGTGAACTGATTTCCTTTAACGGTGGGAACTGAAGGGTGGTGATTTGAGTCTCTCAACCTGTCGGAATACTTTACGATCGAGGGAAGCAAATAACCTTGAGTAAGGGGAAGAGCAAGAAACCGCAACGCCTTAAAAAGATGCATATCACCTCCCAATCAATTCCGCGTCCAACTTGAGTTCAACCATCAATGATTACCTTGAAACCCAGAGCGCGAACGCTAACTGAAACCATGACAAGCAAATCACTCGCGACTATATGTGTGAAAGAATCTTTGAGAAAAACTCCTTCGTTCTCGGATGTTTTGGTCTGGTGAACACGGTTTCCGGAAGCCCCTCTTCGACTATCTCCCCGTCATCCATAAAGATGAGCCTGTCGCCCACCTCTTTTGCGAACCCCATCTCGTGCGTTACGACAATCATGGTCATTCCCTCACGAGCAAGGTCTTTCATGGTGTCAAGAACCTCTTTTACCAATTCGGGGTCAAGTGCGCTCGTAACCTCGTCAAAAAGCATCACGTCAGGGTCCATTGCAAGCGCCCTTGCGATTGCCACCCTCTGCTGTTGACCGCCGGAAAGATGCGCTGGGTAAGCATTTGCTTTATCCTTCAGTCCCACTTTTTCCAAAAGCTTTAAAGCCTTCTCGCTTGCTTCATCCGGGTCCATCTTCTTAACCTTTATTGGAGCAAGAGTGATATTGCGAAGCGCAGTCAGATGGGGAAAGAGATTGAAACTTTGAAAAACCATTCCCACTTTTTGCCTTATTTGGTTAATGTCAACCTTGCTGTCAGTTATATCAGTGCCCTCAATAAATATCTGCCCCTCAGTCGCGTGCTCCAGACCGTTTATACATCGAAGCAGCGTGCTCTTGCCGCTTCCACTCGGTCCAACCACAACGAGCACCTCCGATGGCTTGACTTCAAGGTCAATATCCTTCAAAACCTCGTGGTGCCCGAACTTTTTCCTTAAACCCACAATTTTTATCATCGCGTCCGACTTAATCACCCCTGGAAAGCCATTTTTCAGTTCTCTGCACCAGACGCATGAGCGGTATGGTAACAATAAGGTAACATATCGCGACCCCAACCAGGGGCGTCACATTGGCTTTTGTCCCCATTAATTCTCTACCTCGCTGAAAAACCTCTGAGAGCGCTATAACCGAAACAAGCGAGGTGTCCTTCAAAAGGGCAATGAATTCGTTAGATAGAGGGGGTATTACCCTTCTTATTGCCTGGGGGAGAATGATGTATCGCATCGCCTTGAAATATCCCATTCCAAGCGAGCGTGCAGCCTCCATCTGCCCTTTATGTATAGACAGGATACCCGCCCGGAAAATTTCAGCCTCGTAAGCCGCATAGCAGATGGTGAGCGCAAGCACCCCCGCCGCGAATTTGCTCAACCCTATCCCCAGGTGTCCGAGACCAAAATAAATGATTACGATTTGCAAAATCAGAGGCATGCCCCTAATCACATCGATGTAAACCGCCGCGGCGGCTCTGAATATCCTGATTCGCGATATTCTCAAGAGAGCGACAATAAGACCAAACGCAAGAATACAAGCCTCGGATACGAGCGCGAGCCTTATTGTCATAAGCAAGCCCTTCAAAAGATAGGGCATGGACTCAGCAAGAATCCTCCAGTTAAAAAACTCATTAAAGAATGCTCTAATTTCTATCTCCTCCTTGGAAAATCATTGAGCCTGCACTACGAGGGTGCAGGCTCATACAGCAAACATATTCCCGATTTTCTCAGCTTGGCTGCCCAAACCACTTTTGGAAGATTTTATCGTAGGTGCCGTCAGCCTTTATCTCTCTGAGAGCCTCGTTTATCTCCTGTAAAAGTTTCTCGTTGCCCTTCTTGACCCCAATTCCGTATTTCTCATCAGTCTTGATCTCCTTCACAACTTCAGTCTTTCCCCGTATCTTGCTCATGTAAGCGTTGACCGGGTAATCATTGATTATCGCGTCAATCTTGCCCTGCTCCAGAGCCTCAAAAGCAAGCAGGATCGTGTCAAATTTGCTTATCTCTTTCAGTCCCTCCATTTTCTCCGCTGTAAACTGACCCGTGGTGTCAATCTGTACACCAACGACTTTTCCTTTCAGGTCATCTTCATCCTTAATGGGAGAACCCTTCTTCACGCAGATTGATTGGTCGGAATCGATATAAGGATCTGAAAAATTAATCTCTTTTGCTCTTTCCGGCGTGATCGTCATCGCTGACATTAAAATGTCAAACTTGCCCGTCTTCAAGCCCGGAATTATGCCATCCCAGGCAGTCGGAACAACTTCAAGCTTCAAGCCCATCCTTTTGGCTATTTCAGTGGCGAGGTCAACATCGAAACCGACAGCCTTTCCCCCTTCCATGTTTTCAAAGGGTGGGTAAGTGGTGTCGCTTCCCATCATCAGAACGCCGGATTTGATGGTAAGACCCTTTTCCCCACCGCACCCTCCGGCGACTAAGAGGAAAGCGAGAAACAGCGCCGCGATTGAGAAAACGAGCGCTCCTTGAATTTTGGTTTTCATAATGCCCCCTCTCACGTACCCGATTTACCCCCCCAGAAACGGTGAATTGATTATAATTGCTGCATGCGCATCGTGGCAAATTTTCCCTACTGCTCAACCTCGCTTTCATTATCAAAATCAAAACAGGGATTACGAGTTATCACTGCACGAAAGGTCAAGATGCTCGAATTTACCCTGCCCTCGCCTTTTGACATGAACTAACGGACCCCTCGAAAGCATTTCAATCCAAAATCAAAGCGGACGCGTCCGGCTTAAATGGATTAAGGCGGGCGGCAAGGGAAAAGAGATAGGGGTATTTCGCCTCGAGATGAGCCATGTAGTCAAGCCAGTGACTCACGGTTAAAGAGTAAACTCTCGAAAGATCGTTGGAAAGATGGTTCAAATCTGAAAGCGGAAGGTTGGGTATTTTCTCCCTTGCCTCAAGCTCATCGGTGAGGTGAAATACAGCCCAAAGGATGTCGCTTAACGCTTCCTGCTCCATAAGATAGGGATTTTCAAGAAGGGAGAGCAGAAAATCGCGCTTTGACTTAAGGAATGTGTTGAGGTCGCTGATATCGCTGAGCGATGCGTCCGCCTTGAAATCCATTTCCGAAAGCCTGCTTTTCACCGCTTGAAACTCGCCCGGCTCCCAAGCTGCCACGTTTTCAAACAGCCCTGTTTTTTCATCTGGCGAAGGGTCGAATAAGAGCAATCTTCTTAAGAGAGACGAGCCCACCTCGCTGTAAAAGGCGCTTTCAACCATTTTCATTTTCTCAGATATCAAACGTTTTTCGCGCGCTTTTAAAAGCCTGTCGATTATGAGCGACACTATGAGAACCTCAAGAGGAAGGAAAGCAAAATCGCCGACCATGTATATGAATATGTGATGAGGGTCGCGGAAGACCGCGTAATGCACGAGATATATGACCCCCGAGAGAACGAGGAGTCCTGCCGCCGCTTTCATGTACCAGTTGCTTTTCTCCATCGGATACCCCCCGACAATCGCGCCCGATTCCTCAACGCCTTTTCTCGAAAGATGAATTAAAACAAATCCTTCTACTTACGCCTCAAGATCTTGTTCATAATTGTCCAACTAACGTTGTTAGAAATACAATGATTCAACGGTAAATCAAAATGGAGGAAAAAGATGGAAGAATGGGTGAATTACTCGGAGAAAATCTCGAGACTTTTAGACCTTGAGAAAATGCCAGTTTCAGTCTGTTTCACAAACGAGAAACCTGAAGGCATCGATCCGGGCCATGCCTCGTTCTGTCAGGCAATCAAACTTGCCGCTCAAGGGCAAGTGTTTCTTATCGACAAAGAACATTCCGTGTGTCCCGGAGGAACATGGCATTGCGGTCTTAGTAAACCTCCCGAGGGTCAGTCAAAACGTGCAATCCAGAAATTTCTCACCTCCGGGGAAAAACTGACTGCCTCCATTGTGTCATTCCACAGGATGAGTTCCCTTGCTGCACCTCCTCCAACTGACTTGAGCGAATATGTATATATCTGCCCCCTCGAGAAATCAGTGATAAAGCCTGATCTCGCCGTATTAATATGTAATCCCGAGCAGGCATGCCGATTGATAACCCTCGACATATACTGGGACGGGGTTCCTCCCAAGATTGAACTGGCAGGGTCCCTGTGTCACTCGGTCATTGCCTATCCGGTGACCACCGGAAATACCAATCTCTCATTCGGGGACTGGACAGCAAGGAGGATGCAGGGATTTGAAAAGGAAGATGTTTTCTTGAGCATCCCATTTGAAAGAATGAAAAATCTCATGGAGGCAATCCCTCGATGCTCAGCCGGAACGGCGAGTTTTACTGGCTTCGAGGAGCCGAACGCTTAAACAAAAATAACGTGAATCATCCCTAAATTGATAAGAACCTCTAACTTAGCAGGAGCTTTCAGGCGCTGAGGCTTAATTTTTCGGGCAAAACCCTTTCTCAAAAAGCCATTCTTTAATAACCTCGTTTGTCCGCGCGTGTGCGGTAAGAGGCGAGCAGTGCCCCGCGCCTTTAATCAAAGCAAGTTTGGAATCTTTGATCTTTCGCGAAAGATAATTTGCAACATTCTCCCCAACAAACCTATCTTCTTCCCCGCGAATTATGAGCGTAGGAACCCCTATCTTATCCAAAGAGCGGGAGAAATCAGTATTCGCAACCGCGATGAACCTGTCTGCGAAAGCGCTTGCCCTCATATCCTTGCGTTTTGCCAATAGATAATCGATAAGTTCGGCGTTTCCCTCTGAGGGGTCGAAAATGAAGCCTCTATTTTTCCCGACCCACTCAAGCAAACCCCTTCTCCTCCTATCCCCAATTGGGAGAAACGCAAGAAAGTGTACGGCAGTTGCGAACGTTGACATATTGAGACCGAATGAGCGCATCCTTCTGTCATATATGCTGTTTGAAAGTATGAGTCCGGTTACTTTCTCGGGGAAGGAAAGGCACATTTGAATGGCCACCATTCCGCCCATTGACTCGCCGAGAACCACGCATTTGTCAATCGTGAGAGACTCAAGCGTTTGCGCCACCGGTTTAGCGTAATCGTAGATTTTACTCTTTAAGGAGGGTCTCCTTTCCGGAAGGTCAAAAGCGATAACTCTTAAGATACCGCTCAAACCTTCAATTTGGTGTGAGAAAAAATCCTTGTCTCCTTCAAGTCCCGGTATACAAACAAGAGGTAATCCGGTCCCCTTTTCTGTATATCCAATGCGTGACCCCTCTCTCAGTGCCTATCTCTCCTTGAGCATTTCTTTTCCGACGATACTATTCTTTAACAGCTGCTACCTCAATGCGCATTACTCTGGCACGTATACTCGATATATCTTAAGTCAAGGAGTGCAAATTCCACAAAGCTTTCCCCGCAACCCCAATCCACTTCCAGGCGCCAGTCATCTCAATCGCCGGTCATCGCATTTCGCTGCACAGCCCGCTTGTCACATCCTGATTTTCTTTCCGCAGACACATGAGAATTATCCACCGCCCTGCTCGAAATAGTGTCCAGTCACCCTTGCGATACCCGAGCGAAAACACGTATAGAATATCAACATCGAGCGGCTGTGGAATACAATTTTTGAGGGAAAAATTAAAGGGGGTTCATCTATGGATAAAGTCGATTGCGTTGTGGTTGGAGCCGGCCCCGCCGGTTCCTCCTGCGCTATAGGCCTCGCAAGGAAAGGCATAAAAACCGTACTCCTGGAAAGGGGACGGGAAGCGGGGGGAAAGAACGTCGCCTCATTTGTCCTGTTCACCGACGTTCTGCGGATGATAATACCGGAATTTGAAGATGAAGCCCCGCTGGAAAGGGTCGTAACGGATAACTCTTTTATCTGCCTGTTTAATAAGGATTTTTTGGAATTCCGCATGCGATTCAGCGATTTCAGCGAGAAAAGGTCAGCCTACACCGCCTATAGAAGCAAATTCGACAAATGGTTTGCGCAAAAAGCCGAAGAGGAAGGGGTTGAACTCATTAGAGGCGTCCTCGTTACGGGACTCTTGAAAGAAAAAGGCAGGGTCGTGGGAGTCAGGATAGGAAATGAAGAAATTTTGGCGGATGTCGTTGTGGGCGCGGACGGTGTTCTGTCTGTTGTTTCGCGCGATTCCGGTCTTTATGAGGATGACACGTCCAGGTACAAGCTGGGGATAAAAGAGGTGCTCGACCTTCCCCCGGAAATCATCGAAGAAAGGTTTCAGTTAAGTAAGGGCGAAGGCTGCATCAAAGACGGGTGGGGATATCCATTAAGCGATGTGGGGGGCGTATTCTCGCTGTACACAAATACCGACAGCATCTCTATTGCGGTATTTGCCCCGATCGACTCAATAAGGCAAGGACGCGTTAATCTCCGCCAACGTCTGGAAGAGTTCAAGGCTCATCCTTACATTAATTCCCTGCTCATCGGTTCAAGCCTTAGAGAGTACGAGGCTCACATATTATCCGACGGCGGCAGGCTCAAGTTGAAACGTTTGTATTCGGATGGGGTGATTCTCTGTGGCGAGGCCGGGGGGTTCATGAGTAGCACATGGGTCGGGGTGCCGCCCGCAATGCTATCCGGTCTTAAAGCCGCAGAAGCGGTGGCGCTCGCAAAACGCAGGGGCAGATATGACGCCGAAAGCTTATCATGCTATGCTGACCTTCTTCGCCAAACCGGACTGCCGAGAACGCTGTATAACGCAAGGCGGTTCAGCAACCTGATTGTGAGCTTAAAAGGGGAACAGATAGAGAAACTCAACTGCAACCTGATCAGACTTACCGAAGATTTCACCCTCGGAGAGATTGATTTCCTCTCACCAGGAAGCTCCCCCATGCTAAGCAGGATTTTTGATGATTTTGTGATGGAATTTTTGCCAAAGTATCTGAGGTATCCCCTAAAAACCATTGTCAAGAGCCTGGCTAATCTTCTTGTCTTGATAAAGAAGGTAAAAATAAGGAGGTCAGTTTAATGTTAAGCAAGAGCTTCAGCGTTCAAGACAAACTCGCAAGGGTCCACTTCATAATTGACAAGGAACCGCATATTACCGTAGATAAGGCTAAATGCCTCGAGTGCGAAAGCAAACCCTGTCTTCCAGCATGCCCCGCAGAAAACTACAACTATAACGAAGAAGCGCGCGAATTGACATATAACCATGAGGGGTGTCTTGAATGCGGCACATGCAGATTCATCTGCCCTATGGACGCCATCACGTGGTCCTATCCCAGAGGCGGCTTTGGCGTGGCTTACAAGTGGGGTTAGGCGGATTCTACCCGTGAGTCGAGATAAACAGCCACGATCAAAACCGGGTCAAGCGAGAAGCGGGGGCTGATTTTTCTTGCTCCGATAGCAGACTGTCGCCCGCAATCGAAACCAATCTCAAAACCTTCTTTGTTTTAAAAAACCTCAAACAGGTAAATTCCCACAGATGTTCAACGCTTGCTTATCTGATGTTAGAATGTATTTCCGCATGGCTGTTTTTCATGGAGAGAAAAAGGGAGGATCAAATGGCAGATGTAGTACTGGTTGACATGCTCAGAAGTCCCTTCTCGCGCTCGAGACCTGCGCAACCGGAGAGGGATGCTTTCAACAATCTGAGAATGGATGAAGCCCTATCGCAAGTCATCAAAGAACTCATAAAAAGAAACAACGTAAACCCGGAGGAAATAGGCGATATCATTACAGGATGCAGCCTTCAAATGAGAGAGAATTTCCTCATGGGCGGAAGGACCATCGTTATGCTTGCGGAACTTCCCTTCTCGGTGCCCGCCCAAGGGATTGACCGAGTATGCATATCGGGTATGAGCGCCATACATCAGGGAGCAATGGAAATAATGCTCGATTACTCGGATATCGTTATTGCCGGGGGCATGGAACACATGACCCACGTTGCGCTCGACCCGGCTTACAACCCCGATCTGCTTAACGTAAACCCTCGTTTCTTCCAGGACCCGAACCTGAAGAAATACGAACTTCAAACCGCGTTGTCCATGGGCCTCACAGCCGAGAAACTCTTTTCCCTTACCGATTTCACAAGGGAGGATATGGATAGATGGTCCTTGGGCAGTCATCAGAAAGCCGCTTCCGCGCTTGAGGAAGGATATTTTGAAGGGGAAATTCTTCCTTTCGAGGTCACATTGGCGGACGGGGAGAAAAAAGTGATATCGGGCGACCTTTCCATTCGACCGGACACAACAATGGAGGCGCTCGCAGGGCTCAAGCCCGCCTTCAAGCCTGACGGACAGATTACAGCCGGGAACTCATCACCGCTCAACGCGGGGGCTGCCGCTGTCCTGCTCATGAGCGAGGAAAAAGCCAAATCAATGGGACTTAAGCCCAAAGCGAAGATAATCTCCATGGGATGGGCTGGAGTTGACCCGAGCATAATGGGAATTGGTCCTGTTCCCGCCTCCCGTAAAGCGCTCGAGAAAGCGGGCATGGACGTCAAGGATATTGATGTTTGGGAAATTAATGAAGCGTTCGCCATCGTCCCTCTTTACGCGGTGAAAGAACTCGGAATTGAGCCTGAAAGGGTAAACCTGAAAGGTGGCGCTATCGCAATCGGACATCCTCTTGCAGCGTCCGGACCAAGGATCACGGGAACTCTGGCGAGAATCATGGAACTTGAGGGAATGAAATACGGTATCGCCACTCTATGCGGAGGAGGCGGACAGGGCGGAACGGTCATACTCGAGCGCGTCACATAATGGCGCTTGAACCGAAACAGCAAAGTTTCCGGTCAGTTCGAAAAGCTAGAGGGCGGCCCTCTGTTGTGAGCGTCGAGGCAAAACGCAACCGTAATTATCCGGGATTTTCGCCTTTGAGTAGAGACGTTTGAAAACCCAGGTGCGAGAATTTCCCTGTTCTTGCATGAAGCAGGGAAATTCGTAAAAGATATTTTATGTTTAGCTGGAATGTGAGGAGCTATGAGCCAGATCAGTGGAAAAACCGCGTTTATAACGGGAGCCGCGAGCGGAATTGGAAGGGCAACAAGCCTCGCCATGGCTCAGGAAGGAGCGACCGCGCTTATACTTCTTGACATAAACTCCGAAGGGCTTAAGAAAACTGCCTCAGAAATTGAACGGATGGGCACTAAAGTGAGGACCGTCTTAGCCGACGTTACCGATTTCGCTCAAGTCAAAAAAGCGGTGGATGAAGCCATCGATTTCGCCGGTAAAATAGATTTTCTGCTTAACATAGCCGGTGTCGCGAGCATGGCACCGATTGAGAATTTCGAGATTTCTGACTGGGAAAGAATCATTAAGGTTGACCTGTGGGGTCCTATAAACACTGTGAACGCCCTCTACCCTCATATGGTGGAAAAGAAGAGCGGTCATGTCGTTAACGTCGCCTCAATAAGCGGATTGTGGGCGGACCAGATATATATAGCGCCGTATCTTACGGCTAAGTTCGGCGTGGTTGGCCTGTGCGAGGGATTAAAGGCTGAATCATTCCTTCACGGGATAAAGGTTACCTGCGTGTGCCCAGGGATGGTGCAAACCCCTATCTGGGAAGCGAGCCCACTGAAAGGATTCAGGGAAGACGTGAGAAAACTTGTGAAGTATTTCGCTCTTCTGGGCGAAAAGCCGGAGAACACCGCCCAAACGATAATAAAAGCGATAAAGAAGGACAAATACATACAAGTCACCACACCCTTCCAAAGGGTTCATTACGCGCTTAGGCGCCATTTCCCGAGGTTATTTAATACGGGAGCGAGGGTCTTTTTCAGATTCATGGCTTACGCGCTCGAGAAATACAGGGAAAAGTGAGAATGGTCAAAACCATGCGCTGTATAGGAAAAAACAGGAATTTTACGCTTGCCGTGTCTGTTATTGCCCTGGTTGCGCTGCTCGTTTTGGCCTTCGGGCTTTCAGGCTGCACAAAGCAATCAACCGGGGAGAATGTCACAAAGCAGAAATCGAAAAAAACCACTCAGAACAAAACAGAAAGCGCTCCATCAACAAAACCCGTTGCTCCCCCCTCTCCCACCCCCAAAAAAGCTTTTGTGCGCGAGTTTTTCAAGAACAACAAGACGATACATTTCCTGTCCTCTGACCCGCCAAATAACGCCCTTCTCCCTCATCCGCCCGAAATGGTAACGATAAGGTTTTTAGCCGATCTGGGAAGCGGTTCGTTCATAAAAGTCACCGTTGACGGAAAGGAAGTCAGCACCGGTTCGATGATCCTGCCGGTTGACAACCGTTCCATGAGCGTGAGAATCAACCCGTACATCGGGACCGGAAATTACAAAGTCTTCTATACGGCCTACTGGTCAGATGGCTCCTACTGCGAGGGTTCATTCGGCTTCTCCGTGCAGGAGCCGGACTAGAAAGAAGGTAAAACCAAAAGGCTTGCGCGTGTAAAGAAAGAAACAATCCCGGGGCGAACTCGTTCCGGCACCGGGAAGCTTATTAAAAATTCCAATCATTTTTGCGGGTCTATGAAATTGGACTTGAGAAAAGAGTCAATTTGGTTAAACTAATAATGACCGGAAGGTGAAGGAGAAAATGGAAGAATCGGTCTTGCCAGGGGGTGACCATTGATGGGATAGCTCGGTTTTGAGAAGGATGCGGGATCCTCCGGCTTTATCCCCGCCGGAGACTCTGTCAGATCTTGCCTGTCCCCTCTGTTCCGAGCGATCTCAAAGAAGCGCAAGGCTTGTTTGAGAATCGAAAATCCCATCAAACAGCTCTCGGTTAAGAGCGCCCCCAAGCGTAAATCTTAAAAAAATAACAAATATCATAAGACCGTGAGAAGTCGCGGTTGCTATTTACGTTTCCAAAAGCGAAGCGTAATTAAAGGCTTTGTTGCGCGCTTCCATGCACGGTTAAAAATAAGAAATTGTCTTTGATACTCTGAGCAAACCGCATTAGATATGAAAAGGAGGTGGGGAAATGGCAGACATAAAGACAGCTGTTACCGACATCAAGCTCAAGGAGCTGATAAATGAGCGAAAATGGGTAGCGCTGAGAGAAGAAGTTAAAGATATCCCCGCCCCCGATCTCGCCGATTTGATTTTGAGCCTTGATAAACCTGACAGAATACTTGTCTTCAGGCTGCTTCCACGCGACCAAGCATCCGAGGTCTTCGCCTCCCTCGAGCCCAGTTACAGGGATGACCTTTTGATGGACCTGTCTGATGAGGAGACGCGGGTTCTGCTTGCGGACCTCAAACCGGATGACAGGACAGACCTGCTCGAGGAATTGCCAGGTCAAGTCGTCCAGAGGATGCTGAACCTTCTGAAGCCTGAGGATTTAAGAGAAGCCATAGGGCTTTTGGGCTATCCGGAGGAGTCGGTTGGAAGGCTGATGACTCCTGACTATGTGGCGGTTCGGTCCTTCTGGACAATCGGAAAAGCCCTCGAGCATATAAGAACCAAGGGTAAGGAAAGCGAAACTATCAACGTGATATACGTGACAGACGCAAAATGGAAACTCCTTGACGCGCTCGAGCTTCGAAAATTCATACTGGCTGACCCTGAAGACCATGTCGAGGAAATCATGGACTACAATTACGTGAGCATCCTCGTGACCGAAGACCGTGAAAACGCGGTCCAGCTGATCAAACGATATGACCTTGAGGTACTCCCAGTGGTTGACTCAGAGGGCATACTCCTCGGTATTGTCACTGTTGACGACGTGATGGATGTTGCGGAGGAAGAGGCAACGGAGGACTTTCACAAGACAGCGGCGGTTGCGCCGTTGAAACTTAGTTACCCGGAAACCGGTGTAATGGGACTTTTCAAGAGAAGAATAGGATGGCTGCTTTTCCTCGTGTTTTTGAACCTCGTCTCCTCCGGTGTTATCGCGGCATTCGAAAAGGCTCTCTCCAAAGCGATAGTTCTCGCTTTTTTCCTTCCGCTATTAGCTGATAGCGGCGGGAATGTCGGCTCGCAGTCGGCAACAATCATAATTCGCGCTCTCGCCGTGGGGGAGATTTCCACTAAAGACTGGCTTAAAGCCCTCTCAAAAGAGCTCGGCGTGGGGCTATTACTCGGGGCTACTATGGGTGTCGCAAGCTGGGCGCTCGGCTTCATCAGGGGAGACTGGAAAGTTGGCCTTGTCGTTGGCTTAAGCATGATTCTGATTGTCCTCATCGCAAACACGATAGGTCTCGTGCTGCCGATGCTTCTCACAAAACTTAAGTTAGACCCGGCAACGGCGAGCAGCCCTCTCTTGACAACGATAATCGACTCCGCGGGGCTCCTGATTTACTTCACCATAGCGGGCTTAATTTTGCACCTTTTTTAGACCGGTCGCGGATTAAAAAATTGAGAAGCGACCCGCTTAAAAAGATTCAACAAGCCAAAGTGGGAGCTCGTCCTTTGGTCTCGATTTTTCGACCGTACGAGGCTTAAGTCCGTCCTTTGAAATCCACCACTTCTTTGAATTCTGAATCTTCAGGTGATTTAAGCGCTTAAAACGATGAAAACATTTCCTCTGCCGCCGTAACATTGTTAAATTATGGCTGTTCGCGTGAGCTACATGCGAAGAAGTGTATTTGACTAAATGATTTAACAAGCCGGGAAGGGTATTTCACCCCATACAAACCTTTTCCAGGTAATTAAAATTTATGAACAAGATGATTTGTTTCGGGCATCGAATAAAGATCGCTCTTTTTAAATTGTCAGGTAATTAAAGTTTTATGGACAAGACCCGCAAAAAGCCTTATGCAGGAAAATGCCGCGATGCGAATAATAAACTGATATGATTTCTAACGGAACCCGTACGGGGAAACAGGCTTAATGAGGCGTTCATGAAAGTAAAAGACATATTGAATCAATACGGACGCTCGAGTTTAAACATTAATACGAAAAAGACATATCGGGATGAGGCTTAACAGAGTAAGGAAGGACATGGTTTTGCGCAACGTAAAAAATATTGGGTCTGTAACCATCATTGCCGCTTTGATCGCCTTCACTATTATCCCGGTCTCATCCGCGCAGGGCGATAGGTACGTATTTCAGGGCTCCGGATGGGGACATGGAGTGGGCATGTGCCAGTACGGCGCGCGCGGTATGGCGCTGAAAGGCGTCTCATACAGAGACATACTCACGCACTACTACACGGGCTCATGCGTTGAAATACGCCCGCTCCCTCAACTCGTGAAAATAGGGCTTATCGATGGGATTTCGGACATTCAGTTGAGAGCTGAATCAGGCTCATTCGCCATTAACTTATCGGAGACTCCCATCGAGGGCGCAATTATAAGAGCGGGAGAAACATGGACAATCTCCGTTGGCGCGACCGGGGAATTTATCATCAAGACGCCATCCGGCCAGGTATTGAATAACAAGGGATATGGAAGCCCGACCAGTCCTCTTTTCATTACGGGAGACTCCCCGGGTTCCGTGCTTCGCCTTCCGCAGAACAAGAACTGCGGTCTGTCCAGACTCGGAATGTCAACTCCGCTGGAGGTACGGTGCTACTCAGACGGAACCTGGAGAATTCGCGTTGTGCTGAAAAGCCTCCTGGAAGAATACCTCTGCGGGCTTGCCGAAGTGCCGGGCAGCTGGCCGGTTGAAGCTGTTAAAGCGCAAGCGGTGGCGGCGAGAAGTTACGCGGTTCGGAATATGGGAAAACACTCCCGCGAAGATTACGACCTGTGCGACGAAACCCACTGCCAGTATTACATCGGTTTCGATAAGGAAAAAGATGTCGGCTGGGTAAACGCTGTTAGAGCAACAGAGAGTGAGGTGCTGCTTTGGAACAACGAAACGGTCAACTGCGTTTACTGTTCCTCATGCGGTGGTCATACCGATAACAATGAAGATGTATGGTTCGGCTCTCCCGTTCCCTACTTAAGGGGAGTCCCGTGCCCGTACTGCATCGATGAGGCAAATCCAAACGCGAGCTGGACGGTAACCTTAACAAGAGAGGAGATAGAAACAAGGCTCTACGAAAGAGGCATGAACGTTGGCACGCTAACTTACGTGGACTTAAGCGACCGCTCATCTTCAGGCAGGGTGAGGCGAGCGACATTCGTGGGAAGTGCGGGCTCCAAAAATGTTACGGGTGAGTCGCTCAGGGGCGTTCTCGGAATCAAAAGCGCGATGGTAAGAATAGCAAGCCAATCCAATTTCGCGGAATATATACTTCTTTCAAATTTCTCAAACAACGGCGCCAAAGCGAAAGTGACGCTCTTCTCGAATGGGGGCGAATGCGGAACGGTTGACATCGCGGTACCCCCCTTAACAAGAAGAACGATCAGAGTGAATGATTATCTACCTTTCAAGAACGTAAGCGCAAAGATAACAAGCGACATTTCAATCGTTTCCGAAAGGGCGATGTATTTCAAATATGGAGGAAGAATCGAGGGTGGAACTTGTTCAGAGGGCGTCTCAAATCCATCCAAGAACTGGTATTTCGCCGAAGGATATACGGCCGGTGAATTCGACACATGGATACTTGTCTTCAACCCCAACAAAGAAAAGACGAAGGTAAACGTCCTTTTTTCACGAGATGACGGATACACCGTCAAAAAACAGCTCAGCGTCTCCCCCCAATCGAGAGTCACGCTCTGTGTGGACTCCATAAAAGGATTCGAAGCGACATCGTTTTCGGCAGAACTTAACTCCTCCATACCGGTGGTGGCCGAGCGCTCCGTGTACTTCATATATTCAGGCAGAGCAGGCGGACACTCATCACCCGGTTCTCCGCAGACCTCAACCTCCTGGCATTTCGCCGAAGGCTATACGGGCAAGGGCTTCGATACCTATATCCTTGTCGGAAATCCCAGCGCTAATCCCGCTAACGTGCTTTTCAAGTTTTTCCTCGCGGGTGGAGGCTGCGAGAAAATTCAAAAAAGGGTAAAGGCAAAATCCAGGTATACCTTGTTCTTAAATGAAATACTCCCCGGCGCCGAAGCGGCAGTTTCGGTCACGAGCGACCAAAAAATCGTCGCGGAAAGGGCGATGTACTTCGATTATGCCGGTATAAGGGGCGGCTCCTGCTCGCTCGGATCAACGAGAATGCGAAAAGAGTGGTACTTTGCAGAGGGCTATGTTGCTGAAAAATTTGACGAGTACGTACTTGTTTCCAACCCCGAGGACTCGCCGGCAAGCGTCGAGTTCACCCTGATTGGTTCGGGAGGCGTTATCAAGAAAATCCATACGAGAATGCCCGCCAGAGCGCGCTATACGCTTACGGTAGACGCTCATGTTTCCAACGCGGATGTTTCGGTAAAGGTTAGATCCAAAAACGGGATCAAGTTAGTGGCAGAAAGGGCGATGTATTTCGACTACTGGGGAATCCGCGACGGACACTCAGCCAGAGGAATCCCCGCGCCATCGACAACGTGGTACTTTGCCGAAGGCTACACGGGAGATTGAAAACGTAAAAGAGTACATGTTCTTTCTTATGTATTTTGCTGGCAATGTAGATAGTCGCAAATATGCAAGCGCTCGCACGGGAAACAGGGATTTGGCCCACCGGAAGAGCGCTTTCGTGCTTATTATTCTTATTTCCCTTTTGCTTCTCAACATTTCCTGCGGTGTCAATAAAAAAAGCCCAAACAAATTAACGGTCGCTGCAAGCATCTTTCCGTTAGCCGATTTTTGCAAACAAATAGGGCGCGACAAAATCGAGGTTAGGGCCCTTGTGCCAGCGGGCGCAAATCCTCACACATTTGAACTATCTTCATCTCAAGTTCGATTCTTAAGCAGAGCGAAAATTTTTGTGTACAACGGTCTCGGTCTTGAGACGTGGGCAGAGGAACTCGCAAAAAAAATCGGGGGCAACCATATCGTGCTTTTGCCTTGCGCCGAGACGATACCGCAGGAAAAACTTATCAGAAGCGTAAGTGGTGAAAGCGCCAGCCGGGAAGACCACGTAACAAATGAGAACCTGGGAGAATCCACCGAAGAAGAAGGCGAGCACGGGCACGGCGCATTCGACCCGCACGTCTGGCTCAATCCCAAGCTTGCCATCTACCAGGTGAAAGCGATAGCATCCGCTTTCTCAAAGGCTGACCCGGAAAACAAACCTTATTATCAGAGAAACGCTAACTCGTACGTGAGGAATCTCAAAAGAATCGATGAGTGGATAGCCCGAAAAGTTTCTGCTTTCCGGAAGATTTTTTTTGTGGCAACACATCCCTCCCTGACTTATTTCGCAAAAAGGTACGGCCTGATCCAGGTAGCATCCATCGAGGAACTTCCGGGCAAGGAGCCGAGCGTACAACATGTCCGCGAGATAATCGAAAAAATGAAGAAACTGAAAGTCAAAGTAGTCCTTGCGGAGAGACAAATCAACCCCAAAGCTGCGGAGATAATTGCCCGCGAATCGGGGGAAGATGTAAAAGTAATCAAGTTTGATCCCATCGGCGACCCTGATGACAAGCATCTAAACTCCTATGAGAAAATAATGAGGTTGCTTGTCGAAAATTTGGAGAGGGGCATGGGTTGACTCACGGATTTTCGCCCCTTGGTTTCTTTATGCCAAGCGCGCCCTGCGCGAAATCAAGCGTAAACGTATCCTCCCATACCCATAGGTCCGCAAGCTATTTTGAAAGGACGCGAAATGTTTGACTTAAAAACCTTTGAGAAGGATTTTTTTCTCGCTCGAACCCCCAAAATATACTTCGGTCCGGGCATGTTTGAAAGGATTCCGAATTTCATAGGCGAACTCGGATCAAGAGCCGCGGTGATAACCGGATCGAGCTCGCTTGAGAATTCCGGCAAAAAGGAAATCCTGTTTCGGATGCTTAAGTGCGCATCGATAAACTATGTTGTTAAGAAAGTCCGGTCCGAGCCCACCTGTGAACTGGTTGACCGAATATCCAACTCAATCCGGGAGTTCAACCCTGATTTCATAATCGCCATTGGAGGAGGAAGCGTCATCGACGCGGGCAAAGCGGTAGCATGCATGCTGGAAGAAGAAGGCTCCGTGCTTGACTTACTTGAAGACGTGGGCACGAGAAAACCCTCAGGCAGGAAAAGAACATTCATCGCGGTACCAACAACCGCCGGCACAGGCAGCGAGGCAACAAAAAATGCGGTCATAAGCGGAAATCATGGAAAACATAAAAGCGGCTTTAAAAAATCGCTCAGACATGATAACTATGTTCCTGACATAGCCCTTGTCGATCCGAGCCTTACCCTTTCGTGTGCGCCCTTGATCTCAGCTCAAAGCGGAATAGACGCATTCACCCAACTGTTGGAATCATTTGTCTCCCGCGGCGCTTCATACTTCACAGACAGCCTGGCGAAAGAAGCGCTACATGCGGGGCGAGGAATTTTCCCGAACTTGAGAAACCTGGGAAAAGATGACATTTCTTCAAGGTGCGTTATGTCTTATGCCGCTTTAATCTCGGGAATTACCCTCACCAACGCGGGTCTCGGCGCGGTGCACGGATTCGCCTCAAGCATAGGGGGGCTATTCCCCATCCCGCACGGCGCAATATGCGGCGCGCTTTTAACTGCCGTCTGCGAGGTGAACATCGCGGTCTTAATGAAAAAAAAGGAAGCAGGGAGCTTCTATCTTCAAAAGTACGCTGAAGCGGCGGAGATCCTGACCGGGCAAAAATTTGCGAACCTAAATGATGCGCTCGATGGATTAATCGCCTGGATAAGAGAGCTTACAGAAAGGCTTGAGATACCACCCTTAAGAGAATACGGCATGACAGAAGAAGATTTTGAAAAGATTGTCTCCCAGACATCGGCCCGGAACAATCCTGTGGAGCTTTCAGGTGAAGACCTCACGGAGGTTCTAAAAAGGAGCCTCTGAGTGAAAGGTATGATATTTGAGGAAGTATGACCACAAAGCGCTCAGCGGGAAAAAAATTTACTTTCACTCACCAAGTGAATCCATGTCGCTATACATAACATACATAAGAAAGATACGGGCGAATAACCTTACGGGTAAAGGCAACACAGAACGAAGGTCGAAGTGAATCCGAACTTGCTTTGTGTTTCGTCTCTAACCGCAGGGAGTATGAAAACGCGCCATTCCAAGGGCAAACACTTACTTTCGAGCTGCGCGCACCTTCCGGACAATTTGCTCAAAGCTGCGGTACTTCACGATTAATCTTCTATCAGAGAAGATTTTTCCCATCACAATGAGCCAGACCACTTCGCGCAAAGGCCTGAAGCCTCCGTATATCAACAGAGGCGATAAAGTGAGCCTCCGTCTCACCTGCTTCTGCGAGAACCCAGGCAGTTTCAGCACCGGTTTTCTTCGTTCAAGGGTGATATCAGGGGGCTCGTTAAGAATGCCCATCTCGGCGCAGCGGTCATGTAAGACGGTACCTGGATACGGGAAAAACACGCTCATAAGATACCAGTCGGGTTGGCAGAGGCGGTTTATCCGTATCGTTTCCCTGAACTCACGCTTTGTCTCTCCCGGGATGCCGATCAGGTTGTACATACCCACCTGAAGACCGTTTCTTCTCGCCTCTTTGACAGCCCTTATGACGTCAGCATTGGAATATCTTCTTTGAAGGACGTCATCCCTTATGCGCTCGCTTCCAGACTCAAGCCCGATGTTTATGAACCTGAAACCGCACTTGGCAAACTCCCTGAAGAGGTCGTCATATTTAGCCCCAGGGGTTATCCTCAAGTTAGAGCCGAATAGAACCGGGAAATCGAGGCTTTCATTGAACTTGGCGAGTCTTTCACAAAGGGAAAAAGCCCACTTCCTGTTCACGCCGAGGGTCTCAACCTCAAGATAGACCTCGCCCAGATTCGGGCGGTCTTTCTTCATCTGGGAAAGCTCTGCCACTATGTTTTCAGGGGAGCGAAGGCGTACATATTTGCCGGATGACACTTTCGCGATCGCATGGTTGCTGCAGTAGGTACACTTGAAAGGGCAACCCCTTCCCACAAGCACCGACGGTCTTGAATCGCGATTATGAATCCACCTTTCCCACATCTTCCTGTCAGGAAATGGCAGCAAGTCAAGGTCTTCGATAAATGGCCTCGGCTCGTTTGCTTCAAAGTCAGCGCCATTCTTAATGTACAGGTTAGGTATTTTCGACGGTCGCTTTCCTCCTTCCAGGCTCTCCGCTACTTCAAGCGTGGGGTACTCCCCTTCCCCCACACACACCGCGTCAAAGGGACCTTCGATGCAATCAAGCGGGCTGATGGTTGCGTGAGGGCCGCCAAACATGAAAAAGACATCTTTGAATTTGCGCCTGGCGAAAGCGACAACTTCGGAAAGGAATGGGAACTCGGAATATACCCCGGTGCAGCACACAAGCCCGGGATTAAACCTCCTCATTTCCTGCTCTAAAAGGTCCCTCGTTTCCCTTGAGAGGACCACGAGGTCTGTTTCATGCCCTTCCTTCTTCAAAAATGAGGATATGTAGGAGATGCCGAACTGCATCCTCTCCCAGGTCTCGAGCGGTTTTTCTTCTGAGTAAGGATCCTGTTCAGAATAAACAAAAAGGACTCTCATATTCGTCTTTGCTCAAATCAAAATAAGAAGTGATACGGTCGATTTTCGTATCCTTCCACGTAAGCCTTCTTCCCTTTCTCTATCACACGATGCCCCTCCGGTTCAAGAAGACTCCTTTGGGCCTGGATACCGCCGGGATACTTCTCGTTTATGAACCCCCCCGCCTTGAGCGTCCTCCAGTAAGGGGTGATCCGTTTTTTGCCGGCGCGGCGGGACTCCTCCGCCACCTACGCTGAGATGCAGGCAAAGATCCCGGAGGTCAAAGGGCATGCCATAGTCACCCCGTTTTCCCTCGCGAGATATTCCCTTATTTCCCCTGTTGTGGTCACCTTGCCTCCGGTACTCTTCTTATAGAGGCATCAAAGTCGGCGGATTGGCAATTAGTGCGTGTCACCTTTTTTACTTTCCGTTTTCCCCATCTTCTCTCCGAGAACCACAATCTTCGGGGCTTCATCAGCCTAATGAAGCTTCGCCCGTGAGCCTTTCTTTCCCGACATCCTCACTCACCCATCAGGGTCCATCCGCGCTATAACGATTTGATAAATTCATGCGGAAACCTCGAAAAACTAAAACGAGGAACCCGGAATTCACATTCAAACCTGGCAAAGCCATAATTATTGAGTTGAGAACGTGCAGTATTGAGCAATGAACTCTAATACAATAAGACTTCCGAATCAGCATTAAACACAGGCGTGTCGTCCACTCTTGCGAACATTCCATCAGTGAAAACCTATCACCAGGAGCGCATCCGCAAGGCTCACTAATTTATCAAATTGTCAGGCGTTAGAACAATTCATTATATTAGGAAGGAAGCTTTCGTCTCATGAATACAATCACTTTAGCAGGATATTAGTATGTACCGATTAGCGTCTTGAATTCGGAAAACTCATGCGATTGTGCTCATGAGGAAAGAAGATTCGGCGCTTAACGACGGATTCTCCCTTTACTGACGCAAGTCGGGCATACTTTATCAGTCTCAATTTTCCCGTCTCCCCACACATGCTACACAGGCGTAATGTCCCCTCACGTTGGGCATTCACCCGTCCCGCCACATATAGAACAGGTTTCGAACGTTAGACGCCGCCCGGTACCTCGACACTGGAGATATACCCCGTACTGGGACCCCGCCTCACAATAATGATTATTGTGCTCTTCAGAGAGTAAAGGGTTCCTTCTACGGGTGCCCCTTGATCACCACTCCCCCTGGAACAGAGTGGTCGTAAGCCTAGCGTATATCTATCGTGAATCCTGCCTCTGATAAGACTCTGGCAGACTGGATTTATTCACTCCAGACACATGGGGAACTGAACTATGTTCTGGCTCACTGCTTAATGCAACAGCGATGGCACTCCCTTTTCTCACTTTGGACTTACTCAGCGAATCGGTCCTTATCAAGGAGTTTTGCTTTACGGTATCTGAGAAATCGGTTATTTTTTAATCCAATGTTTTCAAGCTTCTTTTCGGCAACATGGACTTCCAGTCCGCTTAAGTTGGGAATCTCGACCGCTGCAGTCTTTCTTCTGCAACGTCATGCCCATCGCATTCAAGGGAAACCACAGAACAAAGGGGAAAGAAAAGAATAAGAACACGGATAACCGCCTTGCCGTTAAGACAATATCGCAACACCGAAGATACAACTAAAAAATATGTACGTCTATCTTCTCTTACCCCCAAGTTAACATGAATCCTTTGTCATGTTGTTGTGAAAACTCGTAACAAGGGAATTTGTTTTTACACAATTTTAACCAGGAATAAACCGCACAGTAACAATACCATGCCAAAATCTAAGAACCCTTTTGATCCAAAAAAGGAGGTAATAAAATTGAAGAGGGTAGCTTCACAGACATTTGGCACGTATATCGCGCATCTCTTTGTCATGTTTCCTACCGGTTGCGGCAAAAGCACCCCTCCGGTAAGGCGTTTGAAAAACATAAAAGGAAAAACCGTTACCGTTGTTCTTGGCAATATCGAAAAATCGAACCACGCAGGAGCCCTTCCGCCATCAATCATAAGCGCATCTCCTCGCAGCCAGGAACCCTCTGGTCAGCTGCTGCACACGGAAGCTCCAATTGATATGAACGAGCGTGGTACCGAAAGCATCACGGGCGTGAATTCTTTATCCAACAAAAGAGAGCAATGCGCGAGCGTAGTTGCGCGGGCACGGCCAGGAAAGCAGAAACAAAACCATAGTAAATTTCCAACATCAAATAATCCAGAAGCTGGTCGCTTAATTCAGAGCAGACAGCAAGTGATGTTCACCACCCTTGCCAAGAGGGGAATAACCATCTATAAGGGAAACGATAAATCAAAGGGAAACATGCCAGATATCGAGTTCGACAAGCCAAACTCATCCACCATTTCGCCAAAGAAATTATTTCTTCGAACGTAACAAGATGTGGTCGAAGCCCGACAAGTTGCTCGGCAGAGAAAATCGCTTCACCCATGAGAACTTACTTCGTAACGCTTGAAAATAACTTAGGAGTAAGATGATGTCCCTTCAAAGTTATATCCATACAAAGCACGTTTACTGATCACTTACGCGGGTATTCGGACATACCCGCTCCTCAAAAAGGCTTGCGCCTTTCCGTCTTTCCCCCAGCCCTACCGCCTGGCGCAAGCCTTTCTTCTTACGTGAATTTAAAAGCGTGGGCAAGTAAATTTTGTCTTGAAGGAAATAAATAAGTTAAGAACAAGGACAAGAACATATACTGAAACACGAGCACCGGTGCATTCAACGCTTTCATAGAATCGAATAAAAAGGGGGATATCTTCGCGAAGGTAGCCAGCTGGAAAACATGGAAATTAAGTCCCGAAGCAGCAAGAACCTGAGTGGATAAGAAATATTGACAACGAAAAAAATGGCTCCCCGGGCAGGACTCGAACCTGCAACCCACTGGTTAACAGCCAGTTGCTCTACCGATTGAGCTACCGGGGAGAAGCCTCAATCCGCAGCAATCGCCCCTATTATAGAGAAGGAGGGATAAAGCAGCAAATTCACGCGCACTCAAAAGAACATCATCGTACTTGCGCCTAAATCTGCTTTGGGAAGGGACGTGAATGAGATTTTTCGCCCGAGCAGACGCGCGAAAAGAATTATCCAAAAGCAAAATCGGGAATCCATCGGGGGTAACCTGCTGTCTCATCCGCTTCCCTCTTCACCCTCCTTCGGCTCATCACTTGAATCCTGCACGCCCGCAGGTTTTCCCTCTTTGAGCGCCGCAATGCACCGGTCGGCGTACCTGCACCACTCAAGACACCCGAGGTCGAGCTTTGGATTGGGGAATCTAAAACCGCATGACGGGCATTTTCTGGTCAGGTCATCCTTGAAGAACTCAACCGGTCTCCCGCATACAGGGCAGGGTATCTCGTAAATGTCTTCGGGCTTCCAAAACAGGGTGTTCTGACCCGGACAGCTCTTATCCATTTATATGTCACCGCCTTTTCGAGCATCTATTATCTCGAGAACTTCCCCCTCAATTCCAACCTTCACAAGGCGAAGAGGGATGTCCTTTCCGGACTCCTTGAGCGATTCATGCACGAGGTGCACAAGCCCGAAGCAGCAGGGCACCTCCATATATGCCACGTCTATTGCCCTTATCTCGTTTTGAATAATGATCTGTGCGATTTTCCGGCGGTAGAAATCGGCGTTGTCCAGTTTCGGGCATCCCACAATCAAAACCCTGTTAGCAAGCAGTTTGCGGTGAAAGTCGGCAAACGCAAACGGGACGCAGTCCGCCGCTATCAAAAGATGCGCTCCCTCAAAATAGGGAGCCTTGGGCGGAACCAGTTGAATCTGCACGGGCCAGTTTTGAAGCGTGGATTTAATCTCCCCGGCCTCATTTGACGGAGGTCTTCCCTTTGCTTCTTGAAGTTCGCATCTCTCGATCACTTGCGATGCCGAACCGGGGCATCCGCATGGCAACTCTTCCGAGCCTACGTTAGCCATTGATTCGCTTTCTTTAAGCCGTTTTTCGACAGCCTCTCCATTGAAGGGCTCGGCTTCCCTTTCCTCTATCGTTATCGCACCCTGAGGGCATTCCCCGATGCATGCTCCCAGTCCATCGCAATACGTTTCGCTTATAAGCCTTGCCTTCCCATCTATGATCACAATCGCGCCCTCAGGGCACGCGATAACACACTGGCCACATCCGTCGCACTTTTCCTCATCTATCCTTATGATCTTTCTTACCGCCATCTTAAGCCTCCTTAAATATCTTGCATATGTCCCCGACACGAGTAAGAGAAAAGTAATCTTTTGTCTTTGAGTTGCATTCGTCTATCAAACCGCCAAAAACGCAATCATCCCCGTCGCACACTGGTTTCTTTAGAAGACATTTTTTCTGCCTCAAAGGACCCTCGATAGCCTCGTATATCTCGAGCAGACTTTTCTCTACCGCACGGGAATCGCAGAAAAAGCCGCCTTTCGGACCCCTTTGAGATTGGAGCAAGCCCGCTTTCACAAGGCGCTGCAGCACTTTTGAAAGGTGCGCCTCCGACGCGCCTATCCTTCGAGCGATCTCTTTCGCGCTCATAGCCTCACCCGGCTTTTGCGCCAGAACGCCAACCGCGTGCAATCCTATTGAAATCGCCTCTGATAAACCGATTATCCCGTTCATCTCGAATTATTAAGTATTTAAGTATTCCAATACCATTATACTTTATTTCAAAATGAAATCAAGCAAGCATAAAGATTTAACAAAGCAAAAATCCGCACGATAACAAGCGAAGATAATTTGAGCCAATTTGAGAATGTATGCCAGGTTTTTGAGCAAAAAAGACCAACCGGTCTTATACCCGCGGAAAACCAGGTGAATTAACGCTTGATTTTAAGCGCAATTTATGAAAATACACGCCGCGCGAAGCGAACGCTAGGAACTATAATTGTTTATTCTCCCCTATTAAAATGTTGCGGTTTTGCCTATTGTTCTGGCGAGAACTCTTCCTTTGGAGCGCCGCACATCGGGCATTCCCAATCGTCAGGCAGTTCCTCGAATGGCGTTCCGGCAGGTATCCCTCCCTCCGGATCACCCACTTCCGGATCGTAAACGTATCCGCATACTCCGCAAACGTACCTCTGCATCTTCCACTACTCCTTTCACAAACCCAAGCAATTCACTCAGATTCAGAAGCCCTGAAAGTTGGGGCTGTCTTCGGAACCTTCCCTTTTCTTTCGCGGTATTCGGCATATGTGAGCGGTTTTTCATCTTTTATAATCTTCCCGCCGATTACATAAGCGACAAAAACAGTATGAGTTCCGGCGTCGAGTTTATCAAATACGCGTGCCTCAATCACCGAGAGGGCGTTCTCGGTCACGCAGGGAACGCCCGCCGCGTTCAAAAAATGCTCCACCCCTTCGAGTTTGTCAAAATCCCTCCCGCTTCTAAAACCGAACCTCCCAATAAATTTCAAAGGGGTTGAATCGCAAAGGATAGAAACAGCGAATACCCCGCTATTTGAGATGAGTTCGTGCGTGTAATTCTCCTTGTTCAGAGCAACCGCGATTCTGGGAGGGTCAGCGGTGACCTGGAACACGGTGTTCGCGATTTGCCCGTTTAAGCGCCCGTTGAAAGCGCTCGTAACTAAGAAAATTCCGTATGTTATTCCCCATAACGCCCTCGGGTCAAATTCATTCATTTCTCGCCAGTTCCTTTAAGCGCTCGCCGAGCGCCGCCCCGAGATTGCGGCATTTTAAAAGGTCCTCGCTTTTGGGAACATACCTCACCATTAAAGGTTCAGCGACAAGTTCCACCCCCATGTCTTTGAGATTCTCAGCGATCCGCTTTGAAGCCTCCCCGCTCCACCCATACGAGCCGAAAGCGGCTCCGATAAGATTCTTTGGCTTAAGACCTTTGAGGTAAGTCAAGACATCTGAGACGCTCGGAAAGACGCCGTTATTGAGCGTGGGGCTACCCACCACGAGCGCGCCGCTTGTCAAAACCTCGGTAGCGACATCGCTCCTGTGATTTCCGGAAATAGGCAAAACTTTATACTCAATCCCCGTTTCTCCGACCCCTTCAGCAATCGCGCGTGCCATAATCTCGGTACTTCCCCACATCGTGTCATATACGATAACCGCTTTCGGATTTGGAAGCTGCTTTGACCATTCCAGATACTTGCCAATTATCCACTGTATATCTTCCGCCCTTCTGTAAAGAGGTCCGTGGTCAGGAGCAAGCAAACTTATATCCAGATTTAATTCGCCGAGCCTGTCAATCAGTTTTCTTATCAGGCCGGACATAGGCATCAATATATTCGCGTAATATCTTGATGCCTCCTCCTCAAGCATGCTCCTCGGTATCTCATCCGCATACAGCTTTCCGCTCGCGAAGTGCATTCCAAAGCCGTCCTGAGAAAAAAGAACCTTGTCCTCCGGGAAGTATGTGATCGTACTGTCCGGCCAGTGAAGCATTTTTGTCTCGAAAAACGAAAGATCGGCTCCTCCCAATTGCAGCTTCTCGCCGTCGTTTACGGCTTTTAGGTCGCATTCAAGGTCAAAATGAGAATTCAAAGCTGCTACCCCGTTCTTCGATGCGAAGATTTTTTCCGCTTTTGTTATCTTCGCGACTTGCGGAAGGCACCCTGAATGGTCCATTTCTGAGTGGTTAGAGATGATGTAGCGAATCTTCTCGGGTTCAACCACGCTTGAGACACGGGAAAGAAGCTCGGGCAGAAAAGGAGCTTTCACAGTGTCTATAAGAACAGGCTCTTCCTTCAATATCAGGTAAGCGTTGTAGGTGGAGCCCCGATTAGTTGAATACCCATGAAAATCCCGGATTTTCCAGTCTATCGCGCCTACCCAGTATGTGTGCTCTGTCAACCTGACCGCTTTATACGGGTTCTGGGAGAACAAAATACCACCCCTCTTATTTCCACCAAAAAAAATTCACTAAATCGGCGAATCGTCTTTTCAAAAAATTTAACCTTTGTCGAATTCCCTAACCAACCCCACCGTGAATCCCGGAAACCATTGGATTGAAAACCCTCTGACCCATTTCTCTGTCAAGCATGAATATTCCGCCGGGCGAGTCGCCAATTCTCTTCAAGCTCTGAACTACAGAGTCAGCCGAAGCCTCCTCCTCAACCTGCTCGTTTACGTACCATTGGAGAAAAGCGTTCGTTGCGTGGTCACGTTCCTCTATCGCGATATCAACGAGTTTGTGTATGAGCCCGGTTACTTTGCGCTCGTGAGCGAGGACCGCCTCGGCCACCTCCAGCGGCGAACTCCACTCAGTGGGCGGCGCGTCGATCTGCTTGAGCTCGACTCTCGCGCCAGATTCCACAAGGTAGTCATAAAACTTCATGGCATGCGTTAATTCCTCAAGCCTCTGAACCCTCATCCAATTTGCAAAGCCAGGCAGATTAATTGAGGCAAAGTAGGCGGCCATAGAGAGATAAAGGTAAGCGGAATATAATTCCGCGTTCAATTGGTCGTTTAGAGCCGTGCTCATACGATCACTAAGCATTTACTCCTCCCCCTTCCACAGAGAGTGAAGATTGCAGTGCTCGCGGGCAACTATCTTTCCTTCAGGAAGCGCAAATTCTGCCTCGGGCTCATCACCAGGCTTGAGGAACACGGCGCAGGTTCCGCTTTCCGTATTCAGCTCGATCCATTCGATGTAATGTTCAGGAACCATGGGGTGAGCAACGCTTCCAACTTTGACCTTTACCTTCCCATCGAGCCTCTCTATTACCGGGACGTGCTTTTCCACCGCCGCGTCGACAGTGTTTGCCTCAAGCAGTTTCATTGGCTGCCCGCAGCAAACAAGTTCACCCTTTCCTCCCCTGTAAACCTCAACGATATTGCCGCATACTTCGCACTCATAAACCTGTAATCTCTCAGCCATCTTTTCACCCTCCCTTTTTCGAAAACTCAAAGCCAAAAGTATACCGGGATACTCTTACCAGTTTTCACAGAGAAGCTCAAAATAATCGCGTGGATGCGCGCAGGATGGACAATCTTCGGGCGCCTCTTCACCTTCATGCAGATACCCGCAGTTTAAACACCTCCAGACTACCGGCTCGTCCTTCTTAAAAACCTTACCGGACTTGATGTTCGCCAAAAGACCCCTGTAGCGCCTCTCGTGCTGCTTCTCTGCGACGGACACAGCCTCAAACACCTTGGCGATTTCCTCAAAACCTTCCTCACGCGCAACGCTGGCAAAACCAGGATACATCTGACTCCATTCGTAATTTTCGCCTTCCGCCGCCGCTGTCAAATTCTCAGCTGTGGAACCTATCTTTCCAGCCGGAAAAGCGGCGGAGATTTCAACCATGTCCCCTTCCAGAAACTTGAAAAATCTCTTGGCATGCTCCTTCTCCTGATTTGCCGTTTCCTCAAAGATTTGGGCAATCTGAATGTAACCCTCTTTCCGCGCCTGGCTTGCGAAGTATGTGTATCGGTTCCTCGCCTGAGACTCGCCCGCAAATGCCGTAAGTAGGTTAACCTCAGTTTTCGTTCCTTTTAAATCTCCCATGAAAATCCCTCCTCTTCACAACTTTTCTCATATCAGAGCATCTAAGAACCCTGCGCAAAAAATATAACAGACACCAAATAAAAGGTCACTGATTAAAATCAATTCGAGAATTCAAACAGAGCAACCCTTTATGCCGCCCAGAAAAGGATCAAGCATGCCCCGTGCCTCCGGGTGTATTCCCAGCCGCGTGAGGGCAAAATCATAACGCACCGGATCACTTGGCGCAATTTGCTTGAAAGCGCGCGTGATCTCGAGCGCTGTCCTCATATCCGCTTGACGTCTCTTTGTAAGACCGAGCCTAAGAGATATTTTGTGCATGTGCGTATCAAGCGGAATTATCAGCATCGAGGGGTTGATTCCCGTCCACCCGCCCGGGTCAACGTCGTCTTTTCTGACCATCCACCGCAAAAAGAGATTGAGACGCTTGCACGCGCTCCCGAGCTCCGGGTTTGGAATCAAACGCGAACAAACCTGGTTACCCCCTCGCCTCAGCGCGGAAGCGAAAGGGGCAAGAGCTATTAAAACGTGGGGAGAATTTTCGGGCAGGCAGTGTAAGAAACAACGATTTAGCGAACCAAACTCTTCAATCGCAAGCTTGATCCCATCCAGAAGCGCGACGATCCCCTCAGCCTCAATCCAGCGGTGCTTAAAGCCGTTGAGAGCCTTCTGGATGGAGGAGGGTTTATTTTCCAAAAGGAACTCCGAGGGCTTTTCGCCGAGAACCCTAAGAACATGCCAGACGTTTTTCAGAATATTTTCGACCTTACCAAATGCGAGAGAGGAAGCGACGATTCCCGCGATTTCCCTGTCTTTCACATCCTCATAAAGATAGAGGAACTCTAAAGGGTCTAAAAAGACATACTTTCTGCGGTTAAAATGAAAATACAGGCGCTCAAGAGCGTCTTTCAGGTGTAATGTCTGCTCGAATCTTAGTTTCTCATTCTGGGTGAGGCTTGGTTTCATTCCTCCTCGATTTCGAGAAGGTTCTTTTCGGTGAAAAGATATTCCTTAAGTTCTTTTGAGAGTGCCTCATCTTTTCTTCTCAAGTACTCAAGGAGCATGGCTGCATGCTCCTTTTCCTCATCCCTGTTGTGCGCGAGGATACCTTTAAGCTCCTCATCCTTGGTGGCAGATATCCTTTGATGATACCAATCAATGGCCTCAAGTTCCTCAATGAGTGACACTATCGCCCTGTGAAAATCGCGCGCTTCCTCGCTAACCGACTCATAGGGTTCATGATAAGCTTCAGCAGCCATTTTCCGCCCCTTTCCCAGATTGCCAAGCATCAGCAAAACAGACATTCATTATAGAATCAAGTTAGACACAAAGATAGCATCCAAACACGCGCGCGGGAATGATAACCCTCAACCAGAAATCCTCGGTCGCAATCCTAAAAAAGATTGTGAGACTCTTATTCCTCTATATAGTCGCGGAGTTTGCCGCTTCTGCACGGATGCCTGAGCTTGGCGAGAGTTTTTGATTCTATCTGCCTTATGCGTTCGCGGGTAACACCGAAGACCCTCCCCACTTCCTCCAAAGTCCTCGGCTGCCCGTCTAAAAGCCCGAACCTCAGCTGGATAACTCTTTTTTCCCTCGTGCTTAAATCGTCAAGAACTTCCTCGAGCTGTTCCCTCAACAGTTTTGTCGCCGCGGCCTCGCCCGGAACCTCAACGGTCCTGTCCTCTATGAAATCGCCTAAATGACTGTCCTCTTCCTCCCCAATGGGAGTCTCCAGAGATACCGGCTCCTGGCTGACCTTCAGTATCTCCCTCACCTTCTCCGGGGATATCTCCATTTCCTCAGCGATCTCCTCGGGTGTGGGTTCCCTGCCGAGGTCCTGAAGAAGTTGCCTCTGGACTCTGACAAGTTTGTTTATGGTCTCCACCATGTGCACGGGTATTCTAATGGTGCGCGCCTGGTCGGCAATTGCCCTCGTTATGGCCTGCCTTATCCACCACGTGGCATAAGTACTGAACTTATAACCTTTAGAGTAATCGAACTTCTCCACAGCTCTAATTAGACCGAGGTTCCCCTCCTGGATAAGATCGAGAAAGAGCATCCCCCTGCCCACGTACCTTTTGGCAATACTTACGACGAGCCGGAGGTTAGCCTCGACCAGCTTCTTCTTCGCTTCCAAACCCTCCGCCTCTATTTTCCTGAGCCTTTCGATCTCCTTCTCGCTCAAATTTTGACCCGAATTCAATTTTTCGAGCGCCTTTTCCCTTGCCTCAATCTTTTTTGCAAGTTCCACCTCCTCCTCAGCGGTAAGGAGCGGAACCTTACCAATTTCCTTCAGGTACATTCTCACCGGGTCGTTGGTGGCCGCTTGAACCGAAAGGTCTATATCCTCACCGATGAGTTTCTCCGCGATTTTGTCCCCCGTGATGTCGATCTCGTCCTTTATCTCATCAACGACCTCATCGGTAATCTCTATGCCCATGTCGGAAAGTCGCACAAAAACGCTGTCAATCTGGTCAGGAGTCAACTCCACTACCTTAAGCCTTTCCAATATCTCATCCGTAGTTAAAAAACCTTTCTCCTTGCCCATTTCGGCGAGATCCCTTATCTCGTCGAAATCAAGGTCTTTCCATTCATCAGACACGTAAAATCTCACCTTCCCTTATCAAGATTTGAAATCAGAAAAATCATCAGTGAAGAGCAAGGGTCACCACTTCGATAAAACGTAAATAGCAGCAAATTTGAAACAATAAATTTTTATAATTATAGAACATCAAAACCATATGATAAAACGTCAACTGTGGTCGTAGGGGAACTGCTCCTTAATTACCTGGTCTATCTCTATCAATCTGTTACAGAGCGCCTCATACTTCTTGGGTTCAAGCTTTTTGTCGATTTTTCCTATCTCGGCCTCGATCCTCCTTTTCATCCTCTTGAAAAACAGATAAGACAACCGCTCAAAGACTTTGTCCCTCGAGCCATCCACATCATCGGGGGGGCTCTCAATTAATAGACGCGCAATCCTCTCTTTAAGTTCCCCCTCCTGCAGTGATTCAAGCATTTTCGATACCATCCTCTCATAACTGGCAATTATTTCTTCTTCGCCAAAAGATAGGATTTCCTTCAGCATTGAGATAATTTTTTTGTTTATTTCATCCTCGAAATAGTCCGCGTCAAGGTAAGAATGCTCAATTAAGGCTATAGGATCATGCAGAAGTATGCGAAGCGCTTCCCTTTCTATTCGCGAGGAAGGCGTCAAGATTCCGGTGGAGTCGGTTTCGCGGGAGGACCTTTTCCCCCTTAAAGCCCTTCTTGAGAAAATTCTTACGGTTTCCTGCGGGAGATCAAGCCAGCCGCTGAGTTTTCTTATCAAGTCATCTCTCAACGGCTTCAAATCATCGGTTGAGAGTTTTGCAAGAAGGGGCACGCAAGATTCTAAGGCTTTCGTCCTGCCAAGCGCGGTTTTGGTATCATACCTGCTGACCGTGAGCTTTGCCGCGAACTCGAAAAGCCCCTCGGCGCTCGAGAGGAGTTGGAGGAACTCATCTACCTTGCCACTCTCCATCATTGAAGCGGGGTCCTCTCCATCCGGAAGATTGACAACGAAAGTTTCTATTCTGAACCTATCCCAGAAATCAATCGGCCTTCTGGCAGCCTCTATCCCCGCACGGTCCGAGTCAAAAGCTAAGTATATCCTCTCACAGAACTTCCCGAGAAGAGAAAAGTGGTGAACTGTTAGTGCAGTGCCTAATGTCGCCACGGCCCAGGTTATTCCAGCCTTGAAAAGAGCGAGAAGATCAGTATAGCCTTCGACGATTATTATTTCCCCCTTGTCCTGGATGCTCTTTCTTGCCTGATAAAAGCCGTAGAGAACCTTGCTCTTCTGATAAACAGGCGTTTCGGGGGAGTTAATGTATTTGGGCTCCTCGGGGGATGCTGTCTCATCAAGACAGCGCCCCCCGAAAGCTATTACCCTGCCTCTCGAGTCAAAAATGGGAAATATTATCCTATTTCTGAATATGTCGTAGATTCCTCTTTCGCCGCTGGGGGCTCTTGGACGCGGCTTAGCAAGACCAGCGGTGACGATTTCTCTTTCCGAATAGCCTTTCTTAGCGAGAAACTCCGAAAGATGGCTCCAACCGGCAGGCGCAAATCCAAGCATGAAGCTTTTAATCACCTCAGGTCCGATTCCCCTGCGTTCAAGATAGGATAGCCCCTCTTTGCCCTCATTGGTTTCGGTTAAAAGGTGGTTATAGTACTCGGCCGCTGTTCTCAAAAGGTCAAATAGCCTGTCTTTCGCTGAGCGGGCTTTCTCCTCCTCGGGCGTCAGCAACTCGTAGGTAAGCCGGTAACCGAGCCTATCGGCGAGTTTTTCCACAGCCTCATTGAAACTTAAACCCTCAATCTGCATGAGAAAATTGAAAACCCCACCCGAGGCTTTGCATCCGAAGCAGAAGTAAACTCCTTTTGCGGGGTTCACGTAAAATGAAGGGTCCTTTTCCGCGTGAAAAGGGCATGGTCCCCTGAACTCACGCCCTGATTTCTTTAAAGGCACGTACTCGGATATAAGTTGAACGATATCCGTTCTCTCTCTTACTTCCTCGATGTCTGTATCCCTTATTCGCCCTGAAGGCGACATTAAAGCTCACCTCTAAAGGTCATCGCTATGACCTGTAAGCGGCGGTTTCGGACAGCAGGTGTATGGTCCCGCAGCACGCATAATCAATCGACCATCCAGGAGCTCGGCATGAATAACTCCTGGTACTTTCTAAGCGCGTACCTGTCAGTCATGCCAGCCACGTAATCACAGACTTTTATGTATAGGTCCTCTTCCTTCTTCGGTTGGAACTCGTCAGGCATCTCATGCGGCTTGGCAATGTAGAACTCGGCAAGTGACTCGAGCACGCGAACAGCCTTCTCCTCCTCTGTCTTCGCAATCGAACCAATGTATACCTTCTCGAACAGGAATTCCCGTAGCTCGTTCATCAGCCGCGCGGTCTTTGGGCTCATTTGAATCTCGTCCCTGCCAAAACTGTTTTCCACAAGGTCGTGAGTGAGATAATCTATCCTCTGCCCGGGATAGCGCCCCATGACCTCGATAGGCTCTGTGGGAAGGTCCTCTGGCTTAAGTATTCCAGCCCGCAGCGCATCGTCAATATCGTGATTGATATACGCTATTCTATCAGCGATTCTGACTATTTGACCCTCGAGCGTGGATGGCATTCCCTCTCCAGTATGGTTGAGTATGCCATCCCTAACTTCCCAGGTAAGATTCAAACCCTTCCCCTCATACTCAAGAACGTCAACAACTCTCAGACTCTGTTTGTTATGCTCGAACTTGTTGGGAAGAAACTTGGAAAGCGCGTTCTCTCCTATATGGCCGAAAGGAGTGTGTCCCAAGTCATGCCCGAGAGCTATTGCCTCGGTCAAATCCTCGTTTAAAAGCAAAGCGCGCGCCACCGTCCGCGAAATTTGGGAGACCTCCATCGTGTGCGTCAGTCGGGTCCTGTAATGGTCTCCCTCCGGGGCAAGGAAAACCTGGGTCTTGTGTTTTAGCCTTCTGAATGATTTGGAATGGATTATCCTGTCTCGGTCTCTCTGATACTCCGTCCTTATGGAGCACGGTTGCTCGGGGCGCATCCTTCCCTTTGTTTCCGCGGAAAGAGAGGCTTTAGGAGAAAGCGTCCTTCTTTCCAGTTCCTCGATCCTCTCCTTGATTGTCAACCTCGAGACTCCCTTTCCCTTGAAGCCTCATACAAGCCCTGTGCCATTATCCGAGCGCGTTCGATCGCAAAGGAATCCTCATTTGCGGGTCTGGTGGCACATACCCCTTGATGCCCCGCGCCTCCCCTTTCCGAACCGTCACCAACTATGCGCATTCCGTGGACAAGAAGAATATCCTGTATAGCCCTGACGGTCGTCTCCTGTCCACCAAACCTTGCCGCGCCTACGGCGACCGCTCCGGCGGGTTTGTTAACCAGCGCCTTCTCCCCACGCAGGTTTCTGCTCTTGTCCCAGAAAGCTTTCAGCGGCGCGCTTAAAGTACCGAAATAAACGGGACTTCCCACCACTAGCGCGTCGCATTTCCTCAAAAGGTCGTAAGCGTTTGCCAGGCTTTCAATTTGATGGCATTTCTCCGGGCAAGGAGTGGCGCAGGCTATGCAGTAGGGTCTTTCCTGCTCCCTCAAGGCGTCCATAACTTGAATAATCTGAGTCTGCGCGCCGAGCGAGACGCAGTGTTTCAGAATCTCCTCGATCAGAAAAGCGGTGCTCCCGGAGCGGTCCGGTGAACCGTTAATTCCAACAATTAACATGACTCAGTCTCCTCTCTAATCAGCTTCCTTATCGCCCAGGTTAGCTTGAGCTGCGGCAAGCCGCGCAACCGGCACCCTGTAGGGGGAACATGAAACGTAGTCAAGGCCTATCCTGTGGCAGAATCTAACGCTCGAAGGCTCGCCCCCGTGCTCGCCGCAAATCCCAACTTTCAAGTCCGCCCGTTGCTTTCTGCCGCGCTCTATGCCCATTCTCATGAGATCACCGACTCCCTCCTGGTCAAGCCTGTGGAAGGGGTCAAACGGGAAAATGTCCATGTCGATATACGTGGGCAGGAATCCTTTCACGTCATCCCTTGATATTCCGTAAACCGTCTGCGTCAAGTCATTTGTTCCAAAGGAGAAAAACTCGGCGTTCTGGGCTATCTCGTCAGCCACCACGCATGCCCTGGGAAGCTCAACCATGGTACCCACAGAGTATTCGATTTCAACCCCGCGCTCGTTCATCACCTCGGAGGCGACCTCGCGAACAAGATTTGCAAAAAATGACATCTCATGCCCTGTAGCAATGAGGGGAATCATTATTTCAGGCTTTACCGGAACCCCTTGAGCTGCCACTTCGCAGGCGGCAGATATTATTGCTCTCACCTGCATTCTGTATATCTCAGGATGGGTTACCCCTAAGCGACATCCTCTGTGACCGAGCATCGGGTTTGCTTCCTTCAAGTGCCTGTTGCGCTCCTCAACCACATCAACACTAACCCCTAGTTCGCGCGCCACTTCGGCGATCTCCTCTTTTCCTTGCGGAAGAAATTCATGAAGGGGTGGGTCAAGAAGGCGAATCGTCACGGGTCTTCCCTCCATAACTCGAAAGATTCCGGCAAAATCATCCTTCTGCATTGGAAAAATCTTATCGAGAGCTTTCTTTCTTCCCTCCTCTGTGTCGGCAAGAATCATCTGCCTGACAGCAACTATTCGATCTTCGCCGAAGAACATGTGCTCTGTCCTGCACAGACCTATTCCCTCCGCTCCAAAAGCGATGGCTTTGCTCGCCTGCTCAGGAGTGTCGGCGTTCGTGCGGATTTTCAACCTTCTTCTCTCATCCGCCCATCTCATCAATTTCTCAAACTCCTGGTATATTTGTGAATCTTCCGGTTTCAGGGTCCCGGTGATTAGCACCTGCTCAACTTCGGAAGGTCTTGTTTCGATTTTCCCTAGGTAAACTTCTCCCGCGGTTCCGTCCAGCGAGAGCCACTCGCCCTCCCTTACCTGGATGACCTCTCCGTCGGGCTTTCTTATACTCAGCAACCTGTTCTCGTAGTCGATGTCAAGGGCACCGCACCCCACTATGCAAACCTTTCCCATCTGCCTCGCCACAAGCGCGGCGTGCGAGGTTGCCCCACCAAACTGTGTCAGAAAGCCCTCAGCCGCCGCCATGCCTTTTATGTCTTCGGGACTTGTCTCGTGTCTTACCAGAAGAATGCGGGCACCGGGTTCTTTCGACTTCCATTCATGAGCATCCGAAGCGAACAGCGCCACCTGCCCCGTCGCCGCGCCCGGTCCGGCCTTTGTCCCAGTGGCAACCATCTTGCCTTCTTTTCTTGCCTTTTCCTTGGCTTCCGGATCGAAAACCGGTCTGAGAAGGTCATTGAGGCTTTCTGGGTCAATTCTGGAAAGAGCCTCATCGGAAGTGATGAGACCTTCCTCAACCATGTCAATGGCAATTCTTATGGCGGCAAACCCGGTGCGCTTTCCGGAGCGCGTTTGGAGCATCCAGAGCTTGCCATCCTGGATCGTGAACTCAAAATCCTGCATGTCCCTGTAATGCCTGTCAAGAATTTCGCTGATACGGACAAGCTCGTCATAGGCTTCGGGAAGGTAGTTTTTCAGCTCGTCGAGCTGAAGGGGAGTCCTGATTCCGGCGACAACGTCTTCGCCCTGCGCGTTCATCAAAAACTCGCCGAATATTCTCTTTTCCCCAGTGGCGGGGTTCCGCGTAAAACCAACGCCTGTGCCCGAGTTATCCCCGGTATTACCGAACACCATAGCCTGAACGTTTACCGCCGTACCCCAATCATCCGGTATGTCGTAAATCCTTCTGTAAGTAACAGCTCTCTCATTGTCCCAGGATTTGAACACTGCGATTATCGCTTTTTCAAGCTGCTCGAGCGGATCCTGAGGGAATTCAATTCCTTTTCTGCCCTTTATCTCCTCTTTGAACTTATAAACAAGGTCCTTGAGGTCTTCGGCGGAAAGCTCGTTGTCAAGGCTAGCACCAACCTCTTTTTTCTTCTCTTCAAGAATCACGTCAAAGGGGTCTCTTTCCTCTTTTTTCTCAGGCTTCAAGCCAAGAACCACATCACCGAACATCGCCACGAATCTCCGGTAGCAGTCCCAGGCAAACCTCTCATTTCCGATCTTTGAAGTGAGTCCCTGGACGGATGCATCATTCAAGCCCAGGTTTAAAACGGTGTCCATCATTCCCGGCATGCTCGCTCTTGCCCCAGATCTAACAGAAACAAGAAGCGGGTCATTCGGGTCACCGAGGCGCTTTCCCATCTTCTCCTCAAGCCTTTTCAAGTGCTCGGCGACCTCCTCGCGCAAACCAGGCGGGAAATCCCCCTCGCGTGAGAAATAAACGCATGCTTCGGTTGTTATGGTGAAACCTGGTGGAACTGGGATTCCTATGCGCGTCATCTCAGCGAGATTGGCACCCTTTCCGCCGAGAAGGTCTCTCATGTCTTTGGTGCCTTCTTCGAAATCATAGACGTACTTATTTTGCGACGCCCCCATCCTTGCCTCCATTCTCCAGTCTTTAAAAAGCCCAGAAAGACCCGATTGAATGAGAAAATCTCATCTGTCTTTCCCGTCTGCTACTTGCCAATGAATATTATCCACTTTCGCGGTGACCTTATGCCTTGAGGGAACCTTATTAAAACTGAAAACACAAAAACTCAATCCCACTTGAGCTTTGAAAAATCACAGACGCCTTCAAAAAGTCCAACTATCCTTCTGAGAAGCGAAAGCCGCGCTTTTCTGAGACGTTCGTTCTCGTCCATAATAAGGACCTCGTCAAAAAGCCTGTCAACGGGTTCGCACAAGCTTGCCAACCGCTCAAACGCCGCTTCAAAATCCGCCCGGTCCAAATCTTCCTTCACCCCGGGTTCAATATCCTCAATGATTCTCACGAGTTCGACCTCTACGGGTTCGCTTAGAAAATCACGGGGAAGGTGGTCTTCGGCATGCCCCTTGGAAAGATTATTGCATCTTTCAAATGCAGTAAATAAATTCTCGAGTCTTCCATCCAGCCTCTCTTTTTCAATCGCCTTCAGTAACAATAAAGTCCTGTAAGGCTTCGACCAATAGTTTGCGAGGACCGCCTGGACATGGTCGTAACGATAACCTTTTTCCTCAAAAAAAACACGTTCCCTGCCCCTGAAAAACTCGCTGAAAGCATCCATCGCCGAAGCGCTCCATTTAAACCCGTGCGCCTCATCTTCTATCGCCCAGGCGGCGCGGTGAACCGCTTGGGCCACATCAAGATCGAGACCAACGGAAGTGAGGATAGTAAGGATTCCAAGCACTTGTCTGCGTAAAGCGTAAGGGTCCTCCGACCCAGTAGGAACGTGCCCCAGCCCAAACGAAGCCGCAAGATTGTCAATTTTCTCAGCAAGGGACAGGAGGATCCCTTCTTCGGTTTTCGGAAAATCATCCCCGCTCTTCCTCGGCAAATACTGCTCAAAAATCGCGACCGCGCACCTCTCATCCTCCCCGTCCCCTAAAGCGTAGATGGAACCCATAACCCCCTGAAGATCGGGGAACTCGACGACCATATGCGTGACGAGATCGCATTTGGAGAGCAACGCGGCTCTTGCCGCTCTTTCTTTAGTTGCGTCGCTGAAGGAGAAGGTGTCGGCAAGATAGTAAGCAAGGTTCTGGAGCCTCGATGCCTTCTCCCTCATGCTCCCGAGTTCGGATTGATACACAACCTTTTCAAGCTCTGCAAGCCTGTCGGAAAGTTTTCGTTTTCTGTCCTCATGGTAGAAGAAATCAGCGTCCGCAAGCCTTGCTGCAATAACCCTCTCATGACCTTTTCTTATGGTATCGTTGTAAGCCTCGTCGCCATTGTGGACAACCACAAAGAGCGCTTTAAGCGAGCCGTCCCCGCCCTGCACAGAAAAATATCTCTGGTGGGATTGAAGGACGTGAATTATCACTTCTCTGGGAAGGGACAGATATTTTTCAGAAAAGGCGCCGAGCAATACCGCCGGCCTCTCGACAAGCTGTACCACCTCATCAAGGACAGCCTCATCGAGTAGCGGGTTCGAGTTGACCGCTGAGCATAGCTGGCGCGCGCGTGAGATTATCTCGAGTTTCCTCTCATGGTGTGAAACCATAACGCCCTGCTCAGAAAGTAGCTCCTCGTAAGAGAGCAGATCTGCGATTGTTATCTTCCCCTTAGAAAGGTAGCGGTGCCCGTAAGTGTAGTTGGATGAGGTCACGTCGCCGAACTTCACTTCAACGGTCTTCCCGTCTGCAACAGCCAAAATCCATCTCACCGGACGGCTGAAGCGCTCATCGCCATTACCCCACCTCATTGACTTGGGGAATTTAATTGACCGGATGATTTCTTCAAGAATCCCTGGCAAAATATCCAGCGCAGGCTCGCCCGGAACCTCTTTTACAGCGAAGACGTAAGGTCCTCTATCCGTTTCCTCGACAACGAGGTCGGAAACCGCGACACCCTGAGATGCCGCAAAGCCAGAAGCCGCCTGCGTCCAGTTACCATCCTCAGACTTCGCGGAACTGAGCGCTGGCCCCTTTTTCTTCAAAATTGTGCTCTTGCTCGCGGGCGGAATTCCCTTAATCAAAGCCGCAATCCTTCGGGGCGTAGCCAAGACGTTGAACTCACCGCAAGCAAGACCGCGCGAATCAAGAAGCGCGGGTATCAGGGTTTCGAGTTGCTCAATGGCTGCGTAAACGGATTGAGCGGGCATATCTTCTGTTCCGATCTCAAATACAAGGTCCAATTTCTCCCTCACCCAACATCAGATACATTTTCCTTTAAGAGCGGATATCCAAGTTCCTCTCTCCATTGAAGATATAGCGATGCACATTCCCTCGCCAGAGCGCGCACTCTCGCAATGTATGAAGTCCTCTCGGTAACGCTTATCGCACCCCTCGCATCAAGAAGATTGAAAACGTGGGAACACTTAAGACACATATCATAGGCGGGAAACAGCAGCCCTTGAGCAGAAAGCGCCTTGGATTCTTCTTCGAAATCATCGAAAAGCCTGAAGAGCAATTCCGTTTGCGCCACCTCAAATGAGTACTTCGACCATTGAACCTCCGGCGCCTTAAAAAGCTCCCCGTACGTAACATGAGCGTTCCAAGCGACATCGAATACGTTGTCCACGTTCTGGACATACATTGATATTCTCTCAAGTCCGTAAGTTATCTCCGCGGAAACAGGTCGGCAATCATAACCGCCGACCTGCTGAAAATAGGTGAACTGCGTTATCTCCATTCCGTCAAGCCAGACCTCCCAACCCAAGCCCCAGGCACCCAATGTCGGGGACTCCCAATCGTCCTCAACAAGACGTATGTCATGCTCCCTTGGGTCTATACCGAGGGAATACAGACTTTCTAGGTAAACATCAATGATGTCATCAGGCGAAGGTTTCGCGATAACTTGAAGTTGGAAGTGTCTGCCGACCCTATTTGGATTCTCAGCGTATCTGCCATCCGTCGGCCTTCTCGAGGGTTGGACATACGCCACGCGCCACGGCTCCGGACCGAGGCAACGAAGCATGGTATCAGGATGAAATGTCCCCGCGCCAACCTCGAGGTCGTATGGTTGGGTTATTAGAAACCCCTTCTGAGCCCAGTAATTCTCAAGCCGAAGTATTATCTCCTGAAGATACATCTTTCCCTGCCAAGGACCTGATTATTCCGAAACAACCACAGAATCAACCACCGGATAAATAATCACATAATAACGCTATAGAAAATTGGATAAAGCGCAAATCCCACGAAGCTTGAGATAAGCGATAATTCTAAACCCTTTTTCCAGTACAAAAGACCCGCGATAACAACAAGTGATACCACGAAGAAGAACGACACGAGGAGAACGGAAGTAATCTTCTCCTCACCCCCACGGCTCACCTGGAAGAAATAAAGAAAAGCGATTATGGCGGTCAGAGTGACGCCCGCAATGTGGGGCTCGAATTTCACCTTTTCTTTATAACGGGTGAAAACCCAGACTAACCCGGAAAAAATCAAAATTAAGAAGAGGAACTGGTTTTGCGCGGCAAACCCCGCGTAATGGAGTGAGTACTTCCAGAAGGCATGCTCCATTTCGGTTGATCGGGTAATGCCCGCGAATTTCCCCAGTAAAGAGACAGCCCCGAGGGGCATAAAGATTACAAGTCCCCACAGAAGTGAGTCCATAAGCAACCGGGGTATCTTTTGAGACTCGCGCTCACCTGAAAACAGGCCGTCAAGCACGGGTGTTTTAAGGTCAGTTCTCCTGGCGATGTTGAGCCCAATGAACAGGAACAAAGCTCCCTGTATAAGCGACATGAGCAGGTAATAAAATATGAAAACGCTAAATGTGGGCTTGACCGGCTTTATGGGTTTTTCCTTTTCATGTTCCTCTTTCTTTTTCTCGTTCTTGATAGACTCGTGTTCTTTTTCCCATTTCTCTAACTCGAGACGATATTGTTTGACGTTATTTTGATACTCCTTTCCCAAAACATCTTTCCATAAAGGATATTGAACGAGAATCGAGATGATCACGAAAACAAGCAGCACTTGGAAGACCCTCATTTCCAAGGTTCCCGACTGTATGAGATTGAACCTCGACTGAAATTTGTTCGAACCGTCAGAATTCGAACGCTTCTTGCCTCCGGCCCCAGCCTGCGCCGCGCCCCCTTTCGGGCCAGTAACACGTGAAGATGGTTTTGAAGCGGTTTTTTTCATGTCAGATTTGCTTTTCACAATCCCCGCCGTTTTACCTTTTGCGTAGGTGGGCTTGGCACCCGCGCCCGATTTTTTCTTTTTCGACTTATTCGCCACTGCCAAAAGACCTCCGAGATGTCACGGACAAATTAAACGAAAAACACCGGTTTAGAGTTTAGGGTGAAGACCCAAACATCTAATCCACCACTGTATCTGGATATTGTATAACAGTCAGGACGAAAGACGTCCCGCGCCTTCAATATGAAAGATCAGAAACACATTCCAAAATTGTAAGACACCGTTTGGTTGAGGGACCTAAGTTTAATTTTAAGTAAGTTTTACTGTAAGGGCTTAGTAGTTTTCCCAAAAATACTTGGCTTTCCAAGAACTTCACTGGCCGATTCGCGCATTCCACAATCAGGATTCGAACGAACAATAGGGTATAAAATAGAAACCGAGGATGGAGCAGAAATATCGAACTGGAGGTATGAAATGTTTGATTTCCTTCTAACAAAAGAGCAACTTGAGCTTCGCGAGGAAATAAGGGAATTCACCCGATCCGTTGATCGACAATACATTCTTGATATGGACGCTGAAAAGATTCAGTATCCGAAAGAAATATTGGTCGAAGCCGCCAAACGAAACCTCCTCGGCTTAAGATTCCCTAAAGAGTACGGCGGCAGGGGACTCGGGTGGGTTGAGGAATGCATAGCGCTTGAGGAGATGTCCACCCTCGGAATTCCGCCAGCGTGCCTTTATGCCCTTGTGTCAATTGTAGGTGAATGTATTTACACATTCGGAACAGAAGAACAAAAACAGAAATACCTAAAACCAACAGTCGAGGGAAAACTTTTCTGCGCTGAAGCCCTAACGGAACCGAGAGGGGGCTCGGATTTTTTCGGAGCGACAACAACCGCAAAAAAGGAAGACGGCCACTACGTGATTCACGGACAAAAACGGTTCATCGTGGGCGCCAAAGGCGCTGATTACTTCATGGCCTATGCGAAGACGGCGCCAGAAAATCCACCGAGAGATAGCCTTTCGTGTTTCCTCGTTGACAGGAATGACGATGTTGAAGTTAAGCATGTTTACGGCCTGATGGGAGCCCGTGGCGGTGGGACCGGCAGGGTGCTTTTCCGGGACGCCAAAGTACCGATGGAAAACCTTGTCGGAAACGAGAACGAAGGGGGTAAGATCTTTTACCGTATGATGATACCCGAAAGGCTTACCTCCGCCGCCGGTGCGCTGGGAGGGGCGAGAGCAGCTCTTGAGGTCGCGACGAGATATTCTACAAGAAGGAAAGCTTTTGGCATGCGGATAAAAGACTTCCAGGGAGTCTCATTCAAGGTCGCAGAATCAATCACCGAGCTCGATGCGGCAAGGGCGCTCGTCTATGCGACGGCGCGGGCCATCGACAGCGACGTTCCGCATGGTGTGCAAAGAAGGATGGTCTCGGAGGCAAAGAAATTCGCAACTGAGATGTCGTGGCACGTCATAAACCACGCGATGCAGATCATGGGAGGGATAGGATACACAAACGTATATCCCATCGAGAGAGCACTGCGAGACTGCAGGTTAATAATGATTTGGACCGGCACGAATGAGATCATGAACCTTATAATCCAGCACGAGTTCTATAAAGAGATGGGAAGCGGCAAACCGGCGGGGCGCGACACAGAGTTTGACGCGCCGGAGGCGTTTAACGAGGAAGAGAAAATATACGAATAATCCGCGGACCTGGCTGGTTTACCTCTGATAAGCGGGAAAGAGGTGAGCGACCCCGCGGCTGACTGCGGGACACCAATGTTAGTGCTAAGGCTGCTATTGGACCTGCTCCTGAGGAAGCGGGGAATACTTTGCCGGCTCTTTGAAAAACAAACGCTTGTTGAAATCGGAAAAAGTAACCACGGCATCCATGTACATTTTGTCTCCCGGCTCGGCGTACCCGAGTTCAATTAAGTCATTGGTCGCCTTAGCCTCAATGCTTGTGGATGACCTTTTTATGAAAAAATCTTTCTTTCTTATATAGAAATCGAAGACCACCTTCATATCCTCGAGTTCATCTACGCTCCTGACCTGCTTGCCGGTCGGGTCTTTCAAAAGTTCGTTGACGCCCGGTAATTTCACAAGCTCTTTCATGTTTGGAATTGCCTTGATGTGATAAACAGCCTCACCGTCAATCTTGGTATCCCCGAGTTTCTTTATTTCCTTGAATGTCTTTATGTACTGGGCAAAAGAAAGGGCTTGAGTCACAGGAGGAGAAACCTTGACTGTTCCGGTCGATTCATACCAGTTACCGGCTATCTGCCAGAACTGTTTTTCCCCTATTTTCAACATAGAAAGGTTTGTGCCAGTAGGCAAACCGACTGATATGCGGAAGTTTCCTGTCCTGAAATCGTACTCCCCCGTCGCCCTGTGGATGAAAACCTGCTTCTCCACTTTACCCTCACGGATGGGTGCTCTCGGAAGTCGGGTCTTCTGCTCGAGGGAAAAACGCGTCGTCTCCAAAGTCTTTTCGGAGGATCGGGCTTTATTAAGAATCGTCTCGGCGCTGGGCCCGCAACCAGAGGCGAGAAGCAACATGAGGCTTACAGCGAAAACCACGGCTGCAATCAAAAATTTTCTCAACACTTTCACCCTTTCATCTCTCGAGTAAAGTGATAGACCCCTCAAAAATAAAACGCTCTTTGAACCTGAGGGTTACCATAGCGATTCCACCACCTAAAACCATCAGCGAATCTTATCCCCGCCTATCCAGACACAGTACCGGGAAACGCAACCACTCCTATGACTACCATTTGATAAATTGAGACAAAAACCTGCTTACCCCTTGAAACAACTATTGCGTTCGAACCCTCCCCCGAAACGAAAAACCTTTGTTTCTTTCGCGTGATGAGGAAATCACCCAGCATTTGCGGTTGTTCCCACCGCGCCTCACTTATCACCCGCGCGTGATAAGGAAATCACCCTTGACTTGAGAAATTTTAACTTAAGGATGCGAGTTATCGTAAAATTATGCAGGTAATGCCATCGATGGTATTCGCTTCAAGAAAGATAACGAACAATGGATGGTTACGCGGGGAAATTTTTAAAGCTTAATCTGAATACAGGCGTGGGAACAGAGTTCATAATCCCTGAGGAAATAATACGAAAATACCTCGGGGGCAAAGGACTGGGGGCATGGTTATTGTATCAGGCACTTGAGCCTCACATAGACCCTCTTGGACCTGAAAACGTTTTGCTTTTCATAACAGGACCCCTAACCGGTGTGGGGATTCCTGCGTTCAATCACCTTTCCATCTGCACCAAATCCCCTCTTACTGGAACTTTTGTGGATGCCGCCCTCGGAGGTGACTTCGGGGTGAGACTTAAATCTTGCGGTTACGACGGAATAATCTTAACGGGTAAATCACCGAGACCGGTCATCATCGACATCACTGTGGATAGGTGGAAAATCAGAAACGCTCAAGCCCTCTGGGGAACAAACGTAGTCAGGGCGCAAGAACTGTTATACAGCAAAATCGCAAGCACTCTGTGTATAGGACCGGCCGGTGAAAATCAGGTCAGATACGCGACGATTGTCTCGGGGGAACACACTGCCCAGCGAGGCGGCGTCGGGGCAGTGATGGGCTCAAAACTTGTTAAAGCCATAAGGGTCGGCGGCAGTTTTGAAACATCCGTTTTTGACCGCGACAGGCTTAAAAAACCGGTCGAATCCATAAAGGCGAAGCTCAAATCCTCAGCCGAAGTGCTCGGCACCCAGCAAGTAAGGACACTCGCAATCTGCAACATGAGGGGCGTGCTACCAACAAGAAATTTCTCGAGCGGCACGTTTGACCGTTACGCGAAAGTCGCGTCCGAAACTCTCCGGTCACAGGTAAAGAGGAAAGCTTTTGACTGCCCGGGATGCCCTATTCTGTGCACAACCGAGATAAAGGTGCCCACGAAGTCAGGATCCATTAAGGTGAAAGCTCCAGGGTATCAATCCCTTGCTATGCTCGGAAGCAATCTCTTAATCGATGACCTGGATTCCGTCATCAGGAACAACTACCTTTGCTATTTACTCGGAGTGGACCCCATAAGCACCGGAGAGACCATAGCCGTAGCCATGGAATTATCCGAAAAGGGGAGGATGGACCTGCCCTTGAGGTTTGGAAGCCCAAAGGAAGTCGGTCCGCTTCTTCCTCTGATCGCCGAACGCAAAGGTCCCGGCAGCGAACTCGCGGACGGCGCGGCAAGCCTCGTTGCGAAATATAGCTACGCGGACGTTGCTATGACAGTCAAAGGAATGGAGATGTCCGGCTACGATCCGAGAGGCGCATGGGGTCAGGGGCTTGCGTTCGCAACCTCGCCTGCGGGGGCAACCCACATCGGCTCAATGCTCGCATCTCCTGAAATAATCGGTTTTCCAGCGTATGTCCGCGGCGCTAAAGCGGGCGGTAAAGTAAAACTGACGATATTTGCCCAGAATCTCTTTAATGCTCTGGCTTGCCTCGTGTTCTGCAACCGTGCGGGATTCGCCCTGCTTTCAGTTCCCGGCTGGGTGGGGAAACTTCCCGTGTGGTCACGTGACCTTTTTATCTCGATGGCTCCCGGCTTATCCGTCTTGTTCTTGGACCTCTTTGACATATACCGCTCCCTTTCCTACGTTACAGGGATAAAATACGACAGGCGCACTTTTCTAAAAGTGGGGGAAAGAATATTCACCCTCGAAAGAATGTTTAACTTAAGGGAAGGCTTCACGAGCAAGGACGATATACTACCTTTAAGATTTGTCGGCGAACCTTTGAGCGAAGGACAAGCCTCCGGAAAAGTTGTTCCCCTCACGAAGATGCTTTTGAAGTATTACAAGTTAAGAGGCTGGACCGAAGTCGGTATCCCGACGGCACAGTGCCTCGACAGCCTAGGGATTGAGTTCGCACCACTTTCCTGAGCGTCCGCCTACCACAAAGCAAGGCTTGATCTTAAGCGTGTAATAAAAGATCAATTTGAAAGGCAACGAGGTCGCTCATCCGAGAACAAATAGAACAAATAGTATCAATATCAATATTGTCCTTATCAAAAATGGCATGCCGAGCTTATCACTTCTCCTCAACAAGACCACCAAATTTCCTCGTTCTTCTGTTGTATTCTTTTATCGCTTCCAACAGATGCTCCCTTCGGAAGTCCGGCCATAACACCGGCGTGAAATAGAGCTCAGTATAGGCTATTTCCCACAATAGAAAATTGCTTATGCGCTGCTCGCCCGCGGTCCTAATCAATAGGTCGTATTCTGCAACATCGGGAGCGTAAAGATGGCTTCGGATCACACGCTCGTTTATCGCCTGGGGTTTTATTCTGCCCTCCGAGGCCATCCTTGCTATGACCCTCACCGCGTCAACGAGCTCGGCCCTTCCCCCATAGTTAAAAGCCACGTTTAATTTCATCCCCGTGTTGTGTTTCGTGTATTCCGTTACCTCTTCCATTTTTCTGACAAGTGAGCGAGGCAGCCGGCTTCTCCGACCGATGAACCTTATCCTGACATTGTTCCTGTGAAATTCCTCAACCCGCCTGTCAAGAAGCTCTCTATTGAAATTCAAAAGAAACCGCACCTCTTCGGCGGGTCTCTTCCAATTCTCAGTGGAAAAAGCGTAAAGGGTAAGAGCCTTTATCCCAAGATCGGAAGCAGCAAGGACAGTTTCTCTGACCGCGACCTCCCCCGCGCGATGTCCTTCTATTCTCGGAAGACCTCTCATTGTCGCCCATCTGCCATTACCATCCATTATGATGGCTACGTTATCCGGTATTTCGAATCTCTTGCTGCTCATTGCCAATCTCTCCCGTGCTCCTAATCGTCGAACTTGCAAACAGAAATATGTTATTTCCCCTGCATAATGGTTTCATCCTTGACCAACGATTTTAGAAAAACGGAATCGGGAATTCCTCAGCTTAGCTCTTTCTGTTCCTCAGGTTCCTCGCAACTTTCCTCGCGCGCGACTCTCTTTCGGTAATGTACTCGATCAACCTATCCATGATGGTCCGAACCTCACCGAAAACCCTTTTCGTTATTTCCTCCTCGTAAATCCTGTCCAGTTCAAGACTGTTCATGTATCTGAAAAATTCCTTCGCTTCTTCACTCACACGCAACACCCCACCCGCGGTCTCGGACCTCCCTGTGCAACGTGTGCAAAGAAAACCTCCTTGCTTCGGCGATATAACGGAACTTAAACCCGGAAGAGAAATGCCACAGCACGCGCAGGAATCCAAGGAGATTCCGATGCCCGAAAGCGAGAGCAGGCGAAGGTCAAAAAAAGGGAGAATGAGGTCCATTTTGTCAGGATGGTCCCTCAACACAGAAAGGCATCCGTAAAACAGATCAAAAACTTCCCGACAGGGTTCGTTATCATGGGTCATAAAATCGACGAATTCAGCCATCACCTGAGCGCCAGCGTAAATCTCGATATTATTTCTTATTTCCTGAAATGAATCGAATGTTTCCGCCTGCTTGATGATGTCCAGACTCCTGCCTTTGTAGATCATCATCTTGGCGCAAGATAGCACCTCGAGCCTCGCTCCAAACTTGCTGTGAGTTCTTCGCACGCCCTTGGCCACTGCGGAGCGCTTGCCGTGGTCACGGCAGAGGACCCTTAAAATCCTGTCCGCCTCGCCGAGCTTGTGGGCGCGGAGCACTATTCCGATGTCATTGAACGTCTTTCCCTCCCGAGCTGAAATGGTTAAATCAGCGCGGGCGTTTGGTTCTTTCACGAAGAAAACCCTCCATTATTGCCGGACCCGTGCTGGTCCCTATTCTGTTCGCTCCCGCGATTAACATCTCCCGCGCGGCGTCCCAAGTCCTCACGCCGCCCGAGGCTTTTACCCCCATATCCCATCCGACAACGGACCTCATGAGCTTAACATGCTCAATCTTCGCGCCGACGGGACCAAGACCGGTTGCGGTCTTAACGAAATCGAAACCGGTTTCCTTTGCGAGTTCACATGCGTGTCTTATCTCATCATAAGTGAGGAATCCAGTTTCGAGGATAACTTTCAATAAGATGTGAGAGGATTTATTCGCCTCCTGCCACTCTCTAACAGCGGAAACAACATTAACGAAATCCTCTCTCACAAGTCCCCATTCTCCTGATTTTGCCGCGGAAATGTTCATCACCACATCCAACTCACGCGCCCCTTCATCAAGGAGATTGAACGCCTCGCGCGCTTTCGTCTCGGGGGTAGAATAACCGAAAGGAAATGAGACCGGCGCGCCTACCACGACATCGGAAGCGGACAAATATCCGCAGGCCATAGGAACATAGTAGGGCGGAACAAACACGCTTCTGAATTTCCAACGAGCGGCTTCCTTCAAGAATACGCCATAATCTCTGATAGTCAACTCCGGCCGAAGGAGCGTATAGTCGATGAGTTCCGCGAGTCTCTCCCCCGTCAGAGAATCAACATCCACCGGCCCAGTTGACAGAACCTCTTTCCCGGAAGCATCGTTTTTTTCAGAACTCATCTTAAGTTCCCCTTTCCAAAACTCAGACCCATAACAGCGATATAGCCGCCAAAAATAGCCCAAAATGAGGCATCAACTGTACTCGAGTTTCCTTATGAACTGAGGCTTTTTCGACCAGTCCTTCTCTACTTTGACTCTTAAATCCAAATACACATGCTTGCCAAGAGCCGCCTCTATGTCCCGCCTCGCCCTTGTGCCGATCTCCTTTATCATCTTCCCACCCTTGCCAACAATAATCCCTTTTTGTGACTCTTTCTCCACATATATAACCGCCTCTATTTCAACAAGGTCTTTCTCCTGTCTTTCCCTCATCTCCTCAACGAGTACCGCTACGCTATGCGGAACCTCCTCCCTGGTAAGCTCGAGGGCCTTTTCCCTGATCAGCTCAGCAACCACAGTCTTCTCCGACTGGTCGCTTATCATCTCCGGTGGAAAATACATCGGACCGTGAGGCAACAAGTTGGCTATTCTGTCGATGAGATAATCGACATTCGTACCAATCGTTGCGGAAATCTCAATAATCTCAAGAAATTCGTAAAGCTCTAAGGCTTTCTCTCTCTGCCTTGCTATCTCCTCAAAGCTCGTAAGGTCTATCTTGTTAAGAAGACCTATCACGTGAGCATCCGTATCTTTCAATTGGCCGGCGAGAAAAGCATCTCCCTTCCCCACCCCTTGTGAGGCATCCATCATAAAAAGAATCACGTCAACCTCACCTATGGTTGAAATTACCATCGTGTTCAGCTTTTCACCGAGAGCGCCCTTGGGCTTGTGAAATCCGGGGGTGTCAACAAAAATCATCTGGCAATCGGGTCTCGTGAGCACTCCCCTTATCCTCATCCTGGTCGTTTGAGGTTTTTCCGAGACAATCGCAATCTTGGAACCCGCTATTCTATTAAGTAAAGTGGACTTACCCACATTCGGTCTGCCCACTATCGCGACGAAGCCAGAGCAAAAATCGTGCTCAGTCACGGCGCCCCTTTAAAATTTTGAAAAACAACAATCCACGAACTTGACGAATAAAAACATTGCCTCCTTTGAGGCGTTGACCATCGAAAGCGAAAACCCACCTGGAACAAAAGTCTAATGCTGAGTAAAACGATGCGTCCCGATATTCAACAGAAGGCCAATAGCGCAGTAACTCGTAAAAAGAGAGCTTCCCCCGTAACTCATGAACGGAAGTGTTATTCCCGTGGTAGGCATTATCCCCATTGTCATACCGATATTCACAACTATTTGTATCAGGAACATAGTTAGAATACCGGCTGCAACCATTGTCCCGAAGGGCTCTTTAGCGGTCGAGGCTATCTTGTAAGCCCGCCACATCAGCAAAATAAAAAGAGTCAACAGTAGCGCCGCACCCAAGAAACCGAGCTCCTCGCCCACGACCGAGAAAATGAAATCGGTATGATGTGAAGGGACAAATCTTAAATTCGTTTGCGTGCCCCTGAATAAGCCTCTTCCTAGTAGCTGCCCTGAACCTATGGCTATCTTGGACTGCGTTATGTTATAGCCGCTTCTAAGCGGATCGATTCCGGGTCTGATGAAAACGAGCAGCCTGTTCAATTGATATGTCTTCAAAATATTGAACTGCACGGCGAGAGCAAAAACCGCGATCAAGCCGAGAGCAGATGCCACCAAGTGCCGAATCCGCGCACCTCCTATTAACAGCATGACAAAACATATCAAGAGAACCACAAAGCTCATCCCGAAATCCGGCTCGAGAAAAATCAGAAATGCAGGAAGCGCGCCAATACCGAAGGCAAATAGATACTCCCTCCAGTTATCGATGACCATCCTCCTGTCAGCAATGAACGTCGCAAGCATGATTATCAACGCAAGTTTGGAAAGCTCTGACGGTTGCAGGTCAGTGAAAATAAGAGGAATCCATCTTCTTGCTCCTCCCTTGGGAGGAAAAAGAAAAACAATACTGAGGAGAAAAATGACGGCAGCGTATATATGTCTTGAGTAAGGCATAAGCTTTCTGTAATCGAAACTGGCTATCAATACCATGAAAATTATCGAAACGACTAAAAAGACGAGTTGTTTCTTAAAGAAAATGGTTGAGTTTTCACCCGTGAAAGTGGCGCTGTAAATCATCAACAAACCAAACACGTTTAGACTCAAGGTGGCAAACAAAAGCAGTTTATCAATTCTGCGGAACGGGAACCTCCGCAGAATCTCTGATGCAAAGCTTCTTCTCACCAGTCCTGGATGAATATCCGTCGGACCTTGTACTCTCGACATGTTATCTCCATTTAGCGATCAGTCACCGACGCTCGGGCGAATCTCACCCTTCGACTGTATGTTAAACAGTTTCTCCAGAATGCGCCTCGCCACAGGTGCCGCGCTCTCCCCCCCGTGTCCGCCTTCCTCGATAGCTACCACAACCACATACTTGGGGTCACCCACTGGAGCGTAACAGACAAACCACGCGGTAGGCTGCTTCCCCACAATCTCACTTGTGCCCGTCTTGCCGGCAACAGGGATTTCATCAAGCGGAAAACCCTCGAATGTGGGACCGGCCGTTCCCTTACCCCTCACAACCCCCTGAAGCGCTTTCTCAATAGTCTCGAAAATGGATGGATCAATCTCGATTTCAGTAATAATCGTTTCATTGGCTCTTCTCACAACCCTACCCTCTTCATCTTCCATGTTTTTCATAAGATGCGGTTTGTATATCTTGCCCCGGTTTGCTATGGCGGTGTAAACGCAAGCCATCTGCAGGGGTGTGGTCAGGAGGTCACCCTGACCAATAGCCATGTTTACCGTGTCACCTGGATACCATACCTGAAATGGCGGGTTTCCCCGGTTGAATTCTTTTTTCCACTCTGGAGTCGGGACTCTACCATCCATCTCGCTAACCAGATCGATCCCGGTCTTTTTGCCAAGCTGGAACTTGCCTGCATATTCCCACAGAGGTCTTCCCTGTTCCTGAATTTGCCTCTGATAGAACGTGTAACCTATTTCATAGAAGACAATGTCGCATGATTGAACAATCCCGTTGAATAAGTTAATGCCCCCGTGCCTGCTCCAGCAGTATTTCGGAAACTGTTTGAAAGCGCCTTTCAGAAACACGTGATCGCAGAAAAACTGAGAGGAGATGTTAAAAAGACCCTCAACCATACCCGCTATCGCGGTAACCACTTTGAAAGTGGAACCCGGTGGCAACTCGCTCATTATCGCCCTGTTGTTGAGAGGATAGTGATTTTTTGGGTCATTTAGCTCTTTCCAAGCTTTTTCGTCAATTCCCTCAACAAATTTGTTGAGGTCAAAACTTGGCTCACTTGCCATCGCTATTATTTCGCCGTTCTTTGGATTTAAGACCACAGCGGAGGCGCCCGAGGCTATGTAATTCTTTCCTGTTTCGGCGTGCCTCCTTGCTCTCGCGACTTTGATCTGGTCTTTGAGAGCCTCCTCTACCGTTTTCTGTATATCAAGGTCTATGGTCAGACGAAGATCGAGCCCTGATCTCGGCTCGACCCTTGACAAGACCTTAACGGCGTTTCCGGCAGCGTCAACCTCTATCCTGTACTTACCAACTTCTCCCCTCAGTTCCTCGTCATACACGCACTCCACACCGGTTAACCCTATCTGGTCTCCCGCTTTATAGCCTTCCTTTTTCTTTTTCTTCAAAATTTCGGGCGATATCTCCCCTAAGTAACCAAAAATATGAGCCGCGGTTTCGCGGAAAGGATAATCCCGCATAGGCATGGTTCCAGCTATTACTCCCGGGAATTCGCGCTGATGCTCCCTGATGTAAGTTACGGTCTCCTCGCTCACGTTTCGCTTGATTAAGACCGCCCGTTGATTGGGAGCTTGAGACCTTTCTATCTTGTATCTTATCTCCTTTTCGCCCATTCCGAGGAGTCTGGAAAGTCTGCCTATCACGCCTGGGTCGTTGCTAATCTCCGCTGGAACAACAGAAATTGTCAGGGAGTTTTTGTTCCTTACGAGAACCCTACCGTTTCTATCAAGAATGGACCCCCTCGGAGCCTCAAGCGCGATCTCTCTGATGCGGTTTCCCTCGGCTTTCTTCCTGTAGTCCTTACCTCCAACAATCTGCAAAAACCACAGCCTTGCAAAAAGCAATCCGAAACATATCATGATTACCACGCCCATAACGGAAAGCCGCATATGCAAGCTCTCCTGAGCAGCATCAGGTCGGTAGAATGTGGTTTCGTGCGGCTTTATCTTGAGCTTTGTCCTCTTAATGAGTTTCATATTTCATTCCCTCTCATATAAAGGATTAAGGCCTGATCGCGCCCAAGTATTCACTGTACTCCGAGCCTCTGAACTTTCTTAAGACGGGAAAGAGCACGAATACCATGAGAGAATCATAGAAAGCCACCGCGAACAGGTACTTTGGGCTCAAGGGAACCGCCCCAGTGCTTCCAAGAACAGCAAGACCACCATGATACAGGAGCTGTTCAACAAGACCACCGAAAAACACAAGGAAAACCGGGAGAAGGACCGTGTAAGTGACAAAAAGGTCCTTAAAGATTCCGACAAGAAAAGCTGTCGCGGCTTTGGAGAATGCCCCCACTCCCACAATCTGACTTCCCGTCAAGTCAAAAGCCAAACCGCCTATGAATCCCACCAAGCATCCCTCAACCGGACCGTCTTGAATTGCGACTATTATCGCGATTACGAGCATCAAATCAGGTTGAACACCGAGAATCTTGAGCTCCGGAAAAAGCGAAAGCTGCAGCAAGTATGCGATTAACATGGACACGCCGATCGCGATCTTTCGCCTCCTGCTCATTGAACCTCCTTAAGAACCGCGGATTCGGGTTCTGGGGTAATGATTATCAGCACCTTATCTAGACGCGAGAATTGGACAAAGGGCTTAACGATAACAAGCCGGGTAAGACCTCTCCCCCTTCTTCTCACTTCAGTAACTTTGCCAACAGGTATTCCTGGAGGACAAGTCCCACCCATTCCGCTCGTAACTATCATGTCACCAAATTTGAAGACGGCATCTTCGTTCATAGGGATGAACCTGAGAGTGCTTTCGTTTCTACCCTCAAGTATTCCCGTCTCCCTTGTTTTCGAGTTTCTCCCGCCAACCGCTGACTGCGCGTCTGTGATAAGTTGCACAACAGAAGACCGTGAGCCAACCGATATAATTCTCCCAACAAGACCGCTGTCGGTAACCACGGACATGTACTTCTTGACTCCATGTGAAGAACCCTTATTGACAATCATCAGACGGCGCCAGTTATCGGGGGATTGCGCTACAATCTCGGCGCCTACCGTATCTTTGTAAGGATTTTCCTCAGACCACCTCAAAAGGGCTTTCAACCTGTCAAGCTCTTGCCTCAATTCCCTTGTCTCAAGCGCTTCCCTGCGCAAGCTGACAACCTGCTCTTCCAGTTCCCTCTTTTCCTGGAGAAGAGACGGTAAATGGACAATATTCATAATCCCATCCCTTATGGGCCTAAAGATTTTCGCAAGCGCGGAAGTGAAGGGTGTTATGATGTCTGTGAAGAAACTCTGGATTTTGTGCAGCGGACCGTTGTCACCCTCGCGTGCGTAAACCGTTATCATCGTGACGCACACTATGAGAATCAGCACCAAGATAATTCGATTTCTTCTGACTCTGGGGACGCCTGGCATGACTACCCGCTAACATCACTGACTCGCAGATGAGATCAACACTTTCCTCATTATGTCGAACTCTTCGAGACACTTTCCTGAACCCATAGCAACACAAAGAAGAGGATCTTTGGCAGTGTGAACCGGCATGCCGGTTTCATTCCTTATTCTTTCCTCCAACCCTCGCAGGAGAGCTCCTCCCCCCGCAAGTATGATTCCCTGCTCCATTATGTCGCTCGCCAGTTCCGGCGGGGTTTTGTCAAGAGCATCTTTAACCGTCTGGACCACCTGACTTACCGGTTCCTCGATTGAGTGGCGGATCTCCTCTGCAGTCACAACAACGGTCTTGGGCAACCCAGAGGCAAGGTCTCTTCCTTTTATCTCTTCTTCGAGATTGTCATCCGTGACAGGGTACGCGGACCCTATCTTTGCCTTAAGGTTCTCCGCCGTTCTTTCGCCTATAAGCAGCTGGTAATCCCTCTTTATGTAATTTATTATTGCCTCGTCCATCTCATCGCCACCTACGCGAATTGACTGGCTCGTCACGATACCGCCGAGCGATATAACGGCAACCTCGGTAGTTCCCCCACCGATATCCACAATCATGTTTCCAATAGGCTCATGAATGGGAAGCCCCGCGCCAATCGCTGCCGCCATAGGCTCTTCGATTATGTAGGCAGCCCTTGCGCCCGCCTGGATAGTCGCTTCCTCGACCGCTCTCTGTTCCACGGCCGTAATGCCGCTTGGAACCGCCACCACAACCCTGGGTCTCGCTATTGATCTCCTTTGATGAACCTTCTGTATGAAGTATCTGAGCATTTTCTCGGTTACGTCGAAATCGGCGATTACCCCATCCTTAAGCGGCCTCATCGCTATAATATGTGCGGGCGTCCTGCCGACCATCCTCTTGGCTTCTTCCCCTACAGCGATGATCGCGTTGGTTATCGTATTTACAGCAACAACAGAAGGCTCATTGAGAACAATTCCCTCGCCCTTGGCATAAACCAACGTATTGGCGGTACCTAAATCGACAGCCATATCCTTCCCGAAGGAGCCTCCGGAAAATAATCTTGAAAGGAACGACATCTTTCGTCCCTCACCTTCCTTGTTGTTTTTACCGATTTACATTAACAAATTAAGCATAAAAACGAAAAAAATTCATCCGCAAGTTTAACGGATGTAAACAATAATTGACAATATTATAATTTAACAACTCATCTGAGCAATATACCGCACTCCGATTTAAACCTCCGATTTAAACAATAACACACCGGAAAACATTCACTCATTGTCAGCAGGAAGAATCCTCCGGGAAGAAAAGCGCTATTTCCCGCTTCGCGCTTTCAGGTGAGTCCGAGCCATGGACTATGTTTTCTGTGATCTCTGTTGCGAAATCACCTCTAATTGTACCGGGAGAAGCCTTCCGAGGGTCGGTCGCTCCCATCATGCTTCGAAATCCAGCAATGCAACCTTCACCCGACACAATCGCGACAACAACGGGACCGCTGATAATGAAAGAGACAAGGTTACTGAAAAAGGGCTTTTCTCTGTGTTCCGAGTAGTGCTTTTCCGCAAGTTCCTTTTCTATTCGCATCATCTTCATATCCTCTATGCGGTAACCCTTCCGCTCAATTCTCGAAATCACTTCTCCTATTAACCCTCTGGACACACCGTCCGGCTTTATTATTAAAAGAGTTCTTTCTATACCCATAATTTATCACCTGTCCTGTCTGATCTCCGTGGAAGCGTTTTGTTGCTTTAAGAATATTCGCGCCTCTGAAACCGTATAAAGAGAGCCAGTGACGCAGACCAATCCCAAGGGACCGGCAATTTCCGTTGCGTAATTCATCGCCTCGGAAAAATCTTTCCTCAATTCATGTTTTACTCCCAGAGCCTCGCACAGACGGGTTAGTTCCCCCGCTGGTATCGACCTCGAGCTCCTGTTCTGCGTACAGACAATCAAATCCCCGGCAGAACCCAGAATTTTCAAGATGGTTGGGGCATCCTTGTCCTCAAGTATTGACACCACAAAGATCAGTCTTTTGTATTCAAACTCAGAAATTATCGATGAGACGAGCTTTGAGATACCGTCCGGGTTATGCGCCCCATCAAGCAATAAAAGCGGCATTTCGCCAGCAATTTCGAGCCTGCCCGGTACCTTTACCGACGCGAGAGCAGAGCGGACGGTTTGCACATCAAGGACTCTACCAGGATGCGATATTTCCATAAAACACTGCGCGGCGTAAACCGCGCACGCGGCGTTCACTGCCTGATGTTTGCCCAAAAGATGTATCTTCATGTCACTGTAGCACCTGTTATCCAAACCTATCATGGATATTAATTGCGCTGGAGCTTCACCCCTTACGCGGTAGGGAAGTATGTAGTCGAGTTTGAAATCTCTTCCGAAAACCCGCAGGCTGGCATTCTTCTTCTGACACTCAGAGAAAAAAATCTCAAGAATTTCCTTAGACGCTTCCGCGGTCACTACAACTGAACCACTTTTTATTATTCCCGCTTTCTCTTTCGCTATGTGCGCCTTTGTCGGTCCCAGCTCTTTAACATGGTCCATACCCACATTTGTGATAACGCCCACTCTTGAATTAACCACATTGGTCGCATCCCATCTTCCGCCCATCCCAACCTCCAAAACCCCCACGTCAATTCCGGCTTCTTTAAAGAATTCGAAACCAACCGCTGTGACGACCTCGAAATAAGTAAGTTCCTCACCGAGTTCTTGTTCCGCCCGCTCGACAAAAGGGATGAGTCTTTCCATGATACTTGTGAAAGCGTCCACGGAAATGATTTGACCGTTAACAACTATTCTTTCCCTAACGGTCTCCAGATGAGGGGAGGTATACAGCCCTACAAGGAATCCTTCCTCCTTAAGGATCGTGGAAATCATGTTCGAAACCGATGTCTTGCCGTTTGTGCCCGTTACCTGAATTGATTCAAAGCTATGCTGGGGATTACCAAGCATATCAAGGACCCGGAGTATCCTCCTCAAAGAAGGTTTGACACCGAGAACTACTTTGCTGTCAAGATAATCTACGGCATGGGAATATCTCATCGCTTCTCTCGATAAGCTTCAAGTATTTTCAACTGCTCATTGAGCTTGTTTCTCTGTTCGGTAAGTTCAGCTTCTTTTTTACGTTCCCGCTCCACTACTTCCGGTGGGGCCTTAGCAACAAACAGCTCATCAAGAATCTTGGATTTAACCCGCTCAAGCTCGCGCTCCACCTTTGCAAGTTTCTTCAAAATCCGCTCAATCTCCGCAGAAGCATCGACTTTTCTCTCCCAGGTAAGATATGCTTCGCCATACTCAGTAACCACACGAACGTCAAATTGACCCGACGGCGGGGATTCATTTACCTCAAATTGCTTAGCGCCGCAAAGGTCAATAATGTAAGAACTCCAACGAGATATCATCTCCTTTGATTCACCGCTACAGACTATATATATGCTCGTCCTGTCTGAAGGATGAATCATGTGCTCGGAACGCGCCGATCTTATCCCCGTGACAAAGGATTTCACAATCTCCATCTTTCTTTCGGAATCCTCGTCCCTTACAAAATCATCGTGCAACGGCCACGGCGCCAACATAACCGTGTCCCCCTTGTGGGGCAATCTCTGCCAGATCTCCTCGGTTATAAAAGGCATGTAAGGGTGTAGAAGCCTTAAGGTGCACTCCAAAACCCTCCAGGACACCCATTTTGCCGTCGCATTTTCGGCATCCGACCCTCTGTAGAACCTCGACTTTGCTATTTCGAGATACCAGTCGCAGAATTCACCCCAGAAGAACTTGTGGAGCGTCTTGCCAGCGACGCTGAAATTGTAAGAAGACATCGCCTGAGTGACTTTGGAAATCACATTTGAAAGCCTGCTCATTATCCACCTGTCGGCGAGTTCAAACTCGAGACTGTCCAGCGGGTATGCGAACGGGTCGAAATCTCCCAAATTAGAGATCACAAGCCTTGCGGCGTTCCAGATTTTATTCACGAAATTCCTGTTGCCAGCAATCCGCTCCTCTGCAAGGTTAATATCCCTTCCCGGTACCGCAATCGATGAGAGGGTAAATCTCAGCGCATCGGTCCCGTAGACCTCAATAACATCAATGGGGTCGATTACATTCCCACTCGATTTGCTCATCTTCTTGCCCTCGTAGTCCCGCACGAGGGCTGTGACGAATACTTCCCTGAAAGGTACATCACCCATGAAATAGAGTCCAAGCATTATCATTCTGGCGACCCAGAAGAAGATTATGTCGAAACCAGTTGTTAAAACGGATGTCGGATAAAAAACCTTAAGTTCAGGGGTGTCTTCGGGCCACCCCATGGTGGAAAAAGGCCAGATGCCAGAGGAAAACCAGGTGTCAAGAACATCGGGGTCTTGGGTCAACTCGCCTGAGCCGCACCGGCACTTTCGCGGCTCATCAACGGATACGATTATTTCCCCGCAGTTTTCGCAGTACCAAACTGGAATGCGGTGACCCCACCACAACTGTCTTGATATGCACCAGTCCTTAATGTTTTCCATCCAGTCGAAATAGACTTTCTCCCACCTTGAGGGCACAAATCTTATCCTTCCATCTCTCACAGCTTCTATCCCCGCCCGCGCGAGGTCCTTCATTTTCACAAACCACTGCTCGGAGAGGTAAGGTTCAACTTCAGTCCCGCATCGGTAACAGTGTCCTACCGCATGCATATGGTCATCGGTTTTCTTAAGAAAGCCCTCATTCCTCAGGTCCTCTAAGACGCCGTCGCGGGCCTCGTAGCGGTCAAGTCCTGAATACCGACCGCCGTTTTCACTTATGCTCGCGTCCTGATTGAATATGTTTACGCGCTCAAGACTGTGTCTCACGCCGATATCAAAGTCTGCTGGGTCATGTGCCGGGGTTACTTTAACCGCACCAGTTCCAAACTCAGGATCAACCAATTCATCTGTAATCACCGGGATTATTCTTTCAACGAGCGGGAGGATAACTCTTCTCCCCACGGCGTCTTTATACCTCGAATCCTTAGGATGAACCGCAACGGCTGTATCCCCGAGCATCGTCTCGGGTCTCGTTGTTGCGACGACAATCTCACCGTCGCCATCCTCGAAAGGATAGGCAATATACCACAGATGACCGCTCTTCTCCCTGTATTCAACCTCGATATCGGAAAGAGCGGTAAGACATCGCGGACACCAGTTGATTATGTATTCCCCTTTATAAATAAGCCCGGCGTCATACAGCCTTTTGAAGACAGTACGAACAGCAAGGGAACAACCTTCATCCATTGTGAAACGCTCCCGCTCCCAGTCGCAGGAGCAGCCAAGTCTCTTCAACTGCTTGATTATGGTGCCACCGTATTCTTCCTTCCACTGCCAGACGCGCTCAACAAATTTTTCACGACCGAGAGTTTTCCTGCTCATTCCCTCCTTTTCCAACTGCCTCTCCACGACATTCTGAGTCGCTATCCCAGCGTGGTCCGTCCCGGGAATCCATAAAACCTCAAAACCCTGCATTCTCTTCCATCTGGCGAGAACATCCTGAAGCGTATTGTTGAGAGCATGACCCATATGCAGGACACCTGTAACGTTCGGGGGAGGAATAACCATTGAAAACGGGGGGTTCCAGGAATTAGTACGAGCATGGAAGTATCCTCGCTCTTCCCAATAACAGTACCACTTCTCCTCAAAATCAGCAGGAGAACAGGCGCTCTTCATTTCTCTCTTATCTGAAGAATAATGTTCACTCAAACCTTACACCGCCCGGACCTTTTTCCCGAAATTGTATTGCCTCTTTGCGGTTTATACAACGCCGAAGGAGTCGGCGAACTTAAAAGTCTTCGTCCTGACCGTCTTTTTCGATTTGCACGAAGCATGCCCACCGGCAACAAGCCGAAAAACTGTAATATGTTAAAATCCTACAAAGCTCACTGAAGGACAGGCCAACCAGGAGGCACCATGATTTTAGCGTATATCCTAATCTGCTGTGTTCCTCTTATGCTCGGCATAATCGTGATTATTGCAATCGGCAATTCCGCGGTAAAAACTTACAAAACAACCAGAAGGGCTTACGCCCAGGTGAGTCCGTATTTAAACGACCTCAAGTCAAGAGCCCAGAAAGCGGTTGAGAAAAGCACCGAATTTGGAGAAAGACTTGAGCGCTTAGCTGAAGTCTATGAAGAATTGGGTGGCAGGTGGACATTCATATCGGAAAATTTTCAAGAAACATCAAAATCTCCACTTGTTAAGATGGCGGAATTCGCCGGAAAGATTTCATCAAAACAAAAGGGCGATTAAGCTGTTTCTTCTTCCTTTGCCTCACCCTCCTCGGAGAATTTGATTTCGGAACGCGACGTAAGTAGCGTAGGTTTGTAATTCTCGGCAACAACTTCTCTTGTGACAACGCATTTGACAATGTCCGTTCTGGAGGGTAGTTCAAACATCGTTGTCAGGAGCGCATCTTCCATAATAGCCCTAAGACCTCTCGCGCCTGTGGCTCTCTCCAGAGCTTTCTCCGCGATCTCCTCGAGCGCGCCCTCTGTGAAGATAAGCTCAACTCCATCGAATTCGAAAAATTTCTTGTACTGCTTCACGAGAGCGTTCTTCGGCTTAACGAGTATTTCCATGAGATGCTCTTTTGTCAGGTTATGAAGCGTCGCCACTACCGGAAGCCTTCCAACGAACTCAGGAATCAATCCGTACTTTAGGAGGTCCTCAGGCATTATTTGAGTAAGGATCTCGCCAATATTCTTTTCACCCTTAGGCTTTACCTCAGCCCCGAAACCGACACCTTTTCTTCCGACCCTATCCTCGATTATGTCCTCTATACCAGAGAACGCCCCGCCGCATATAAACAGAATATTAGTCGTGTCAATTTGGATGAACTCTTGATGCGGGTGTTTTCGCCCTCCCTGCGGGGGCACGCTCGCAATCGTTCCTTCGAGTATTTTCAAAAGAGCCTGCTGAACACCCTCGCCGGAGACATCGCGCGTAATGCTTGGACTTTCGCTTTTCCTGGCTATCTTGTCAATCTCATCTATATAGATTATCCCCGTCTCAGCCTTCTTGACATCTAGGTCCGCCGCCTGAATCAGTTTCAGTAAGATGTTTTCCACATCCTCGCCAACATATCCCGCCTCGGTGAGCGTCGTGGCGTCGGCTATGGCAAATGGCACATTAAGAAATCTCGCGAGCGTTTGCGCAAGAAGGGTTTTTCCGCACCCTGTCGGCCCAACAAGGAGAATGTTCGACTTTTGAAGCTCTACGTCGTCATTCGAATACGCACCCACCTGGATTCTTTTGTAGTGATTGTATACGGCAACCGAGAGAATCATTTTCGCGCGTTCCTGCCCTATGACATACTCATCCAGGAACGCATGTATATCCTTGGGCTTCGGAATCTGCCCGAGCTGAATATCAGGTGTTTCCGAGAGCTCCTCAGCGATTATCTCGTTGCACAACTCTATACACTCATCGCATATGTAAACACCTGGCCCAGCGATCAGTTTTTTCACGTGCCTTTGAGTCTTTCCGCAGAAAGAACATTTGAGTAAGTCGCTTCCGTCTGAAAACTTTGCCAACTCAACCTCCAGCTAATTTTTTACTCTTAAGTGCCGCTTGAATACTACCGGCTATGTATTTTTACTTCTTTGGCTTTCCGGTTTCCTCCCCAATCTTTCGCTGGGAAATTACTTCATCGATTATCCCGTACTCTTTAGCTTGCTCAGGCACCATTATGAAATCCCTGTCGGTGTCCTGGTGGATCTTCTCAATCGGCTGGCCTGTGTGCTTGGCCAGAATTTCGTCAAGAAGCCTTCTGGTCCGCAATATCTCCCTTGCTTGAATATCTATGTCAATAGCCTGCCCTGACGCCCCTCCGTGTGGTTGATGGATCAGTATCCTTGAATGAGGCGTCGCAAACCTTTTGCCCTTTGTCCCTGCAGCGAGAAGAACCGCGGCTCCGCTTGCCGCCTGTCCTATGCAAACCGTTGAAACATCACAGCGTATGTATTGCATAGTGTCATAGATCGCAAGAGTACTGGTAACGGTTCCGCCGGGGGAGTTTATGTATATGTTTATGTCTTTTTCAGGATTTTCACTTTCCAGATGAAGCAGTTGAGCCATAACGAGATTAGCCAGATGGTCATCGATCTCCATCCCGATGAAGACTATCCGCTCCTTCAGCAAGCGAGAATATATGTCAAAGGAACGTTCCCCTCTTGGAGTTTGCTCAATCACTATCGGAACAAGTTGGCCTTTCATATCTTCCTTTCGCACCTCCCGGTTTTTCTTGTTTCCAGTTTAACTTAATTAACTTAACCCTCTTCGGGCGAATCTCCCTTCGGTCCCTATTCGGCTCTTTCTGTCTTATTTTCCATTTCCCCGGAAATCGACTCTACCGAAGAAGGATCTTCCATGCTTGCGGCTCTTTCTATCTCTTGTGGGGTTGGCGTTTCCTCCGCGGAAACAGAATCTTTCGTCTCATCGGATTCTTCCCCGGAATCGTCCTGAGCATTTTCGCTTTGGTTCATCTCCGTTTCGCTTTCCCGCCTCAAATCACCGGATTCTTTCTCGCCTTCAGATGGTCCGGTAGCGGATACTCCACCGCGGATTTCGGCGTTCTCAACCAGGAAATCAACCGCGCGAGATAGCCTCATATTCGCAACTATCATGGGGATCTCTCCTCTTCTTCTTATCTCCTCGAGCACTTTCTCCGGGTCTCCGCCCGCTGCCGCCACCCTCTCTTTAATATATTCCTCGGCTTCCTCCTCAGAAACCTGTATATTTTCCGCATCAGCAACAGCCTCAAGGGCGAGTTCGGCTTTCAGGCCTTTGATAATCTTCGGGCGAAACATCTTCTCCATTTCGTAGCGGGTCACCTTAGCCGCCTTCAAATAGTCCTCAAAATCTATGCCACGCTCACGGATCTTCTCTGCGAATTCCTCAATCTCCCTGTCGATTTCCCTTTTAACCATGGACTCGGGAAGATCAATGTAAGTTTTATCAACCAGCGCATCCACGACACTCTGTCTTACTTCCCTTTCCGCCGCCATTTCCTTAAGTTGTGATATTTTGTCTCGCAGGTCCTGTTTGAACTGGTCAACGGTCTCAAAAATGCTTATTTCTTTAACAAGTTTGTCATCAAGTGGAGGAAGGACCTTCGTCTTTATCTCTTTGACTATTACTCTAAACGTTGCGGGTTTACCAGCAAGTTCCCTCACCCCGTAGTCGGGAGGGAAATTGACAACCACGTCAATGATGTCTCCTTTTCTCGCCCCAACAAGTTGGTTGTCAAAACCGGGCAGGAAATCACCAGCTCCTATTTCAATCAGGACATCCGAACCACTGGCTCCTTCCTCGGGGATGCCCTCGGCAAAAGCCTTGTAGTCGAAAAGTAAATAGTCGCCCTCGGAAGCGGGCCTCCCTTCAACAACTTCCAAAGTGGCGAACCGCTCACGAGCTTGCTGCATGGCTCTTTCAACATCGTCATCGCTTACGTCGGTGTCGGGTCTATCAACCTTGATCCCTTTGTAGTCTTTGACCGCCACATCTGGCTTTACGTCAACCTTCGCCTCGAAAACCACGGACCTGTCATCCCTTGTCTCGAGCATCGTGATTGTTGGTTCGGAAACGGGAAATATGCCTGAAGATTCAACACCGGCAAGGTACAACGAAGGAAGTCCCCTTTCCACCGCCTGCTTGAAAACGTTATCAGCGCCCAAACGCCTATCGATAACTGCCCTCGGGACTCTGCCCTTTCTGAATCCAGGAACGCTGATGGTTCTGCTTACCTCTTTGTAAGTCTCATCTAAGGCTTCTCTTAAGTCGTCAAACTCAGCCTCTATCCTTAGTGTAACCTCATGACCTTCCTTTTTTAATACTTCCGCTTTCAGACGAATCTCCTCCTCATTTCATCATGTAGCGATTGGTGCGAGAGGGGGGACTCGAACCCCCACGGTCAAAGACCACGGAGTCCTAAGCCCCGCGCGTCTGCCAGTTCCGCCACTCTCGCGAAAGACAAGACCGACCGCCTCAAAAATTTTCATAAGCTTAGGAATCTTCCCACTGACTATTTTACCATTTAAAACCACAAGCAATTCAGGCTCGCTCTGTCCTTAAATATAACCATATCCTGATTTTCTGCAGGCGCCTATCTATTTCGATACGGGTCCCCCTTAAGCCTCCATTAAAAGAGCGCACAGGCGGGGAAGCTCCCTTTATTTTGAAAATCTCCCAATCATCTTTCAATCTCATTTGAAAAGAAGATCCAGGGTTTCATAACGATCGGAACCCTATGAAAAGAGTTTCATCTCCTATCCCCTATCACTCAACCGCCAATCCTCAGATTTGCCACTTGACGGGAGTTTTGCCTTTCCAAACTCGAAAATGATATATAGAAACGGTCGATGAGAAGGTGCAAACAGCCTGTTATGTAAGGAGAGCAGAAATGAGTAAAGACAAGATAGGGGTTGGCATTATCGGTTGCGGGCGAATATTCGACCTCCATATGCTCGGATATGAGGGAAGAGAGGACGCATCTGTCATAGCGATATCAGATATCTCAGAGAATAAAATGCGCAAAAGAGCCGAAGAGTACGGAATTCCTAAGATTTACACCGACTACCGCGACCTCGTTGAGGACCCGGCTGTGCAGCTTGTGGAGATTCTCACCCCCCATCACCTTCACCGGACAATGGCAATCGAGGCATTGGAAAAAGGAAAGCATGTCTCGCTTCAGAAACCACCGGCGATAAACGTTCGGGAAATGGATGAAATAATTGAAGCGGCAAATAAAGCGGGAGTGGTACTGCGAATATATGAGAATTTTGTCTTTTACCCTCCCGTGATGAAAGCGAAATCGCTGATAGACGAAGGCGCGATCGGAGAACCCTTGAACATTCGCATGAGAACTCTATCTGGGAAGGGTGGCTGGGAAGTTCCGCTTGAGGCATGGGCCTGGCGAGTCGACGAAAAGACGTGCGGCGGAGGACCTTTTGTGTTTGACGACGGCTACCACAAGTTCTCAATGGCCCTCTACCTTCTTGGGGATGTGGAAAAAGTGTTCGCCTGGATGGAAGAGCTTACCATCGGAGAGGGAAGAGCGGTTGACGCTCCAAGCATATGCATCTGGAAATACAGAGAGGGTAAGAAATTTGGAAGTATTGATTTCACCTGGGCCTACAATATGTATATCCAGTCCGATTATTACGCAGCGGACGACAGGGTCGAGATAACGGGGACAGACGGGGTCATCTGGATAACGCGTGGGCACGGCAATATGCTCAGCATACCTCCACTCCTTCTCTACCGCGAGGGTGAGCTTAAAGCTTTCACGGATCTTGAGGTTGACTGGGGAGCGAGCTTTCGCAATTGTACCCGCCACCTGCTTGACTGCCTTGCTGCCGGCCAATCGCCTCACCTTACTCCCGCTGAGGGCAGAAGGGTTCTCCAGTTCGCCCTCGCGGCGATAAGCTCAGCAAGGGAAGGTAGAGAAGTGCATCTTGATGAAGTGAATTAAGCGCAGATATGCTCAACGGTCAAATCTGTCAGACCTTTTTTGTGAGTTTCAACATGAGGTGTCTTTTCATTATCTCAAAGTGATGCGGAGACGCTACCTCGTTTATGAGGTCAGGTAGAATGAGAAATTCAATCTTGTTTTCCAAAAATAAGATCGAACAACACAGGAGGTAGAACGGTGACCAAAGTGCTTTATTACCTTTTCGCTTTTGGTGTTGGGCTTATTCTGGCCGTTCATCTTGCCATGAACGCCGATGTTGGGCAAAAGCTTGGCAACGCGCGAGCTGGGAATGCTATCTTCTGGGTGATCGGCGCGATCGTCGCCGTGGTGATATGGCTTGCCGGACCAGATAGATCAGCCGTATCTCAAATTTCCAAGATTAACCCACTATTGCTTTTGGCGGGAGTTCTGGGGGCCTCGCTTGTTCTTGCCACCGCTGTAATCATTCCTAAAATTGGAGCTGGCGCAGCAAATGTCATGCTCCTTTCCGGTCAGGTGATCGCGGGAATTTTGATAAGCCACTTTGCCCTGTGGAGTTCACCGGAAGTCTCCATAACCTCCTTAAAACTCCTTGGAATCGCCATAATGATAGGCGGTGCGTACATAGCGGTAATGCTTTGACCTTAAAACAGAGGTATATGTGGAATATCGGCGCGTAAAACGCGCCTTTAACATCGCAGGAATGCTTGCAACCCGTTGTTGTAAATCGAAAAATTCAATGCTAAACTGCTTTTGCTCACAGAGGATGAGGGCCGTTAGCTCAGCTGGCAGAGCAGGGGACTCTTAATCCCAAGGTCGCAGGTTCGAATCCTGCACGGCCCACCAGAACAAAAGCGGGGCACGAAAATCCACGTACAGGGGATAAACCCGCAAGGCTAACAATTACCTTACGTCTTTAGGGTAAAACTCGAAGGAAATTTTCCGGCTCGATCTTAAATTATGAGGCGCGCCATCCGACAATAGTCTCGCTATATTCGAACGCTTCAGAGTATCCGCATATTTATGCACCTTTGACAGGCCTCCTTTGAAGTGTTTTCTTCCGAAATCCCCTATGCCGCTCTTATTTCAATTGAACCCCTCGGCCGTTATCCCCGGGATTACGTGACTGCGCGGTTGGTAATTTGCTCAACATGTATAGAATGCGCGGCAAGGTCTTTGCCGAAAGGATTTAATTATTAGGCCTGGGTAAGGACAATCATTACGGAAACAAAAAATTCTTCATATCTGCGGATAACTCGCCCGATCAGAATTTTTGTTTCCCAAATAATTTTCCAAGTATGCGGCCGCCTTATAGATAAGTCCCTCAAATTTTTCCATGCGGTAGGAAACGTCTTCCCTTAGTTCTTTAAGCCTGTTTAAGAAAATCACGACTCTGTCAAAAGAACTATTTTCCATAATTAATGAGCAGTAACTCACAGCTGCGCTTGTATCGAACCCGGTTTCTTGGACGCAACTTTGCAGCGGCTCATGCCGCATCCTTGACCCTGTCGTAAACCTCGCGCGCTGCCAGGGGGCTCCCGTATCCGTTCTTCTTGATCAGCCATTGCTCGTTGTAGCTCTCAACGAACTTCCCGACGGCCTCCCTGACTTCCGCAAGGTTCTTGAAGGCATACCCGTAGACGGTCTGCTCTTTGAGGGTGCGAAAGAACCGCTCGACGGCCCCGTTGGCCTCCGGCTGTGAGACGTAGGAGTAGCTGGGAGTGAAGCCCCAGGGCTTTGACCTGCGTCGTGAACCGACCTGACGTGTAGATGCAGCCGTTGTCCGTGCGAAGAGAGATCCCGCGGGCTACGCCTCTCTCGGCATGGCCAAACTCGCGCTCGAGAGCCATCGATACCGGCTCCAGCGCCGCAAAGCGGTTGCCCTTCTTGCATACGTGCCATCCCATGCATTCCGCCTTCAAGTGCTCGACACAGGCAAACACCCATCCCCATCCGTCATCTAAGGTAAAGACCCTGGCCCCGTCGGTGGGCCACATGAGGTTCGGCTCGGTCATGATTATCGTCCCGTCGTGCTCAGCCGGCGGCGCCTTTGGCACGCGGTGCGGCGAGAGCAGGTTGTTCTCGCGCATGACGCACAGGACGCGCTTCTTGCCTGCACTGACGCCTTTGCCGTAGTAGAGCCTCGCTCAGACCTTTCTGTGGCCCTCCCCGATGAAGGGAGAGGCAGAGAGGTCCTCGCGGATAAGCGCGAGGAGTTCCTCGTCTGACACCTTACTCTTGGGCCCTCGCTTGCTCTTCGATGGCGGTTGTTCATCTGCCCGGGACATAGTGTCAAGATCGTAGTAGAAGGAGGATCGCGGTACGCCCCAGGCGGAGCAGACCAGTTCGACCCCGTACACTTTGCCGGTTGAGGGCGAGACGGTGCGGCTCATCACCGCGACCTCCTTCGTCTTAAAGACTCCTTGGCCTCGCACCTCTTGCGCAAGAGCTCGATCCCCATGGTCAGCTCGCCGATCTTCTTGTTGGCGCGATCGAGTTCCTGGCTGGTCGGCTCTCCCTCTCGTTCCTTGAGCCCCAACTCCATTCCGGAAAGCGCCTTGTCCCTCCATCGTTCAAGCCGGTAGGGTTCCACGCAGAGCTCGCGGTAGGGCGAGTCAACGGACTCGCCGCAGAGCATCCTCAGGACCACCTCCGACTTGCGCCGCACACTCCAACGCCCGTTTGGGAGCAGGGGACCGGCGCCCGCGTCGGGTGTCGATCCACTCGGCCTACGGCCTCCCTCCTCTCCGCCCGACGCTCCATCACCCTTGCCCTTCGGTCTACTTCCCAATCTCATTGAACCACCTCCTTGGACATGAACGTTACCGTTAATCTGTGTCCAGGGAAATCGGGTCCGCTATACCCTTTTCAAATACCAAGACAAATTTCCCCGTTTTACACAAAACATTTACAACTCACCGCGCTGAGAAGGCATAAGATTGATGAAAGAGTTTTTGAGAAGAATGGGAAATTTCTGACACTAAGAATCCCCTGACAAGAAAAGTCTTCAATTATCAAAGCTCCAAATGGAACCCAAAATTTTAGTGCAGTTTTTTCGCAATATGTCAGTACCCGCATAAGATTTCGGCGTAAACGATCACCCTTTGAAAAGTTCGTTATTTGGCAATTGCCAAAATTGTTATTGACTTTACACAAGTTTAATAATAAAAATTAAACGTTTATAGCTGGGTTTATGGCATTCGCACTCGATGGAGGTGATTTGATTGAATGGGAGACTCGTAACCAGGAGAGACTTCCTGAAACATGCGGGAGCGACAGCAGCGCTTCTTGGTCTTTCCGAGTCGTTTATCCCCCAGCTTGCCAGAGCACTTCAAGAACTAGCCTCAGGAAAACCCCCGGTAATCTGGATCCAGGGTCAATGCTGTAGCGGATGCTCTGTTTCTCTTCTTAATTCTAATTACCCAATGGTTGCCGAACTCGTGCTCGATAAACTTTCCATTAGGTTCCATCCAACAATCATGGCAGCTGCCGGCGATAAGGCGATTAGCGCGATTGAGGAGACCGCCCGTGATTTAAAGGGGAAATACGTTCTTGTCGTCGAGGGTCCCGTTCCGGAAGCTGAGGGCGGCGAGTACTGTACATTCGGGATCGAGAAAACCACTAAAGACCTCCTTGGAAAGTCCGTTCCCAAGGACAAACCAATGACTCTTTGGATGGAAGAGCTCGTTCCGAAAGCCGCAGCGGTTATCGCTGTCGGCAATTGTGCCTCTTTTGGAGGAATACCGAAGGCTAACGCGGAAGTAACCGGGACAAAACCGATTTCCGAGGTCGTTAAGAAGATAGACGCTAACAAGCCCGTGATAAACGTGGGCGGCTGTCCTCCTCATCCTGACTGGGTGGTCGGCACGGTGCTTGAAGGGCTAACATGGCTCTCCGGCGGAAAAAAGCCCGATCTGGATGAGCACCTCAGGTCCAAAACATTCTTTGGAAAGCTCATTCACGAAAACTGCGAGAGGAGAGCGGCTTTCGACGCGGGGTTGTTCCTTGAGGACTGGAACGACCAGAATCCTGACATGAAGCTATGCCTGTTTAAGATGGGCTGCAAGGGTCCGGTCACATACGCCGATTGCCCAATCAGAAGGTGGAACTCAGGCGTTAACTGGTGCGTTGGGGCGAACGCCCCATGTCACGGATGCGCTGAGCCTGCTTTCTATAAAGACCTCTCCCCTCTCTACGAACCACTCCCGAACGTCAACTTTGCAGGTCTTACAACTTCCACTGACGTTCTTGGGTGGGTAGCCGCTGGTGCGACAGCCGCTGGTGTTGGAGTTCACTATTTGCTGAAACAGCTCGGCAAGAAGCCCGAGGAAAAATCGGAAGGTGGTGAGTAAAAGTGGGGCGAATGGTCAGTATCGACCCTGTCACTCGCATAGAAGGTCACTTGCGAATCGATATTGAGATAGAGGGAGACAAGGTAAAGGATGCCTGGTCAAGCGGAACGATGTTTCGCGGTTTAGAGATGCTTCTTAAGGGAAAGCATCCCTGGGATGCACAACAAGTAACGGAGAGAATATGTGGGGTCTGTCCCCTCGTCCACGGAACAGCCGCGTCATACTGTCTCGATGACGCGCTTGGCGTCGAACTCCCTGACAATGCCAGACTGATAAGGAATCTTTGCCTGGGAGCGAACTTCATACAGTCTCACATACTCCATTTTTATCACCTCGCAGCTCTGGACTACGTTGACGTCACCGCGGTAGCGAAATACACGGGAACGAATCGCGCCCTTCAAATCCTGAGAGACAAAATCGTGGGTCTCGTTAAAGCAAATGATGTTTACCCGTTCTTACCACGTTACGAATCCAACGATTATGTAAGCGACCCCGAACTTGCGACCGTACTGGTAGGGCACTATGTCGAAGCGCTCGAGATGCGAAAGAAAGCGCAGGAAATGCTCTCGATTTTCTACGGCAGGATGCCCTCATTCGTCGGAACGGTTCCCGGTGGCGTTACCACCCCTCCGACCATATCCAACATAGCCGCGTTCAGGTCACGGCTAACCGAACTCAGAAAGTGGATTGACAACGTCTATCTTGCAGACATTCTCCTGCTTGCCGAAGTTGAAGCCTACAAGCCCTTCCATACTGCAGGAGATTCCGGAGGGAACTATCTTGCCTACGGCGGATTCGACGAGGATTCGCAGGGCACCAAGAAATTCCTTCCTCGCGGGGTAATATTCAACAACGACATATTCAACGTCGAAGGTCCCGACAAATTCGGTGAATTCCAGATCACAGAGTCGGTCAAGCACTCCTGGTATACCGACGAGTGCGAATGGCTGAATCCTAAGAATGGCAAAACCGAGCCTGACATCCACAAAGAGGGGGCTTATTCCTTCCTGAAAGCGCCGCGATATAAGGGCAAGCCTATGGAAGTCGGACCGCTTTCGCGCATGCTTGTTAAAAAGCCGGATCTACTCGTCAACCTTGCGAAAGAACTCGGACTTCTTGACAACAAGCCTATCAAGATCGGACTGCTTCCCAGACATGCGGCGCGGGCGATTGAGTGCAAGATACTTGCCGAAGAAATGGACAAATGGCTCGATCAACTCAAGCCAGGCGACAAGATATGGGACAAGAAAGACATCCCGAGCGAATCATACGGAAGAGGACTCGTGGAAGGACCGCGAGGCGCGCTTGGCCACTGGATTCATATAAAGGGAAAGAAAATCGACAATTACCAGGCAATTGTCCCCACCACATGGAACGCATCACCAAGGGATAAGAATGGCGAAAGGGGTCCCATTGAGACCGCTCTAATCGGTCTTCCAGTGCCGGATCCGGAAAATCCGATAAACGTGGTGCGCTGCGTCAGGTCTTTCGACCCGTGCCTCGCCTGCGCGATTCACGTTATCCATCCCTCACATAATGGCGTGAAAGTTTTTCAAGTGATTTGAGGGAGGTGCCCGTTGAAGGAAAAAATAACTGTTCCGGGACCTGCAAAGGTCATGTATAGGATCTATCTCGGTGCGCTGATACTTGCTCTGTATTCCGGGTTTTCCCTGTTCCATACTTTTCTTTCGGGCTGGAGGTACCCTTGGAGCGTAGGGCTGATGCGCGTGTTCAACTTTTACATGGGCTGGGTGCTTGCCCTGACCGCTTTCGTTTACCTCTACTACGCAACGTTAGGGAAACCCGCCGGCTGGAAAGAACCTCTGGGGATTTTTAGAGCGCTATTAGCGCTACTAACCATATGGTTCTTTCTTCTTACCTATGCAGTTTACAGACCATACGGCTGGCTGCAGAAAATGGTTTCCTGGATTGGCGGACCTGCGAAGACCTTCGCGTTGTACGAAATTTTCCTATGGGTAATGCTCCTTATGACCGTGATTTATATCTACGCGCGATGGGCGAAATCTGAGAGGTTCCCGCGTTTGAGGTCCAGTAGGTCTTAGCGGGAGGAGGGTGGTAAGATTGAGCACTAAAGGATACAAGACATTCAAGGGAGGAATTCATCCTCCATATTTCAAGGAACTTGCCTGCGGAAAGCCGATTACTCCCGCTCCCCTGCCAGATGAGATAAGAATCCCGATGTCGCAGCACGTTGGGGCACCCAATGAACCTCTTGTCAGCGCCGGGGACAGGGTAGAAGTCGGTCAAAAGATCGGGGAGTCGCAGGCTTTCATATCAGCGCCAGTCCACTCCTCTGTGAGCGGTACTGTCAAATCGGTTGAGGAGATAACTGTTTTCACAGGCGCGAAAGCGAAGGCGGTAATAATAACACCCGATGCCGAGCAGCCGGCGTTTTCAGGCTCACCAGCAAAACCGGTCGGCGATCTCACGCCAGAAGATTTAAGGAAAATCGCGCGGGACGCGGGGCTTGTTGGAATGGGCGGAGCGGCATTCCCAACTCATGTTAAGCTCACGCCTCCCAAGGACAAACCGATCGATACCGTGATCATAAACGCTTGTGAGTGCGAGCCTTTCTTGACCTGCGACCATCGCACAATGCTTGAGCGTCCGGAAGACCTGATTGAGGGCTTGCTACTGCTTATGAAAGCGGTCGAGGCAAAGCGCGGCATTATCGGGATCGAAGCTAACAAGATGGACGCAGTAGAATTAATGCAGCGCAAAGCAAGCGGTAAGGCGGAATTGTCGGTTGAGATTCTCGACGTAAAATACCCGGAAGGAGCGGAAAAGCAGCTTATTTTCGCCCTGACTGGAAGAAAGGTGCCGCCGGGCAAACTGCCTTCCGAAGTGGGTTGTCTTGTCCAGAACGTCGGAACGGCTGTGGCGCTATATGAAGCAGCAACGATAGGAAAGCCCCTATATGAGCGAGTCGTGACCGTCACGGGAAACGGGGTAAAAACTCCTTCGAACTTCCTCGTGAAAGTCGGTACCCCTGTCTCCACATTGATTGAGGCTGCTGGTGGCCTCGTGGAAGGAACCGAGAAAGTCATAATGGGCGGACCGATGACGGGCTGGGCGCAGGCGGATCTTAACGCTCCGGTAGTAAAGGGTACAAGCGGGATCGTTGCGCTTACCGCTGAGCTCGTGGATGTGCGTGAAGAGCATGCCTGCGTAAGATGCGGCAAATGCGTTGACGTCTGCCCAATGTTTTTGATGCCAAATTTCATTGTTGACGCCGTGAAGAAAGAGGAATGGGGTAAGGCAGAAATGTGGGGCGCTCTTGATTGCTTCGAGTGCGGTTGCTGCTCCTACACTTGCCCTGCTTACATACCTCATGTTGAGTATGTACGGAAAGCAAAAGCCGAAATATCGGCTCTGAAAAAGTAGTGGAGGCGATGTTAAGTGGCTGAAAAGAAAACCTTAAAAACCGTCTCCCCTCACCTTCATGAGGAAGGACAAACCATAGAGCGCGCCATGAAGGATGTGCTGATCGCGCTTGTCCCAGCGGCAATTGCTGCCTTGATCGTGTACGGGATGAATGTCGTATATATCTTCGCTGTAAGCATGATAACCGCGGCTCTTTCTGAAATCGTCATGAGGAAAATCTTTAAGCGCAAGGTAACCCTCGGCGATATGTCAGCCATGGTTACCGCGGTCCTGTTCGCTTTTCTTCTTCCCCCAACCACGCCGCTTTGGGTTGTCGCGATTGGGTGCTTCATATCGGTTGCGATAGGTAAAGAACTGTTTGGGGGTCTTGGGAAGAACATATTCAACCCAGCGTTATTCGGAAGAGTAGCCATAATGCTTTCCCCGCTGTGGATCTACACGGCTAAGTTTCCCAAGCCTTTCTTCTGGAAATCGGTTGGATTCTTTACGCCGATATCCGTTGGCATTGACGAGACGGTTGCCGGAAGAGTTGTGTATCAAACACTTGCCGGAAACCCGGTAAATGTTGTTACGAGCGCTACTCCTCTATCGCTTCTAAAAAGCGGGAAGATGCTCACAAACGTAGTGACAGGTCCTACCCCCGTCGGCGCCACCTGGGTAACCTCTTCGGGAAAACCCTCCCTCGGTTCGCTATTCCTCGGCACCCAGGCTGGTTCGATAGGCGAGATTTCGATACTGGCTCTTTTGATCGGTGCCATCTATCTGCTTTACAAGAGGACCATCGACTGGAGAATTCCGGCGGGAATGATTGGAATGTTCTTCTTCATAATGCTCGTGACATGGAATCACCCGTTGTATCAACTCTTCAGCGGGGGTCTTGTGCTCGGCGCTTTCTACATGGCAACCGACTGGACAACCAGCCCTGTTTCCAAACGCGCTAAATGGATCTACGCGTTCGGAATAGGTTTGTTTGTTGCGCTGATCAGGCTTGTAAGCCCCCTACCCGAGGGTGTCGCAATCGCCATACTTCACTGGAACGTGCTGACGCTTCTTCTTGACAGATATATCGCAGAGCCCAAGTTCGGACAGGTCAAGAAGAGCTGGTTCAATAAGCTACCGTCCTACGCTAAGACGGCACCGGCTCAGGAAAAATCTTAGGGGATTTCCATTAATAAACCAAATGGCTAAAAGCCCCCGCATTGTGCGGGGGCTTTTGCTATCATTTAGAAGCGAACGTCGAGATTTAAAAAGGGCTTGAGTAAAGACAAAACAGACATGAAAAAAGACAAGATCGTGATAATAGGAATAGGCAATCCAATCATGGGCGACGATGGCGTGGGCGTTGCCGTTGCAAGAAAACTCAGCGAAATGCTTCCCGAAATAGATGTGATAGAGGGAAGCGTTTACTGCGCCGACCTCTTACCCTTTCTCGAAAGGCGCACAATGGCTATTTTCATCGATGGGATTGAGGCGGGCGAGAAAGCCGGTTCTATCTTTCGTTTCAATCCACGCGAAATTGCCCTGGAGAACAATAAAACGCCGCTATCGCTTCACGAATTTGGGGTCTCCGAACTGCTTGCGGCGGCTTCACTTACGGATTCTTGTCCTGAAAATGTTGTCGTTTACGGAATACAGGTAAAAAACATCGGGGTCGGTATGGAGTTAAGCGAAGAAGTGGAGAGGGCTGTGAAAAAAGTTTGCGACCTTGTGGTCGATGAAGTGAAAAACTATGTCGAGAGCTCTGAAAGTCAAAATTAAGGGGATAGTGCAGGGCGTGGGCTTTCGCCCATTCGTTTACCGTCTGGCTTGCGAGAACTCGCTTAACGGATGGGTAACAAACGACACGACCGGGGTGGAAATTCTGGTTTCGGGCGATGAGAATTCTTTATCGCAATTCTTGGACGCGCTGCGCAAAAGACACCCGCCCCAGGCCGTGATTGAGGAAATCAAAATTGATGAAGAGCCGCCTTACGAAGGAAAAGGGTTTAAGATAATTCCGAGCAGGCGGGACGGGAAGCGCGAAGTATTAATATCGCCAGATCTTGCGACGTGCCCAGATTGCCTTCAAGAACTTTTTGACCCGGAAGACAGAAGATACAGATACCCCTTTATCAATTGCACTAACTGCGGTCCGAGATTCACCATAATCAAAGAAACCCCTTATGACCGTCCTTTCACATCAATGTCAGCATTCAAGATGTGCCCCGACTGCGAGCGAGAATACAATGACCCTCACGACAGGAGATATCACGCCCAGCCAAACGCGTGCCCGGTCTGCGGTCCAAGACTTTTTTTAGTTGATAACCGGGGATCGGATATTCCAGGAGACCCCATCGATAAAGCGGTTGAAATTTTAAAAAACGGGAAAATTCTCGCCCTTAAGGGTCTGGGGGGATTTCATCTGGCCTGCGACGCAACCTCTGATACCGCGGTTACAACGTTAAGGTCACGCAAGAAGCGTTATGAAAAACCATTTGCGATAATGATTCGCGACCTCGACACTGTGCGCCAATACTGTAAGACTTCGGAAGCCGAAGAGCGCCTTCTCTCCTCCCCGGCCGCTCCAATAGTCCTTCTCGAGGAACGGGAAGATTCTCCAATTTCAGATGCGGTTGCGGGAATCCTGAATGTCCAGGGAGTTTTTCTTCCATACACACCTTTGCATCATTTACTGATGGAAGAGATTGATTTTCCCCTTGTCATGACAAGCGGGAACGTATCCAGCGAACCAATCGTAACAAAGGATTCCGAGGCTTTGGAAAAATTAAGAAATATCGCTGATTATTTCCTCGTCCACAACAGGGAAATCGTGACGCGCTATGACGATTCGGTCGTACGGTTCTTCGCTGGCGGTGTTTACCCCGTTAGGCGCGCGAGGGGATACGCGCCGTATCCCCTGACCGTTAAGTATGATGGAAATACACAAGTCGTGGCATTCGGCGCGGACCTTAAAAACACCTTCTGCGTGCTTAAGAAAGGTCAAGGTTTCGTCAGTCAGCATATCGGGGATATGGATAGCGCTTCAGAGGTGGAGCATTTCCGTGAGGCGATGAGCGCCATATTAAGGTTGTTTTCCCTAAATCCCACGGTTGCCGCACACGACCTTCACCCGGACTACGTTACCACAAGGCTGGCTACAGAGTTAGATATGCCTAAAATAGCCGTGCAACACCATCATGCCCATGTCGTAAGCTGCTCAGCAGACAACGAAATCTCAGGCGAGGTGCTCGGGGTAGCCTTCGACGGTACCGGTTACGGGGATGACGGCAACATTTGGGGTGGGGAGTTCCTTATTGCCGATGAAAACGACTACAAGAGAGTCGCCTCACTTTATCCTTATCCTATGCCTGGCGGCGACGCCTGCATTTACAGGCTGTACCGAATGCTATTCGGGATACTTTCAGAAGCGCTCGAGGATGCCATAAGCGCCGCTGACAGGCTCGTTTCTTACGCCAAAGTAGATGAGGATGAACTAAAAGCAATGGTCTTTCAGGTGGAAAGCGGATTCAACGCTCCCCTTACCTCCGGCGCTGGACGGCTGTTTGATGCGGTTGCTGTCCTGACCGGACTGAGAGACAGATGCGTCCACGATGGTCAGGCTGCTATGGAACTGGAAGCGATTTCATCTGACGCCAAAGGAGAGTACCCTTTTGAGCTAACCGAGAAAGACGGAATCATTGTCGCCGACACAAGACACATATTCAGCGAAATAATGAATGATATAGCTAAGTGCGTGGATGCAAGCGATATTGCCGGAAAATTTCACAACACTATATGCGAGATAATAATCGAAGTTGTAAAAGAGATATCCTCAATTTTCGGTAAGCACCGCGTTGTTCTTTCCGGCGGGGTGTTCCAGAATGTTAAACTAACTGGTCTGGTACTGGAAAAACTAAAAAAAATAGGGTTTGATGTTTTCGTACATAGACGCGTGCCATGTAATGATGGAGGGATATCGCTCGGTCAAGCAATAATTGCAGCCCATAAGTTCAATCAGATGAAGGAGTGATCCAGGTGTGTCTTGCCGTGCCAGCGATAGTTGTTCAAATTCACGATGACAACATCGCAACCGTCGAAATAGGCAACGTAACGATGGAAGCAAGCGTCATGCTGGTTGAAGATGTGAAGCCCGGCGACTATCTCCTTATTCACGCCGGCTTCGCCATAGAAAAGATCGACAGCGAAGAGGCTCAAAAAACGATAAGTCTCCTTGAAGAGATAAAAAACCTCGATGAGATGAAAGGTCTTAGTGAATAGATGAAGTATATCGATGAGTTCAGAAATCCTGTCGCTGCGGAGAAACTCGCGCATAAAATAAAATCATCAGGCACTCGCATGAGAATTATGGAAGTCTGCGGAACTCACACCATGGCAATCGCCAGGTCCGCTCTGAGGCCTCTTCTTTCCCCTGACGTTGAACTGATCTCAGGTCCCGGCTGTCCAGTGTGCGTAACTTCAGATACCGACATAGACCGGGCCATCGCCATTTCCCTCATGCCAGATGTCGTTCTTGCGACCTTCGGCGATATGATGAGAGTCCCGGGAAGCGAGAGCTCGCTTTCTGACGCAAAAGCCAAAGGAGCTCTTGTGCGCGTTGTCTACTCTCCGCTCGAAGCTTTAAAAATCGCCAAAGAACAACCGGATAAGAAGGTCGTCTTTCTGGGAATAGGTTTTGAGACAACAGCCCCAGCTGTTGCGGCCACCGTTCTGAAAGCGAAAGATGAAAATGTGTCAAATTTTTATGTCTTATCCCTTCACAAACTCATACCGCCAGCTCTTAAAGCGCTTCTGTCAACTGAAGACCTCCATCTTGACGGACTCATTCTTCCGGGCCACGTGAGCGCGATTATCGGGAGCAAACCTTATGAGTTCATACCTCGCGAATTCGGAATCCCCTGCGTGATTGCCGGCTTTGAACCCCTGGATATTCTCAGCGCCATCAGCATGATTTCAGATATGAAAAAGACAAACCCCGCGGTTGAAATAGGTTACGCAAGGGCGGTCAGACCTGAGGGAAACCCGAAAGCGCTGAATGTTATGTACAGCGTATTCGAAAAAGTTAGCGCGCTTTGGCGTGGAATCTCCGAGATACCGCAAAGCGGTCTCGATCTTAAAAGCGAATTCGCCCAATTCAGCGCATCTTCCTTTGATGTGGAGTTACCCGAGCCAAAAGAGAAAAAGGGCTGTGTCTGCGGAGACGTAATCAGAGGCAGGGTAAAACCAAATGAATGTCCCCTTTTCGGAAAATCATGCACGCCGGAGAGTCCGGTTGGTCCGTGTATGGTTTCATCAGAAGGCACCTGCGCCTCTTACTATATTTACGGCGATTAACATTATCTTCGATTCAACGGCATATTCCTTTAAAGGAGATCCTTTATGAAGGACAACTTGATCAAGATTTCTCACGGTGGCGGTGGGCTTATCATGCATAGGTTACTGAACGAGGAAATAATCCCCGTTTTAAGCGACCGAGCTCAGACCGTTTTGGAGGATGCAGCGGTTTTGGACGCCCCCGGAGCGAAACTTGCATTCACCACCGATTCCTATGTGGTAAATCCTCTATTCTTTCCCGGAGGAGATATCGGAAAACTCGCTATCTGCGGAACCGTAAATGACCTGTCAATGCGAGGTGCAAAACCCCTGTGGATATCAGTTGGTTTAATCATAGAAGAGGGCTTTTCAATCGCTGACCTCAGAAAAATCCTGAAATCCGCCAAGAAAGCGGCCGAGGAAGCCGGTGTGGCAATCGTGGCCGGCGACACAAAAGTGGTTGAGCGAGGCAAAGCCGATGGGCTTTTCATAAACACTTCGGGCGTCGGAGTGATACGTGAAGAACCCTTGATTAGCGTAGCAAAAGCCAAACCAGGTGATGCTCTGATAATCAACGGAACAATAGGCGACCACGGCATCGCAATCGTAACCTACAGGGAAACTTTTCCTTTCAAAGTAAGCGTCGAGTCAGATTGCGCGCCGCTTAGCAGCCTCGTGGAGACAATGTTAGCCTCAGGCGAGGTCCACGCTTTAAGAGACCCAACCAGAGGGGGTCTCGCATCGGCTCTAAATGAGATTGCTGACGCCTCGAAATGTTCCATAGAGATCTGGGAGGAGAGTATCCCTGTTCGAGACGAGGTGCGGGGCATTTGCGAGGTTCTCGGTCTTGACCCTTTGGGCGTGGCAAATGAGGGTAAGGTGCTTGCCGCCGTAAAGAGCGAAGACGCAGAAGAAATCGTTTCAAAGATGAGAAGCCAGAAGTACGGGTCCGATTCGTGCGTCATAGGAAAAGTGTTGGAGGGTCCGCCTGGAGAAGTACGCCTCGCAACATCAATCGGCTCGCGCAGGATACTCACCATGCCTTCAGGCGAACAGCTTCCGAGAATCTGTTAAGAAAGCGGTTGGAAATTTTGCTCCCATTCACTTGTTCGCCCGCTTAAAATCAATGAAGAACGGATGTTCAAATTTCTTTCGAGCGCTTGAATGGGGTCCCGCTTGTTCTTAAAATTGTTTGGGCTTTAAATCTCGAATTCCACCGGGTATTGAAACAACGAGGACGAGATGAAACGAACTCGAAGGAACAAATATAAATCTCGTTTCGCTTTTACTACCGGCTTGAATTACTTTCTGGGGATTCTGACCGAAATAGCTTTTGTTTTAGCCCTCTCATCTGCCGTCATGCTGCTTTATTTTGTTCTGGAGAAAACCGTAAGATGATTTTTGCTCCTCTACGAGAAGACCTCAAACTCATAGGCTGGGGTATCGGCCATGTTATTCTCGGCGTTGGCGCGATCATGCTCATTCCCCTCGGGGTCGCCGCGCTTTCCTCCGAATGGAACGTGGCTCTGGACTTCGCTATCGGTATCCTCACCTGCCTGATTTTTAGTCTCACAACCGAACTGACATGCCACTCTGAAAAAGATTTCTCATGGTCTCACGGCCTCATCGTCGCCGCTGCTGGATGGATTGTGGCGATGGTCCTCGGAGCGATCCCGCACTACCTTTCCGGTCATTTTGGGTCTTACCTCGATGCGTGTTTCGACCTGATGAGCGGATACACAACCACTGGTCTCTATCTTCTACAAGATCTCGACCACGCCTCAAACGGCTTGAACATGTGGAGACACTTGCTTACCTACGTGGGTGGACAGGGGATAATTGTCTTCACGCTCACTTTTCTTTTTGCCGGAACCGCAGGAGCTTTCAAGATATACGTCGGAGAGGGAAAAGAAGAAAAAATTCTACCGAACGTCATTCAAACGGCACGAGCCATCTGGATCATAAGCCTCACGTATTTGATTGTTGGCAGCGCCGCTCTCTGGATATCCCTCTCTTTCGAAGGAATGTCTCCGGGACGCTCCCTCCTCCACTCAATATGGCTGTTCATGGGAGCATGGTCAACCGGCGGATTTGCTCCCCAAAGCCTTAATCTTCTCTATTACCACAGTTTTCTTGTTGAAATTTTGACCATGGTCATCTTCGTAATCGGCTCGTTTAATTTCGCGCTCCACTACGCCGTCTGGCAGGGAAAGCGCTCGGAGATCGTCAAGAACGTCGAGATAAGGTCTTTTGCGACAACAGTTACCATCACGGCACTCATCATGGGAATAGGCATGCAAAAAATGGGCACATACGGTAACGCCTTGTCTGTCTTCAGGAAGGGGTTTTACAACCTGGTCTCCGCGCACACAACGACCGGTAACAATACGATATACGCGACATCTTTCATCAAGGAATTCGGCTTTATCGCTATGTGGGCGACAATAATCGCAATGGCAATTGGAGCAAGCGCGTGCTCCACGGGAGGCGGGTTCAAGGGGTTCAGAATGGGAATCCTCTACAGGTCAATTAGATGGGATGTCAGAAGAATGGTGTCTCCCGAATCTAGCGTGGTCGTGGAGAAGATTCATCATATAAAGGACATCTTTCTCGACGATCGAATGATAAAAAGCGCTATGACAATCATTCTATGCTACGTCGCCGTCTATGTTGTTGGTGGAATTCTCGGGATAATGTACGGATACTCTCCTTCCGTCGCCTTCTTTGACGCAGTTTCCGCTGCGAGCAACACGGGTCATTCAGCAGGACTTGTATCTCCGGGCATGCCGGTACTGCTAAAAATCTATTACATATTCGCGATGTGGGCTGGAAGACTCGAGTTCGTGAGCGTTTTTGCGCTTGGGGGGATGATTGTCTCCCTGTATCGGGGGGAAAGATTGAAAAGAACGCTTAGATGAAAGATACAAAGAAATCATCGAAATCGATCTTGGGTGCTCTTGCGTTAGTTCTTGTCGCGGTACTTGTGGCAGGAACATTGATCCTCGCGCACGGCTCCACCTGTCACGGTTCGGAGAAAACGCGGATAAACGACCTAATTGAGAACGCCAAAGAATATGACGGCAGAAATGTCATGGTGGAAGGCGAGGTGGTCGGCGATAAACTGCAACGGGGAGAGTATGTTTTGATCACCGTAAACGACGACCCATACAGCAAACAATCTATACCATCTGGATCTAAACCCAAAGGGGTCGGGAATATAGGGATTGGAGTATGGGTTCCGAATAATAAAGCTAAGGAAATATCTGTGCCAGGTTCTTACGAGAGACAGGGTCAGTACGTAAGAATCGAGGGCGTCTTCAATAGAGCGTGTGCTGAACACGGGGGCGACATGGATATTCACGCCGAAAACGTCGAAATATTGAAAAGCGCTCACCTTATCCGACACCATATCCAGTTCTGGAAACTCCTTATTGTTTTGGTCCTATCGTCAATAACCATTGCTCTTTTGCTCGCGGTAAGAAGACCTGCAAAAAAAATTGAATAGACATAAAATTTATAAGAGAACTGCGCCAGATCAACCGACTGTAAAAGGTTGGAATACCGGTGCTTGAAGAACAGTATTGAAGAAGGGGTGTTGAACTCTTGCACGTTATTATCGCAGGATGCGGAAGAGTTGGTTCAAACCTTGCAGAATCGCTTTCATATGAGGGTCACGATGTTGTAATAATTGATAGAGACGCCCGTTCTTTCAACAGGCTCGGGAGAACGTTCAACGGCGTAACCATTGAGGGTGTCGCGTTCGACGAGGATGTTTTAAGAGAAGCGGGCATCGAAAATGCGGATGTTTTCGCAGCGGTAACGAATTACGATAGCACTAATCTCATGGCTTCCGAGATCGCCAAATCCGTCTTTGAAGTTCCAAAAGTGATTTCGCGCCTTTACAATCCAGACAAAGAACTCACCTTTTACAAAATGGGAATCGAATATATATGCGGTACCACTCTAATGACAAACAGAATAAGAGAAAAGCTATTTCAAGAAGAAGACCTGATTATCCATGAGGACCTCCCATCGGTTGGTCTCCAGGTAATCGAGGTTACCTTACCCGCACAGGCAAAAGGTAAGAAAGCCTCAAGTTTGAATTACGGAATAAGCTCAAGACTCATATTGCTCCAGCGCAACGGCACTGTGATTGATCTAAAGGATGACCCAAAAATCCAGGAAAACGACAAAGCAATAATGATAATGCGTAAAGACGGCTGGCCGGTCCTGCTTGAGTGCCTAAGTGACAGCCACTCCGCAAAGTGCGAAATATTGAAAAGAGAAATTCCAGCCTCGGAAACAGAACCCGCCCAAAACGGCCAGACTAAGATCATCATCGGAGGGTGCAGCCAGGTAGGGGCGCACCTCGGCTATCTGATGTCGCTTGATGGCTACGATGTGACCATAATAGATGAGAACCCGGGCCTTTTCAGGCGCCTGCCCCCGCGGTATGAAGGCAGGTGCATTGAGGGGGTTGTTTTTGAAGAGGATGTTCTTGTCGAAGCCGGGATCGAAGAGGCATCATGCTTTGTCGCTGTAACAAAGTTCGACAACAAGAATCTCATGGCGGCGGAAGTCGCGCGTCACGTTTTCAAGGTCCCTCATGTCATGGCAAGACTTTTCAATCCCGACAAAGAGCAAACATATCAAGCGCTCAATTTGAATTACGTTTGCGGAACAAGGCTTTTAAAGCAGGCGCTCCTTGAATATATACTTGAACCAAAGGTGAGTGTAAGGACCTCGTGCCTGAACAACCAGTTCGACCTTGTCGAGTTTGAGTGCCCCCCCTCGTGGGACCATGTGGAGATTTCAAGCATAAAGAAGAAGATCGGTCTCTTCTTCGCATATATTCTTAGAAGGGGTAGCGGATACATGCCAGAAGACGGATTCGTCCTTAGAAAAGGAGACCATATAACTGCTTTGGTAACTCAGAAAAGCATGAACAGGCTTGAGAAGTATTTGGAAAGAATTTAAGGGAGTGATCAAAGATTCAAATCGTTATCAGCGGCGGAGGCATGGTCGGATCATTCCTTGCGAAGGATCTGACACAGAAGGGGCACAGCGTGGTTGTAATTGAAAAAGACCCGCAGATATGTGAACGGCTCGCCCGTACCACAGAAGCAATGGTAATCAATGGGGACGCGTGCGATTACCGCTATCAAGAGGAAGCGCGAGTCGATAGGGCGGACGTCTTTGCCGCGGTCACCGGCGACGATGATGATAATCTCGTCGCATGCCAGCTGGCAAAGACATCTTTTAACGTTCCAAGAGCCGTGGCAAGAGTCAACAACCCGAAAAATGAGCGCATATTTAACCTAATGGGAATCGATGCCATCTCGAGCACAACCGTCATAGGACATCTAATCGAGGAAGAAACCACGGTCGGGGACATTATAACTCTTCATCTTATGAGAAAAGGACAATTCGCGATTGTTGAGCTTGACATACCGGAAAACGCCAAGAACTCATGTTCAAAACCGATAAAAGATTTAGGGCTTCCCAAAAACAGCGTATTGGTTGCGCTGATCAGAGACGAGGAGGTTCTCATTCCGCGCGGGGACCACACGCTTAAATGCGGTGACAAGGTAATCGCGGTTACGTCTGTCGATCAGGAAATAGAATTGAAGGAAAAGCTCACGAAATAGCTTTTATTAATACTTGTGCAGTATGTTTACCAACTCCAAAAAGCAAACCAACAAGAATCAAGGGTACTCATGTCCTGGGTCGCCACTCGGACATATTACTTTCGCTTCTAAGCTGTCCCAAATGTATGCGCTGTTTGGAACAACAGGACACCTTGGCTCATCTCTGATAAAACTTGGGACAAGAGACATAACGCTTGATGGATAAATCCCATTTTCAATATAGAAAGCATTTGCCTGTCCGTCAATGATCCGAAGGTTCGCCTGACATGTTCTACGCTTTGCGTTAGCAATAAGCCTAAACATAACTGGAATGGCGATTGATACGAGGATCGCGAGTATAAAAATCACTATCATGAGTTCCATAAGAGTAAATCCGGAATCCTCTTTAGACTTCCTTCTTTTAAGCACCTTCATTTCAACCAGATCCTTTTAATCCTTTTCAATAATAACAACGATAATAAGACTCTTTAGTTTATATTGTAAGGTTAAATTCAGGACATAGGCAACAGTTTAATGGTATTTCTGATGAAAACACAATACATCGCAAATTCCCTGAATACTTTTTATGATTGATCGCTGTTCTCACCTTAACTTGAACTCTGAACAAACTGAAACCCGGGGCATCTGCTTTCTCGGTCAATTGATTAATACGGCCACCAACCAGCCACGACAAGAAGCGAGAGACAAACTCACAGAGTGAATGCTTCAAGGTTTTATGATGATTTTCATCGCTTCACGGTCATTTTTGAGAACATCTAAGGCCTCGCCGTAGCGCTCGAGGGGAAATTCGTGAGTGATGAGTTCCGCGACACGCACTATGCCTTTTGCAAGAAAACCTATCGCGCGCTCGAAGCAATGCGTTTGGGCAAACGTTCCCATGAATTTAATTTCCCTGCGGTAGATATCATAAGGTTTGATTTTAACAACCGCATCCTCATTTGGAACTCCGAAAACGGCAATGCATCCTCCGACCCGCACGAAATCAAAGCACTGCTCGACTATTTCACTTGAACCTGTCGCATCTATTACATAATCAAAACCTTTCGGCGCGAAACTCATGATAATTTGGTGAGCGTCTCTCGCGCCAGATCGCCCTATCTGCACAGTGTTTGCACCCGCGAGCTTCCGGACCATTTCGAGTTTCTTCTCGGTTGGAGCGCAAACAACAAGATTTGAAGCGCCGCAATGCCTGATCATCTGAGAAAGGATAACTCCCGCCGGTCCAGCACCGAAAATCAAGACACTCGATCCCGGTTTTATTTTAAGGGCATCCATGCAATGGATCACGCATGCTGTCGGTTCTGTGAATGCCGCCTCTTCAAAGGAAAGGTTTTCAGGAATTCGAAAGACTTTCTCGCTGTTAACCACAACATATTCGGCAAACCCACCAGGACCGTTGCACCCCAATGAGTAGAAATTCTCGCAGTACAGGGGTTCATTTCTCCGACAGAAGTAACAATGACCGCACGGAAGCGCGTTATCCGCAGTGATCCTTTCTCCGGGTTTAAACTCAAAAACCTCATTTCCGCATTTTTCAACTGTGCCCGCAAACTCGTGACCAGGTGTTAACGGGAATTCGGAAATGAACCTTCCGCTGTGAATATGAATATCGGTCCTGCAGACTCCGCATGCCTTGACCCTGATGAGCACCTGCTTAGGTCCCACCTGAGGAACAGGAATATCAAGGATATCAAATTCCTCAGGAGCACTATAAACAAGAGCCTTCATTTGTGCACCTCCTTGCGCCCTCGCATAAAAAGACTACATGAGCAAGCGCTTGATAACCAGCCCGGAACGTTTTATAGTATGGATCAAGAAACGGGCATGATATCTTTACATTGGCGGTTTACGGGCGCTTTTCACTAAGATCAAAATTTGTTTGAAATAAACTCTATGAATTGACGGCATTAAAAAGAATATACAAATGGTCGATAACCGTGAGGTCCCGGTATTGATTGCATAAGCTTATTTGAAAATCGGTAATCGTGCTTGATTGAACACTTAATACTTAAAAGATTTGGGTCATTTTCCGATTTTATATATTGTAGGAAATTGTAGGAAATATGCTTGTAAAACAAGAAAACAATTAAGGAACTTTTTATTCAAAATATGAGTCCAAAAAGGTAGAATGTCATTATAATTCTTGTATTTTTTGGATTGATTATTTCGTGAGGTTATAAGCAAAATGGCTGAACCACCAAAGATGACAGAATTTGAAAAGGTTCTTGCCGAACAGGAAAAGGAGCAGAAGCAGGAACCAAGAAAAGTGAGAAAAGTTCAGTGGCCTGCCCCGGGGACGGTGGCAGGCGGGGAGACCGGGACTCCCCACGGGAAAACTCCCTCCCCGATTGGTGCTCCGAAGCTTGCAGCTGTCCCCTCCGAAAAACCTGGCGAAGAGCACGCGGCACCAGAGAAAGGGGAAGAACGAAAACCATCGATTGCCCTTATTGCTGCGCTCGTATTGGTACTTATAATAGGCGGAGTTGTATTCATGGTGGTAAGGGGAAAAGGCGGTTCTGAGACACCGGCGGAACAAACTGACACGGCGGTTCAACAGCCAGCGCCGCCACCACAGAAGGCGCCCTCTGGAGGCGCTCCGGCCCCCGCGAGGCCTTCCGGCGGAGGTGCCTCTGCTCCAGCAGCAAAATCGAGCGCCCCGACATCCGCGCCTGCCCAGCCACAACCCAAGAAAGACGGTAAAACAGATGTTCCGAGGCCGAGCGAGGCGAAGGTCTCCAAAGAGGAAATTGAAAGGCTCGAATACGGCATCAAAAACGAACATCTGACATATGAGAATGTTGTTGAAATAGTCGGCGGTGAAGGCAGGAAACTCGCTGAGGACAACGATCAGGGCGGGAACCTCGTCCAGGTCTATGAATGGCCTGGAGAAGGGCTCGAGAAAGAATACGTCCACTTGAAATTCGTCAATGGAAAACTGACGGAAATCAACCTGCATTAATCACGAGTCTCGGACATTCCTGCTGTCGTGATCGCCTCAGGTTTTGAGATCCACCTCAAAAAGGTTTGCGCTATCTGAGATTTCAAGTATGGTGCAAGCAGAGTAGAAGAGTCCCTCATCCCCGAGCCAGCAACCAGTGTTTACGGCAAGAGTCCTGGAAATAGGCAGCTCAAGCTTACCGGGGCGATGAGTGTGCCCGTAAACGAAATACGCGGGAGTATCTGAGCAGAAATGGTCCAGGAGCGCTTCTATTTCAGCCGCGTTTTCCTCTATGCTTGTTCCCCTGTAAGTGGAGACGCGCTCATCCCCTTGCAGACCCAAAATTTTTCCGGTTCGCGAAAGCAGCCTGTAAAGCCTGTATCCACCGCTCGTGACGCCAGGAACTTCGGCACTCAACGCCAACATCTGGTAAAACGGGGAAAGAAAGCGCTCCATGTCCTCCAGACCGAGATATTCGCTTCTACTTAGTATCAACGAAGCGAGAACTGAATGGCGCGGCCTCCACATCGAGCGCTCAAAGAAACCGAGAAGATGTCCATGCGTAAGAAGGACATCCTTACCTTTCACTTTGACCTGATGAATAGGATAAACCATACTAAGCGCGACTCTCGCAGTTGAGGGCTTGAGTATATCCATTACCGGACAGTCATCAGTTAAAGGAAGCGAGATTTCCGGAGGGTCGAGTTCTCCTTCCCTCAATCTTTCAAGGTATTTTTCCTCGTAAAGCATCCAGAAAGCTCGATGATCATGGTTTCCAGGTATGTATATCATACGAGAAACGTTATCAAGTTCATAAAGAGCAGACATGAAATCCCTGCCGCGCTGGATGGCTTCCCTCATTGGCACAAGCCAGAAATCGAAAACGTCCCCGAGAAGTATCAACTCGTCTATTTTCTCCAGCGCTTTGAGCACATCACATAGTCTTGCAATGTTTGCCTCATCAGTAAGGAGTTCGTGAGGGTTCCCAAAGTGAGTATCCGAAATGACCACCAATCTTTTTACTTCCCGCGGCGAACCGCCCCTATCCCGCCAATCGAGGACTTTGGGAATCCTCTGGGTGATGAGTTCGATTGTCTTCTTGGCTTCTTGGGCTATTCTTTTTGAAATTTCGTCGCTCAATGCCATTCTGCCATAAATTCCTAAAACGCAACGTTGTCTTTTAAGGGGCGGCAATTCACTCGAAAAACCGCCCTAATTCTTTCTCGAAGAAAAACAACCGCTGCGCTCATCTGCTTAGAAAAAACAAATTAAAAGTATAAAACATTTTGGTTTCCCAAAAAGCAGTCTTTTAAACGAGGCCAATACGTTTAAGTATGGATGAAATCACCTTCTGCGCCGGACAGGGAGGAATATCCAAAAATGACCTTCCCTCCTCATCGAAGCGCTTAACTGTCTCGTCTTCCGGAATTACCCCGAGAACTTGAATAGAAGATTGGATATTCGTCAAAAAACTGTCGATTGGATTGCTTGCACGGTTGAATACTAAACCAGCCCCTCGCATGGCTGTCATGCGTTTTCCAACCGTGAATATGGTCTCAGCGACCCTTAAACCTTTCACGGACATGTCCGTTATGAGCAGCATGTAATCTATCGGGCTCAAAACCTTCCTGTTTACCTGTTCAATTCCCGCCTCAGCGTCAATTATCGCTAAGTCGAAATTACCGGCAAGCCCCTCGATCGCGTCCTTCAGTATGACGTTAACTTTACAGTAACAACCTTCATCTTCAGGCCTTCCAATCGACAAAATCGCAAGATTTTTATATTCGTGGATAGCCGTACTGAGAAGATAATCTATCGAAACAGCGAGGTCCCGCTCATCCCTGAGCCCGGCTTTTACCTCTCTGATAATCTCTTCTCTGACATCGTTGATAGTCTTTTCGGGCGTTATCCCGAGCGCCATGCAAAGACCCCCGGCGGGGTCAGCGTCAACAATTAGGGCTTTTATCCCCTCCTTTTGTGAAAACTCTTTGGCAGCAATAGCGGCGATTGTCGTCTTCCCGACTCCACCCTTCCCGCACACAGCCACTATCATTTCTTCTCCTTTTTTCAATACCTGCAATCAGCAGAAAAATCTACCTGGATCAGGGCGCCGCCGAAATTCCTTTTATCTACGATCTTCTTGCCTATCGCCCACCTTCTTCCTTAATCTGTCCCTTATTCTTTTCAATTCATTGACCGTTTCACATACATCCCTATAATCGCATGATTCGCAATCAAAATTGAGCTCGGAATACATTTTTACCATAGCATCAACAATCCTTTTTGCCCCCTCGGCAACTGTCTTGAGCTTCTCGACCTGCTCCTTCGTGGAAGTCACCATGATTACCTGAGCCGCACTCACCCCCGGAACTTTCTTGATTGAATCTATTACTGCGTTCCCCAGGTGAAAAAGCGTAAACCCTTGAAGGATCGCGTCTTTTGAAACGCGGCACCATATCGTGTTCCTGCTCGGTAACATTCTTGCCATAAATCCCTTTAGCTTGACAGCGTAAAACGCATCTTTAAGGTTCCTGAAAAACTCATACTCATCGGGAAATTGCGCGCCGGCTAATATCACGAGCCCGAATGGAATCTTGCGTTGCGTACATTCGGATAAATCGGGACCAGCAAGCGCGATGGTACCATCCTCTATCAAAGAAGGGTCCCCCCACAACAGCGTCATCAGGGATCCCGCCCTCGGGTCACCAAGTTCGACCGCCGTTTCTTCCTCGAGGATAAGGGTTGACTCCTCTTCCCAGAAAAGCTCCGGACCCGACTTGGAAACCCTGAAATCAGGATAACGCTTCAGTTCTTCTTTGATCGCAAATATCTGGTTTAAAACATCATCAAATACACCCAGCTTTGCTACCCTCCTGTCACGAACATTCTCAACTAATCTGGCTTCGAAAATAGCTCGAACATTACCTTGGCGTGAGTCTTGCGGATTCAACTGAGGCAAACCAGGCTGGCGCTATCAAACGATAAACCGAATTGGCGGCAGCACACAAGTCGCTCTTTCAGTCTATCGCGAGCATTGCGGCACCGATTGCGGTGGCAAGCACTGGGTCATACGGAAACGGAACATAGTTTCCTCCGATTTTTGTAGTCAGTCTCTCGACAACACGATTTAACCTGACAACGCCGCCAGTCATGGTATAAGTGCAATCTCTCCCGATTTTGCGCGCCTGGGCGGCGACAATATTTGCCACAGCTTCGCAGAGCCCGGCGACAATATTTTCGGGCTTTTCTCCAGAATTCACGTGAGTTATTACCTCACTTTCAGCAAAGACGCCGCACTGATTGCTTATTGGTACTACCCTTGTGGCCTTTAAGGATACTGCGTCAATCTCCTGGACCTTAACACCAACCGCCGCGCTCATGACCTCGAGAAACCTGCCGGATCCTGAGGCGCATTTGTCGTTTTTCATGAAGTTGGCAACCGCCCCATCCTCATCGAGAACAACGGTGGTGATGCTCTGCCCGCCGATATCTATCACCTTCTGGCTTTCCTGGACAAAGTATGCCGCGGCAGCCGCGAAACTCGACACGTCGTCATCCTGAGCGTCAGCACATTTAACCAGCTCAGCACCGCTCCCGGTCGCAACTATGCCGCATACCTCCGAGCGGCAAATAGAAAGTGAATCCAGCAGCCTCGTCAGTTTTTTGTCGATCTCGGTGCTTATCCACCCGGTCGTTTCGAAGACGTCATGTCCCACAAGTTCGTCATCTTTGAGCACCACAACTTTTGTCAAAAGACTGCCCACATCAACGCCAACACCTATCACACAGACCTCCCGGATTTCATCGCCAGAACGGCCGCCCCGTATGCACCGACCAGTTGAGAGTCTATCTTTGAGTCAACCATCCTCGTTCCAATCATCCTCTCGAGTTCCCTTTTCACCGCGACGTTTTTAGCGACCCCCCCAGTCATCATTACCTCTTTTTCAACCCCCACCCTCCTCACAAGCGCCATGACTCTTTCAGCCATAGACCTGCATATGCCGGCGGCAAGCGAGCCAACGTCGATTCCTCTCTGAAGAAAATGAAGAACTTCGGTTTCGGCAAATATGCTGCATCTCGCGCTCAAATCCACCCTTCCCCGCGCCTTCAAGGCAACGCCTCCCAAATCTTCAAGGCTAACCCCTAAAGTCCTTGACATAACTTCAAGAAATCTTCCCGTTCCAGCCGCGCATTTATCATTCATTACGAAGTTAACGAGATTTCCGGACTCATCAATTCTTATCACTTTCGCGTCCTGACCCCCGATATCTATCACAGTTCTCACGTCGGGATCCAAACTGAACGCACCAGTCGCATGGCATGAAATCTCGCTTACGTTCTCGTTTGCCATTCCCTCCTCGACGATTTTCTCTCTCCCGTAGCCAGTGCTTATGCAGTAGTTCAAATCCTTCCATTCAAGCCCGTTCTCGCGAAAAATCTCCTCCATAACAGCCTTAGCCGAATCTACCGGATTCGGTTTTACAGGAATGCTCTTAGCAAGAAAAAGCGAAGAATTATGAACGGAAGAGAATTGTCTCTTCCCGTCGATGAGTACCGCTTGAGCGGTCAATGAGCCGATATCTATGCCTCCATACAACATTACTTTGCCCATTAAAATCTCTTTAATAAAACCGTACTTCCATTACAGTTTTATTCTCTCTCATCCTCCAAGCCAGTCGCAAGCGTTGGATACTGAGTAGTTCTCCAGCCCTTTCTACGCCGGATTTTCCTCCTTTCACCCTTATTTCGAATGACATTGCGAACAAACGAGTCTATTTCGCTTTGAATTACGGAAATGGGCGTTACGCGACTCAACCACGCGTCACCCTGGAGATTCAAAGTCGGTATGCCGCTTATCCTTTGCAATTCCCTGGAAACCATGGAAATGACGCTCCAGGTTTGCTTGCATGCGTGGTGCCCGCAGAAAATTGCGCAGTCTGCGCTAAGTTCTCTTGCGATATGAGCGGCGTCCTCGAGCCAGGCCGCGGACATCGATTCCGCGCCCATTTGCCTTGTCATCGGAAATCGTCTTGAAGACTCACAAATTCCACTTAAAATCGATTCCCTGCTCTCAATCGATATGGGCTCCGGGAAAAATAAATCGAGTATGTCCCAGAGGTAAGAATAGCCTTTATCTTGCATCCAGCTAAAAAGACCCGCGTAATCTATGTAGTAACCGGTGTAAAGCCAGCCGCATCGAACTTTTTCCGGGATTTGCTTGAATTTTCCCTTCGCTATTCCTTCTTTCACCTCTTTGGCCATAAGTTCAAAAAAATCCACCGACTCCTTTCTTCCCCACATGGTAAATCTGCATCCGTACATGAAAAAACTGAAAAGGTTTGGCACGGGACAGGGCACTAACTTTTTCATTTCCCATATCTCGTAGTAGATTTCGGAGGCCCGGTTGATGTTGCTCGCAACTTCCTGCAAACCCTCTTCGGACAGGGCTTCCCCTGTGAATCTCTCAAGGCTTTCTGTAAGTCTTAAAAAATTCTTTTCGTACTGCTCTATGCCCTTGGAAGTGTCATCCACCGGCTTTTCCAAAACGAACTGCGGAATACCTAAGTAGTTTGCGGCGAACTCATGGATTTTGGCGTTAGCATCACACGCTCCGGCGGCGCTCGAGATTATCGCGTCCGCAGTCATGTCTGTTCCAGACAACATTGACCCGAGCTCAATCGTGCTTGATGAGCAGAGGTGGTCTGGTATGCCAAGACCCATGGCGAAATCCCAGTAAACATGTCCCTTCCCCTTCACTGCCGCAGCACCCAGAGAGGAAAGAACCTCGCTGGTGAGGGGAACGGCGCTTTTGAAAGCGTGTATTAGCTCAGGAACGAAATTGAAGGGCACAAAGATAACCTTCTTACCAGAGGATTTTGCCTCCACTGCTTCCCGCATCCATCGGGCAATCATTTTGAGAAAGAAAATACCTGCCCTTCTGACACGCGGCTCCAAAAACGCAGTCACGGTCTGCGCAACATCGGTGGGTAAAAGAGCGGTTATTCCTTCAACTTCTTCATCACTTAAATCATCAGGTATTCTCTCCACAAGCTCCATCAGGGAGAAAACCCGTTCAAAAAGACCCCTGTTTAGGGTTCTCTGCGCGAGGTTAACCACGAATCACTTATCCCTCCTGTCAGCGATCTTTCGTCTGCCTCTCCTCTTTTTCGAAGCCACAACGTTCTTTATGAAATCATCCAATTCTTTCTGTATCACCCCAACAGGCGTGATCCTGCGAATCCAGGAGTCACCCTGAAGAGTAAGGAGAGGAATACCAAGCCTATCCATTAGTTCGTTCCTTAAGATGGAGACAACGCTCCAGGTTTGTTTGCACGCATGGTGACCGCAGTAAACAGCGCAATCCGCCTTTAGTTCCCGAGCGGCGTATATCACATCATCACTCCAGGATACGCTCATGACCTCCCCGCCCACTTGCCTTGTCATTGGCATATTCCAAGCTGCGTTTACAATTCCCTCAATCATCGAATCGAGTGAGGAGGTATCAACAGGCTCGGGGAAAAACAGGTCAAGACCATCACCCAAGTGCGTGTACCCCTTTTCCTCCATCCAGTTAAATAAATTTGCGATATCGAAGTAGTAGCTGGTGTAAACCCAAAGCATCCTTGCCACTTCTTTTGGAGCAGGATATGCTCTTTCCTCCAAACGCTTTCTCGCCGTTTCAACCATTGCCTCCATAGTCCTTACGCCTTCGTCCGTTCCCCACATCGTGAATCTCGTGCCGTAAGTGAAAAGGGAGAACAGATTGGGCACGGGACAGGGGGATTCTTTGTGGAGGTCCCACAGATCGTGATAAAGCTCCGCACAGCGGTTAGCTTTTTCCATAACCGCCCTTAATTTATCCTCCTTTAATTCTTCATCGAGAAATTCCTCGAGCCTCGAGATGAGCGTCCTATTGTACTTCAAATAGAGTTCACGACCTTTTGGCGAATCATCCACAGGCTTCTCGAGTATGAACTGAGGTATCTTGTGATAATTTGCGACGAACTCGTGAATTTTTGAGTTTACGTCACATCCCCCAGGTGCGGTCTGAACGATAGCGTCAGGTTTGAAATCGTTTCCTCCAAGTACTGATCCAAGTTCTATGGTATTAGCGGAACATAAGTGGTCCGGCAAACCGAGACCCATGGCGATATCCCAGTATCTTTCACCCTGTCCCTCAAGCGCTACCACTCCCAGAGTCGAGAGCACCTCGCTTGTTATGGGATGGGCAGAATCAAAAGCATGGAGAATTTCTGGAGGACAATTGAACGGAATAAGCAAGACCTTCTTCCCGCACTCGGAGGCGCGCTTCGCTCCCAGAATGGATGAAGCTATCATTTTTAAAAAGGAAAGACCAGCCTTTCTAGCCCTGCCCGTTAGAACTGCTCCAATAGCCGGTGCAACGTTTTTCGGCAAGAACGCCAGAACACCTTCGAGCTCCTCATCGCTTACCTCATCCGGGAAATTCTCGATTATCTCGAGCATCCTAGCTATCCTGTTGAAGAGCCCCGCGGTCTTTGCCTCATTGCTTGCCAAGACAGCCAACACAAATCACCATCCCGATAATGAAATTTAACAAGTCCAATCCTCTGTGGCTCGCCTCTCAGAGCCTTCCACCGCTTTCTATGACACCAATCCTTTCCAGAAACGCCTGAACCCTTGTCTTTATCCTACCCACATCGGCTATAGAACCGTATTCCTTCTCAAGCTGAAGCACGGGGATGCCCCTTCTCTCGAGGTCCATGCGAAGCTGTACATTGTCCACGCCGTGAACATCGCAAAACTTGTTGTGCATAACGATTACGCCGTCTACATTTGAGCGCTCGACCGCTTTCAATACATAGTCTCTTCTTCTCGCGTAATCCTCATACATGCGGGGACACAAAAGGTCCAAGAGATATGCTTCAGCAAGGGTTCTTTCAGGCTTGGACAGCATAGCTTGCGGGTCTATGATTCTCGCATATGCCCGCGTGCCGTAACAAAGAGAATCAGTCACTATTACTCCATCCAGGCTTTCAATAGCCTTGACCAACTCAAGCTCGTCAGTGGCGGCACCGCACAGCATGAGTCTGGTCCCCCGATAAGCAATTTTGCCTCCTTCTCTCTCAGTTATGATTTGATCCGCAAGTTCTAAGAACCTCTGTGGCGAAATCGCGCTTGAAACCAACACAAGAGCAGTTGCCTCAAAACCGCTGAATGCCGGTAGTTCCCTTTCCCTCAAAGAGTATATTTTCCGAACCCTCTCCCTGACCGCTTCCTGTTCGCCCGCCGCTCGTGCAAGCGATTCCGCGTCGACTTTCTTTCCAGAGTACGCTTCCAGAGATTCCTTGAATAAACGAATCTCTTCTTCGAAATAATCAAGGGAATTCTCGTTTATCACATGGGGTACTTTAAGATAGTGGAAGTATTCGGTTTTTTTCGCGTACTGCCAGTTTTCGAACATCCCCCTTAAATGGTCACAACCATTCGTCTCAACAAGCCCGTCGAGAAAATCGTAAGTCCCGTCAAGTCCCAACTCGAGACACGAGCGGCAGAACGAGCAATTAAACCTCGAAAGATAGGAATCCGCTTTTTCCGTCTTCACATTACCTAACGCCCTTATGCGGTACGGCAGGAAACCGGCAGCCTGGATAAGCTCTGGCGGCGTCATCACGCACGAGTATCCAATTACCCGCCCGCCAGCTTCCTTCCAGGCTTTGACTTCCTCGTTGAAAATTTCGGAAGCAAGATTTATTACTTTCTGCATATTATCCTCAACCAAGATCACACCTCCGGATTTTTCCTAAAAACAATTGTTTTGGAAATTTTCTTCAAGCGAGCGATTAACGATTTCCATACGATCTTGAAACCGGTGAGAAGAAAAGGTTTTAAGAACTCTGTAAATTTTTCAGGATCGCGCTCGTAAGCATTCCACATGGCTGAACAAACGTTTGAAGATGCTCTGGCAAGTTCATCTTTATCAAGACCGGCAAAGAATCTCGGCAGAAGCTCCCCTCTTAGCTTCCCTGATTTAGCAGCCTCGTCATACCGCTTGAGAGCTTCGTTAACGATTTCGCTTCCTTTCTCCGGCGAGAAGAGGCCGTCGGCAAAGATTCTCGACGCCAAAGTGTTAACATATGCCCCGATGAACTCACTCGACACCGACGCGATGTTTCCAAGGTCCAAATCATCAATAACCTTTGAGGCGAATTCATAATGAAACATTTTGTCAGCGCGATACATACGGTCTAAGAGGATGAAGACATTGTTTGCAAGACGGGCAATCACGCTCGGGTCAGCAAACTCGCGCATGTGGGAAACCGTCTCTTCGAAAAAGGAATCGGGCAGCCCTGATAATTCTTCTAATGCTGATGAAGCCGCTTTTACGGTCAACGCCTGGATTTCAACAAGCGCCCTGGCGAAAGAAGAAGCCACTTCGGGATGCACCGAGATTACTCGAATAATGGACTCAAAGAAATCCGATGCGTCTTCTCCAAGCGCGATAAGAGCATTTGAAACTGAATCAATATCAATATTCTCGGTAAGTGAGACAAGAAAATCGTAGGAAACCTTGCGGAATTCTCTCTCGTCTCCCCCGAGAATAACATTCCCTGTGTGAATTTCGTTTATTTTCGCAGAAAGCCCGTTTATAAGATCAGCTAAAACTTCGGTATTAATCGCCAATATTATGTTGAAGATTGCGCTTGCCAAAACCTCCTCAGGCAAAGAAAGACTTTTCGCGAGGTGCGAGGTGACGCGAAGAAAACCATTCACCAAAGGTGGCACAATGCCAACAAGATTGGCCACCGTAACCGGATCCTGGGCTATTCGCTCCACCGCCTGCTCGACGAGGGCAAACAAATTTTCGCTTGCGGCTGTTATCCCTACCCGCAATTTTCCAAAATCAGGCGCATCGAGGAAATCGGCAATCTTCTCCGAAATCAATTCCCTGATTTGAGGGTCCTCCTCAAGAACCAATCTTAGCGCGTGGATGACGGATTCAAGCGAACGAGCGATTTCCCTCCCGTCAATTCGCTCGGCAATCTTGCGAGCCACCGACGTCCGCTGTTGTGGTGGAAGAGAGATGAGGTACTGGCTCGCAGAAGCCAAGAACCTTAATTTAACGAGAAATAACGCGTCAAGACGGGAAGTTATCTCAAGCAGATTTTCAGGATCGCCAGACAGGAGAAGGTCAAACGTCTGTCGATCAAGTAATTCGACCACCTCGGTCAGGCGCTGCGGTGAGATCTGGCGGAAATCCGCCGCTTTCTTAGAATTATCTTCCAATACCCGTTCCCCCCCAAGTTATTCTCTTATCCTGAACAATTACAATCGCACGAGTAACCATCGCCAGCTTTCCACATCCATTAAGAGAACCTCACCCGAAAACCAAACCGTCACCATATTCCACACAAACAAGCAAAACATCAAGGTATAAGATCATAGAATTTCGAGCTAAAGCGGTTTTTTCTCACTTAACCGCTCATATTCTTTTCGCAAGATCACCTGCTTGTCCTTCTAAGGAGATGACCAAGCGCCTTGAGAAAACACGAGACAAAAGCAATCAAAGCACCAAGAACAATTTTCCAATCTGTGCTCTTCAGGAAATCAAATAAAAAGCGCTCATCTGAGAACAGCACTTTGAAAAAGCGGGCAATCTCTGTAACAAGACGTCCCAAGGCGGCACCATCGGCTTTCCTTACGGACGTTGAGTACGATTCCTCACTCTGTAACATAAGCTCAATCAGGGAAGCGGTTGTTCTCATGATGCTATTTACGGTCTCCATGGCTGAAGAAGAAAGCGCCTCAATGAGATTGGGATCAACTTCCGCCGTTTCCTTCAGCAAAGGCCCGTAAACTCTGGAAATATCCCTTATCCGCCCAACATCTATTCTTCCCCCAAGGGAATTCAAAAAGACACCGAGAAGTTCCGGAGTGAACTTGCCGAGTTCTCTTCCCAATGCGAGGAGACACTCAACAAGATAGTTAAAAAGGTCAGGTATTGCGCCAATCAGACTGAGCGAAAGGTTCGGGTCAGACCACACAAGAGTTGAAATGAGTTCTCTTGCGCGCTCAGGTTGTATGCTGGCAAGATCGGTCTTGACTATCTCCATGAACGCGGGTGTCCTTATCAGCTCACGAAGAACCCTCGCGCCCGTGCCCGCAACCTTCGAGCTTTCCGCGCCTTCCGCTGTTGAGCCTTCCGGAGGTCCGTTCATTTTTCCCTCTCGCGTGTACTTACTCACTCGATTCTAAGCAGTCGTCACTTTTGAAAATATCGCCAAGAGGCCTTAAGAAATTCTCAGCCACATTTGGACACTCACCTTTTATCCTACCGATAGCCTCAATGAGTTTATCGGAGGCCGCTTTCAGGGTCGGATCATCTGCGGCCAACCTTTCCTCAATCATTAATAGCCGCGATGTCAGAAACTCCGAGATCCTCTCCGCCAAAACGGGACCGTACTCCTCCGAGGCATAACCCTTTGCAAATCCCCTTCTCAAGCCTGCCCAGAAAGCCCCGAACGGATGCTCGTCGTTCGAAATTTTCACCACTTCAGAACTGCTCGCCTGTAAATAAAGGGCGGTGAGCAATCCGAGAGACTCACCGAGCGATGCAAAATCAATTTCGCGCATAGCATTCGTAATGAAGCCCGCGAGAACATCCGGGGTAAAAGATTTAAAACCAGAGACAAGCTCTCCAAACCCGTATATAGCGGAGTTAACAAGACTTGGCGCGCTCCCAACAATACTTAAGAAAAAACTGGGGTCCTGCCACATGAGAGTTCTAACAACAAGCGACGCATTCTCTGGATCGAGGTTTTCGAGAACAATCCCCGCTTTCTTCTTGAACGAATGGCTTTTTAAAACCTCGGAGAGCACTCTTGCCAGACCCTCGAAAATTCCCTTCTTGGATTCCCCACCGCTCATAGAACCGCTCCTAAAGTGTTTCGCAATCAAAAAACCATCTGGCAACTTCCATCTGACAGAGCTGCTTGCCCCCCATCCACAGTTGGACTATCTTCAAGTCCCGCCAGTGTTTTTCCACGTCGCAAACACGGTCCGAACCGCAAGCACCCATGAGCTTTACTGCCTTTCCAAGTTCCTCAAGCGCCCTGTCGCATGCGAAATATTTTATTGCTCTTCCTTTAGCAACAATCTCATTAGACCACCTATCCCCGTACAGGTCAGGGCGGTCAAGCATTCTTGCAAGCTGATATCCGGTAAGCCTTATCACCTGAAGGCTGCTCGCTATATCCGCAAGAACACCGGCAACGTCGTCGTTCTCCTTAAGAGGCTTCCCGCGAAAATAAGTGTTGGAGCAGTAATCATAGAGAATCTCGTAAACGTTCAGCATAACTCCGCATACAAAAGCGACGCTTCCCATGTTCCCAAAGGATATGACTTCCTTGAAATATTTGAGGTCATCCCCCGGCCCGTGAGCTCTGTACCATGAGGGAACCCTAACGTTTTCCAACCATATATCACCGTTCTTATCGGCGGCCATTCCCGCCTTTTGATATGGAGGACTCTGAGTCACGCCAGGAGTGTCAGCGGGCACGAAAATAAACGCGAAATCATTTGGATCGGTTGAGCCAGGGTTAGTGGTGCAAACAACACCGAAAAGGCGCGCCACGCCGCCACTGTTGGTAGGCCAGAGTTTATGACCGTTTATCACCCACTCGTCTCCCTCCAGGCGCGCCGTTGTCTGTATGGTGCTTCCCTTAAGCACTTCCAGGTTCTCGATATCAGCCCCTCCCTGAGGTTCGGTCATCGCGTTAGCGGCAAACACCGGTTCCGAAGTCCCGCAAAACATAGGGGCAAACTCCTCGCATAGCCTCCTGTTGACATGAGGCTCCACGCAAATCATCAAAAGCGGCCAGAATATTACCCCAAAAGCGACTGCCATTCCCGAGTCAGCTCTCGCAACTTCTTCTAAAATGCGGAAAGCCCCTGTGCCAAGATAATCGGAATGACCCAGTCCCCAGCCACCGAGGTCTTCGGGAAAGAGAATCCTCTGAAAACCGAGCTCTCCCATTAGCCGCTTAAAGGCAGGCTCGATAAGTTCATGCTCTTGCCAATCCTCATCAAAAGAGCGCCGGTAAGGTATGACATGCTTCTCGGCCCAGTCTCTAACTATCATACCAAGGTACTTATCAAGGGGCGAGAGATACTCGACAGGTCTTGAAAAATCGTCAAGGGTTCTCATTTATGCCTCCCCTTCCTCCCCTTTAAAGATTCTTAACACCGTATGAATGACTTGCAGCGCGCATGTTCAAGACGGTTCCAGGCAAAACATAAGATTCGAGAGTCTTTATGTCCCTCCAGTATCGCTCCAAGTTCCATTCAGTTGCGTAGCCTGCGGAAGCCATGTGCTCCATCATGTTGTCAACGCATGTTGTTGCAATTTCAAAAACATGCGCGGTAGCGGCGCTAATGAAGAACGAAGCAGATGCCGCCGGCAACTTCCCATGCAGAAGGTCAGCAATCATCTTGCCCATTCCGTAAACCAGAAACCTTGCCGAGGCTATTCGAGACGCTATGGTTCCCATCAAAGAGGCTACAAGTGGGTTTTCTTTAAAGATGTTCCTCTTACCTTTTATGACCCTGGTGTTACCCCATTCCCTGTGTATATCGAAACACGCAAGCACCGCCCCTAAAGCGGCTGCTGCGCTGGTGGCATAGTAAAGATTTTGAAGGTGCGATAGGTATTCATCCCCCCTTGCCACAATATACTCTTCCCCGATCTCCACATCGTTGAAATCCACATCAGCGTTTCGGCTTGCCGCAAGTCCCGTCGATTTTAACGGCTCTCCCGGAAGAACTCCCCTCGCTTCCCTCGGAACAACCAGCAGAACCGGTTCACCGTTGTTGTCACCCGCAAGAACCAGGTAAACGCTTGCGTCGTGTCCTGAGACTTGAGGTCTTACTCCACTACCAGTAACAAAAAAGCCGGAGTTTTCGGTTTGGATTTCAACTTGATAACAAAGCCCGTTCAGGCGCTTTTGGGGCTTTTGCCCTTTCCTTCCATACATGGGCAAGACAAGCGAGCAAATAACAGGCTTTTCTTTCTCCAAAATCTTCAACAATTCATCTGGTATTTTGCAACCACAATCACGGCTCCAAAGTATTAAGTACTCGAAAACAAGGAGGTTTGAAAGGAGAGCCGAGATCCCTGTGTCAGCCATTGCGGTATGTTCGCACGCCAGAACCGCTGTAATGGGATACGCCGCTTTATCATACTCGCCATCTTCAGAAACAACTATTTTCTGGAGCCCCACGTCGCAGAAAAGACTTTTCATCGCTGGAAGAAGAAGGGAATCGTAACTCTCGCGGAGAGAAAGCCTCTTTTGTATCACTTCCTTTTCCGCCCAATTCTCAATCGTCTCCGATAAAGCGATATCGGATTCACTTAACCATTCCCGCGGCACGGGGAAAACATCCAGATGCCTCATCTTGACCCCCATTTACCTCAATACCGCTCATATAAGCTATCCATGAACGGCTTTAACAAACTAAAACATCCGGTCATTCGCGCTTTCGAGGTACCTTATTACCTCACCCATTTAAAGAAGCCTGAGCGACCATACTACAAGAAATTTGGTATTCATTATTCAAAACCTAATCGAATAATGTCAATCGAAATTGACATAGCCTTCTCGTAAAATACTGGAAAAAATTTTCGAGCGGTGGGATATTAAGTGAATCAAATCCTACTCATATTTAATTGTTATATGATTTTGGTGATCAAACACACGGGTAACTTATGAAAACAAACTCACAGAAAAGGTCAATGACCACCAGAACTGGCTTTATCGCAGCGCTTTCTGTCAGCGCGGGAACAATCGTGCTCATCATGTATCTGACCATGGATAAATCGACCTGGACAACCGTTTCAAAAATAAATCCGCTCGTATTTCTTATTCTGCTTGCTCTCGTATCGGGTAGATGGCTCTCCACCTGTTTTAGAACACAGGTGCTAATAAAGGCTGCCGGAGGAACTCTTCCATTTGGAAAAACCGTCAAGGCGGTTCTCGCCGGAAGTTTTGCCGGTTCGGTAACGCCATTTCATGCTGCAGGCATCCCCACGGAGATTTTCTTTCTTACAAGGTACGGCCTAAGCGGTGGGGCGGCAACCGCGGTAATAACCAGCGGCGCGGCGATTTCAATATTGTTCTTCATCGTCGCCTTACCCGTGATTCTTGCTTTGAGCGCGGCAAAAATGGACGTGAGTTTCGGGGTAAGAACCCTTCTTGTTACCGCGGGAATAATAGGCTTCACTTTCTTTCTTGTCGTTGTCTATTCCATGAAGGACCCACAAAAAGTCGCGGAATTTCTGAGGAATCACACGCCCTATTGGCTCAAATCGAGAACAGGCTATGAAAGATTTCTTGAAAGATTCACCATGGCAATCGGTGATTATTCTCAAGGGCTCAGGTCCATTTTGAAAAGCGGCAGAAAGACGCTTGCGACCGCCGTATTGTTGACTTTTCTGTTCTGGGGATCAGGCTTTCTTGTCGCGCCCCTAATCCTTCTCGGGCTCGGTTTCCCGGACCACTTCTGGAAAGCGATGCTCGCTCAGCTCGTGGTTTCATGCCTTCAACCTTTCATTCCGCTTCCCGGGGAAAGCGGTTTCGCGGAGGCGGTATTCGCGGGCGTTTTCTTGATATTTGTTCCGAAAAATCTCGTGGGGTTCGTAACGCTTGCATGGAGGTTCTTCATGTTCTATTACGTGCTTCTCATGCAGGGTATTGCTTTCATAATAGCCGTGCGGGACGCTACAAAAGAAAAGAAGTTAAAAGAATTGGGGGAGGCGACCGTAAGAATCAACACAAAACCCTCATAGAAACACTCCGCGCCCGCAAAAGCAAAAACAATTGCGAAAAGCCACTTTAAGCTGGGTTTCTTCCAAAAAGCAGCGGCATAAAACCTGGGTCATTGCGCGAAATACAAAGCCCTCATCTAACCAAGAGCATCCCAGCGAGCATTCCCGTTTTATACTCGCCTTTCTCGACCACGATGCGACCGTTGACCATCACGTATTCTATTCCTGAAGGATATGCTTTCGGTCGATCATACGTTGAATTGTCTCTGATCTTGTTATAATCAAAAATCACTATGTCGGCAGCCGCCCCCTCTTTTATAACCCCACGATCATCAAGACCGTATCTGGATGCGGAAAGCCCCGTGCATCTTCTTATAGCGTCCTCGAGGGTGTAGAACTTGAGTTCCTTAACATAGTGTTCGATTATTCTCGGGAAACACCCGTAGGCGGATTGTGGAGGAGAACAAACCTCCGGGAACACGACATCCGCCCCCACGGAAAGCTCGGGGTGACTCTGAGCGCTCAAAAAAACTTTCTCGGCCCATGGCTTTGGTGGAGTTCCGAATAAAAAGGTAACCATTCCATCTTCCTCAATCGTAAGGTCTGTGAGAAAATCGAACGGATGCTTTCCGGCTTCCTTGGCGAGATCAATGACTCTCCTTCCTTCCATATGCCTGTTCTTCTCGCTGCCAACGGAAAGTATCCTGAGCATCTTCCAACCCAGAGATTTCACATAATTGTCAGGCCATGACCCCTTTTCCCAGTGCGGCCACTTGGGTCTCAAATTCTCGACGTCCTCTCTAATTTTTCTTCTTTCACCTGGGTCTTTTAGCCTCTCCAGCATCTTGTCAGTCCCTCCCATATTTGCCCAGGGTGGGTAAAGCTGAGTGACGGTTGTGTTCCCCATCACGTACGGGATGAAATCCATTCCGATCTCAACGCTACGCTCGAGTGCTCGATCAACTTTCTCCATCGCTTTTTTCAAAATGGGGTTGGGAACACCCGGGATTGGTATCACTCTGTTGACCGTTTCGATAAGATTCATACCACCGTAAAGGAAATCAGCGAGTTTTCCAAGGTAGGGAACGCAAAAAACATGTGAAAGCTGAAGGGGGCAACCGCTTCTTTCAGAAATTTCAATGGCTTCCTCAACCGCCTTGTCATACGTATCGGAATGACCTCTGACATGTGTCACATAGCGACCTTGATATTCGGCGCAAACTTTGGCGAGTTCCACTATTTCATCCGTATGAGAGTAAACACCAGGAAAATAGGTCAGTCCCGTCGAAAAACCCCTGCACCCAGCTTCCATCCCCTCACTGACGAATTTTTTCATTCTGTTTAACTCTTCGTCGGTCGAGAAACGAGCCTCTCCTCCCATTACCGCGATTCTTATGGGTCCATGCGCGACAAGCGGCACGAAGTTCAAGGGGAGACCGCGTTTCCTCAAATAATCATGGAAATCGGATTGTGTTTCCCATTGAATATCGATACCCTTCGGAATGCCCATGCTGCGAATTGTCGCCCCCATCACGTCTCCGTGTCCGGGGGTCCATGGCGATACCGACCAGCCGCAGTTGCTCACTACACTCGTGGTGATACCCTGCCTGAGATAAGATTCAAACAGGGCTTCGTAATCGTCCCTTATCACATAAAGGTCGTTGTGTGAGTGAATGTCAATGAAACCCGGGCAGACATACTTGCCCCGAGCGTCAATTACCGTCCTTGCTTCATCTTGGATCAAGCCTAGCCGAGAAATCTTTCCCTTGAACAAGCCAATGTCCGCGCTGAAGGCTGGCTTTCCCGTGCCATCAATTACTTTTCCCCCCGAAATGACCGCGTCGAGCATGACTACCTCCCAATCAAAACAGCACCTTGACCATCATAAGAAACGGAGCCAGTTTGCAAGTCGGTATGTAAATCATATCCGCCATCTAAATATCTTTCAAAAAAGAAATTTGAATGCCTTCAAAATGCAAGAACCGTCCTCATTAGAGAAAAACGCTGTCCAGGCATTAAGAAATGATAGTCAAACACAAGATAAGCGCAATTGCGCACCGCTATCCGCACTCTTTGAGGAAAATCAACTGCAACTGGCAACGTTTTTCATCCGAAAAATTTAAAACACCTTGCGGTATTTTCGCAGATGTCTATAATCACTTATTATTTCTCCTGTAGAAAAAAAATTACGATCTCAGGGGGCAACTTATGGAAACAAACCAAATGCTCTTTTATGAAACGCTCAGGTTCTTTGTTGGACCGCTCATTGCCACGCGCTTCCGTCTAAAAATCCAGGGGCAGGAAAACGTCCCGGATGACAGAGCGGCCGTGATCGTATGCAATCACAGATCAGCTTTTGACCCTCTCATTCTCGCATACTCTGTCAGGAACAGATACATACACTTCGCCGCCGCCTCCTGGTCCTGGAACATACCCATCTACGGGCATCTCCATCAGTGGCTCGGCGCCTTTCCTGTTTCGCTCACAGGTGGAGAAGGCGTGGAGCGGCAGCTTGAAAGGGGTTTGGAGATTCTCAAACAAGGCGATATTGTTGGGATATTCCCGGAAGGCGGAGAGACCATACTCGATCCGACGCGCGCCGAAAAGATAAACAGATTCAAGACGGGGTTTGCAAGGCTTGCTCTCATGGCAAGAGTTCCAGTGATCCCGGCGGCAATAATAGGCGTTGGCGAAAGGCGACTTCCGAGAGTCCCGGCTCCGGTCGTCGAAAAGTTCGTTAAACACCCCAAGAGCAAAAAGGGCTACTCATCAATAATTTATAAGAAAGCCATCTGCCGGATAGGCTATCCTCTCGATTTGGGTGACCTTTACGAAAGGCGCGTCACCAAAGAGCTCCTCGAGACGGTCTCAAACAAGGTCCGTCAGATAGTGATCAAGCTGTATAACGGTGAGGACCTTGATCGATTCCTTACGGGCGAAATTCCTTTCGATTTCGCTTACGAAAGGGTGGGGGGACCGGAGAAAAAGCTGCTTTAGCGGCAAGAACGAATCTGATAGCGTTTCCATAAAATCCCTTTAAGTTTCCTTCCTCCGCGTTAGCGCCCCTCTGCGAAAAGTGAAGGACCGGTAGATATACCGGTCCATCCATTATTGTACTCACCAGTGATTCTAAAACTCAGTCAGCAGGCTTCAATCCCTGCCGATTATCGCAACGCTACAGACATTCTGGTTCGGCACTCCACCAAGATTGTGCGTGAGCCCTATTTGCGCGTCCTTGACGGCGCGCTCCTCCGGCCACCTGCCGAGAAGCTGGTTATATACCTCATACAGCATTCTAAGCCCCGAAGCGCCTATCGGATGACCGAAGCATTTGAGCCCGCCGTCTGACTGGCAAGGGATCTGCCCATCCAGATCAAAAAATCCGTCAAGGATGTCTTCAGGAGCCTTGCCCGCCTCGGAGATCCCGAGATCCTCCATCGTGACAAGTTCGGTTATTGAGAAGCAGTCATGGACCTCCATTAGGTTAATTTCCTTCCGTGGGTCCTTGATCCCCGCCTCCTCATAAGCCTTCCTTGCCGCAGTCCGGGTCGTTATCATACCGGCTCCATCCCACTTGTTATACCAGATCTCCTCGCCGGAACTCACTGAAACCTGGAGTGCCTTAACCTTCACAAGGTCCTCGTTCGGTTTGATTTTACTGCCAATCTCAGGAGTTGTTACCACGGCGCAGGCGCATCCATCGCTTACCCCGCAGCAGTCAAAAAGACCAAGAGGGTAGGCTATCATGGGGGATCCCATTATCTGTTCTTTCGTGACCGGTCTCCTTAAGTGTGCCCTCGGATTCTTGGCGCCGTTTTGGTGAGATTTCCACGAAACATGAGTCATAGCCTCTTTGACCTTTTCCATGGGAATCTTGTAGCGCGCAGAATAGGCAGAAGCGAGCTGGGCGAACATGCCAGGAGCGGTAGCGTTAGGCATAATCATCTGCGCCATTTGTCCAAAGGCGGGCGAATCGGGAAGTCCACCGTACCCGGTGTCTTTTAACTTCTCGATTCCGACAGCAAGGGCGATGTCGTAAGCGCCGCTTGCCACACCGTAGCACGCCCCTCGGAAAGCCTCGGTGCCAGACGCGCAAAAATTCTCCGTCCTGGTGATAGGCAGGTAGGGCAGGTGCAGAGTCAGACCGAGGAAATTTCCTCCCTTTCCCACGTTAATCTCGTCAATATGGGTGGAAAGCCAGGCTGCCTGAATATCGTTTTTATCGATGCCGGCATCCTCTATGCATTCCAAAAAAGCCTCCAGCAGAAGATCCTCGGGACTCGCATCCCAGCGCTCGCCAAAGCGCGTACATCCCATTCCGAGTATGACAACCTTGTCTTTGATTCCCTCAGCCATTTATTCCGCCTCCTCAGAAATTGGAATAGCCTTCCAAAAGTAATTTGTTATATCCCTCTTTGAGTCGTAGAACTTTATTCTAAAGGTGAACTCCACCGGCTTGCCAACAGCAAGGTCATCAAGAGTGCAGTCGGTGAAATCCATGACAAACCTGCCGCCGCCATTGATATCAACTCCACCGTACATCGCCGGCGGGTTCGTGCTTGCCGCAAGCATGTCGGAAGTGAAACTGAAAATCCTTCCGCCTTTGTCCGACACGTACACGGGCTCCATCTCATCGACTGCGCCGCAATCAGGATTGATGCATATTCTTTGATCCGGGAATTGTTGGGTGCCGCATTTTTTGCACTTACTGCCGAGCATTCCCAGTATCAACTTATGCTTCCTCCATACCAGCGACCACCTCGTCCACTTATCCTCCTCGCCTCTCAACCCCAAATCCGCGGGAACAATGCGGCGCCACACAAGATATTTGGTGTAATTGTCGAGGTCAGCTCTCCTGGCAAGGTGACCGGACACCGCTCTTCTCGGGGCAAGCTTTTTAATATTCTCGGTCACCTCAAAGTAAAGGGCGTCGCACCCGCTGCCGTAACTTACCAGCAAGATCTTGTCACCGGGATTTGCTTGCTCGAGCGTCTTTGCAAGCATAAGTAGAGAGTGCGCTGTACCAGTGTCGCCAACAGAAACCTGGAGATTATCCTCGACCTTTTCTGGCTCAAGACCCAAAACCTTGTTAATCTTCTTCCTGGCGCCACCATAATAGGTGGGATAGATTATCTTCGAGAAATCAGAGGGAGAAAGACCGAACTTTTCGCACAATCCGTTGATCGCCTCGGGAATAAATTGATTAATGCCTACGTCTCTTATCCAGCGATCCTCCCACTGCCTGTCAAACCTGGATTCCGCACCGCGCATGTGATCCACAAAGTCGTACCCGGAGGAAAACGACCCCTTGTACTCGGCGATCACATCCTCATCCCCCACGAGCACCGCAGCAGCGCCATCTCCGAAAAGGAGTTCCTGAGGACTCCCCATTTTGCCGAGTCTGCAGTCCGCAGCTGCAACAACAACGTTATTCACAGATCCGGCGCCAACTGCGTCGAGAGCAGCAATAACCGCAGTTGTACCCGCTTTAATGCCGCCCGCGAAATCTGCAGTTCTGATTCGCTCGTCAGCAGCGAGCGCACCCGCCACGATGTTCGCATTTAGGCGTTCCTTGTACGGAGCAGTCGTAGACGCGAAATAGATACCCCCTATCTCTGACCTCTCAAATCCCTTGATGCAGTCGAGAGCCGCGGCCACCGCCATCGTCACCGAATCCTCGTCGAAGTTAGCCACGGCTTTTTCCCCCTGAGCGTTCATCATGTTCGCAGGGTTCAGCCATCCCATGTTTCCGAAAATAGCCATCCTGTTTAGCCTGAATCTCGGAATATAGCCGCCGTAAGATCGGATACCAACCATACCATCACTCCCTTTCGAGCTCGCAGCAAAGGTATCCCTTCGAATTACTTACTGTCCACAGAATCACGAGCGACTCCATCCACTCCATACATACTGCCAACCATACAGTTTCTAATACAGGTTAACCAAAATCAACCACGGATATATACGGGTATTTCTTCAGGAGTTCATTCCTTATGGATTTGCGGTCATCTTCGTCCAAGATTTTCTTAACTTCGGATACCGGCAAACCGTTCTCGTTCTTTTCAGACTTATAAGACATGAGAAAACCGGGCACGGAGATGAAACCAAGACCTCCCGCGCCGCAACAAGAAGTATCTACGTGGGCAGCCTTCAGAACGTAGATGACCTTCTTGCCTTTGAACTCAAAGACACCCTCTTTTAAAATTTTGTAATATCCCCCAACGCTACGAATCTCCTCGTCTATCGGCAGATGTACATAGCGCAATATTATACCCCCGAATCCTCACAGCGTTCATACATTAGAGTGTCTGAGAAAATCATGTGACCGGTGGCAGGTCACCGGACGGCAAATAGCACAAAGTATTATAACCTTTGCAACCGAAAATTTGCCATTTTCTTAAACACCGAATTTTCAAGCAAAAAGAGCATCAAAGAAAGAAAAGACGCGAAAAAGATCAAACAAATCGATTTAATGGGACCCCAAAGAGGTGACCCAACGGTATAGTATTCCTACTGGTAATAGCCCACTGGGATTATGTAAATCGGTTGTTCGTTCTTTGTAATTCCCAAAATCCGAGCGACTTCCTCATCGTCAAAAGCTCCAACGGGTACAGTGCCGAGCCCGAGCGCTTCCGCTTCAAGAAGAACATTTTGAGAAGCGTGACCAGTGTCAATATAGACATATCGCATACCACGTTCTCCATAAGAAGCCCTGTATTCATCCATTACCGCGGTTATTATGAGAATACATGGTGCTTGCGCTATGAAGCCCTGATTTAAACAGGCGGATGCGAGCTCATCGGCATCCACATTCTCATTAAAAAGGGACAGAGAATGCTGCTCCGGGAGATAAAGGTGGAGTTTCCCCTCTGATAGTACGTATATTTTCAAACCGTAAATACGCCCAGCCGAGGGTGCAGGTCTTGTAGCCTCAGAAATCTGGATGGAGGAATCCTCACCTCTCTTAAAGCCAAAACCGGCCCAAAGGATTAAGGAAATATCTTCTTTGCTCAAACGTTTTCGCAGAAACCCTCGCACAGATCTTCTCTGCTGAAATACTCTGTTGAGTTCAGCAGCACGCCCGAGCGAAGGAGCTGGAAGTTCCTCGAGTTGTGCATCCACTGTCTTTTTCGCGCCATTTGAAGGACTTTTGGAAGGCGAATCACCGTGACAAGAAATTCCGAAAAGGACTTCGACCGCAAACGCGAAGAATGTAAAACACAAAATCAAAATCCGTACTTTTGGCTTTGGGCAGAACGTTGAAAAATTCCCGCCAAACATCAAATCCTTCCGCGCAACAAACAAAGGCTTCCGCGCAACAAACAAAGGATAAATGTCACCGAACCCAACTTAATAAATGAACTGTCCGTGAAAAGGAGCACCTACTACATGCAGTTCTCTTCAATTTCGTGAAATGGTGTTGCGTTCATTCACGAGATAAGATTTGCTTTCTGTGATGATCAAGCATGTTCATTAAGCACACACCACGACCAAACAGCCTCGGTCAAGCGACTGCTTAGATTTCAGGTATATTCGGGCTAAACAGCGGGGCAAATCTCCTAAATTTTCATGCCTCTTTTCCGAGATACTTGAATGAAACCTTGACCCGCGCCCTGTAGGCAATAACCTTGCCATCCTCGATCTTCATGTCAAGCATCGAGACTTCGGCTATCCGCAGCTCCTGAAGACTCTTTGCGGCAGTCTCCACGGCGTTGCGAGCGGCTTCCTCCCAGGAATTCTCACTGGTGCCGACGACCTCGATGATTTTGTAAACACTCTCAGTCATGGATCCCTCCTTTGATAGGTAAAAGGTACCGCTTGTGATGTGAATTATATCAACACGCCTGTCTATTAGCATCAAAAAATCAGGAATTTCAGGTGAAAAAAAAATCAGGCGCGAAAATCAATTTGAACAAAATCTTTCAACCTGATTGAAGCCGTTATTCCATCTTGACTGATCAGTAAAAGGAGCATGCGCCTTCCCCTCGAAAAAACCAAAATGAGCAATGAGGAACAAGATGCGCGCGGTTAAGAGTCCGGGAAATTTTTGGGCATTAATTGCTTGTGCATGAAAAGACCGGTCATCGTGACCGGTCAAAAATTTCATAAACCCTAATCTATCAGGTTATCTTGGCGCTTACTTCCAGAGATGGCCACAGTTGTTACATGCCCACTTCGGTTTGTCAACGCCAACCGCGTAACCGCCGATCCTGACTTCACCCTTTGCAACCCGCTCCGCGAGCTCCGGGTTCGTTGGACCGTAAACAATAGGAACAACAGTATCCTCTCTTCCACAATTAGGACACGCGGGCCTCATAATGTTCCCTCCTTCTTATATCCGATGGGCAAGTTTGACTATAATCGCCAAGCCACTGCTACAAGCAATCGTCAGAGATTTTAGCAAGAAATTGGCAATGTGAAAATCGGCATTTACACAGAGTAAGACAGATCGAACAAGGATTCACAGAGAATAATCACTGGGAACTATTCTTTTCATCCGGCGCCTTCTTCTGATAAACAGGGCATGTCTCGTATGCTTTCTCGTTTTGCTTGTTCAAGCAGTAATAAATAGGCATCGGCTCCTTAATTTTTCCCTTTTCAGGCTCAAGCATACAAACCCCATCAGAATACTTGGGGCACATTTCATACACCTCCAGGTCTAACCGCTTACCATACCGAACAGTTCATCTTTTAATCAAGAAATTAACACAACGACCCTATGAGCTGCGGAAACATGCTTTTACGCTAAACATCAAACATTAATTTTTAGCCTGAAATCAAAAAGAGTCAACCAAAATGCGCCCTCAAACGGTCTTGCGAAATCCCGATCTGCATTGTGCTGCTGGCAAACTATATGTATTATTTTCAAGGTTTTCGACGATATGGGAAAATAATTGATAGGAGCAAAAATGAGAGTGCTTTTCGTTTACTCCGAGGAGGATTACTACTCTGTAGAAAAGCCCCTCGAAGAATATGACAGCATGCAGTTCGGGATATCCTACATATCATCAGTGTTGAGACAGGCGGGACATGAGACCAGACTCGTCGTGCCGACAAATGCTTATCCAGAAGTGGTGGATGAACAGGTTAGAGTTTTCAACCCAGGGGTTATCTGTTTTACCTCAGTTTATACTGTATTTGAGTTTCTAAGTGACATAGCTTCACGCCTGAAGAAGAAATTCCCTGAAGTCTTCTTGATAATCGGAGGTCCGCACGCGACTCTGAATCCGGAGCACTGTCTCGAAAAAGCATACGACGCGGTATGTGTGGGTGAAGGGGAGTTCCCTGTCTTGGAGCTCGTAGAACAAATCGAGCAAGGTAAACATCCCAGCAAAATCAGAAATCTCCATATCAAAAAAGGGAATAAAGTGGAAATCAATGAGACGAGGCCTTTCATTCAGGACCTCGATTCCCTACCCTTTCCCGACAGGGATATGTGGTTGCCGTGGCTTGCCAACCCGATCTCTAACCCGGGCGTGCTTCTGGGGAGAGGCTGCCCGTACAACTGCACTTACTGTTGCAACCACGCCATAAGAAAGGTGGCACCGGGCAAATATGTCAGAACCCGTTCAGTCGAAAACATAATAAGCGAAATACTCTCCTTGAAAGAAAAATTACCTTTGCTTGAGGAAGTGTACCTCGAAGTGGAGACTCTCGGCGTCAACATGAAATGGGCACTTGAATTATGTTCCGCGCTCGAGGATATGAACTCCAAGTTTGAAGTACCATTGAGATTCGGGGCAAATCTGAGGGTAACGCGGGGCGCTGACTTTGGGGAATTGTTTAAGGCGCTTGCGCGCAGCAACTTCCGCTTCTTGAACATAGGGCTTGAGTCAGGCAGCGAAAGAATCAGAAAGGAAGTCCTAAAGAGAATCTACTCGAACGAAGACATGATAAGGACCGTACGGACGGCCAAGAAATACGGGCTTCAGATCGGTTTTTACAACATGATAGGTCTGCCCGGCGAGACCACGAAGGACTTCTGGGAAACGGTCAAACTGAACCGAACCTGTGAGCCCGATTGGTTTTTGCTAAGCGTTTTCTTTCCTTACCCCGGGACCGCGCTTCATGAAAAATGCATCAAAGAGGGGCTTATAAGGGAAACACCCGACCCAACCCTTGAAAGACGCAGGCCCGTACTCGATCAGAAAGGTTTTTCCAAAAGACAGGTAAGGATTAGGTATATTTTTTCCCACCTGCTTATTAACGGCGGGAAAAGGCCGCTCAGAGAAGTGGCAAGGCTCGTGTTGAAAACCTGGTTACTCGCAGATCAAAGGCTTGTCCGTTTTTGGAGATGGTTTGTCTTGAAATTCCGCTCTTATGAGAAATATTTTGAGAAACACTTCGGAACAATCCCGTCATTTGAACACCCAGACCCTCAAAAAGAAGCAGCCAAAGAAGAGGTGGCATCCGGGAGAGCGGGATGAATGTCTTTAATCAAATTTAATAATCCCATCTGCCAACCCCATACTTTCGAACTTATCTGATCATATTCAAAAAAATATCGTTTACTTGCTAGACCCAGATTTAACATCCAAACCCTTCTTCTTTCGGACGAAATCGCTCATCGAGCCTATATTTATCCTCGAGACCCAATATCTCATTGAAGTGGTTAAAATCCATCATCCTGTCTTTGATCCCCAGCGTATCTCCATGTTCAATCAGGTACGAGTAAGTATCTTCAAGCGCCTTTGCCGCCGCGAATAATCCTTAGAGGACATAACCGATGCTTATGTAGCCCATCTCCCTGAGTTCCTCTAAAGTAAGAATGGGGGTTCTGCCACCTTCAATATTGTTGATCACCAGCGGTCCCGGCACTTCTTGAGCGATCTTTCGAATTTCTTCGACTGACCGCGGAGCTTCGACGAATATGAAGTCCGCTCCAGCCTCTTTGTATGCCTTACCCCTTCTTATGGCTTCCTCAAGTCCGAGAGGCTCGAGCGCGTCAGTACGCGCTGTAATGGTAAAGAAAGCGTCTCCCCTTACCTCCCCTGCAGCGCGGATTTTCTCGACATGCTCGCTCAATGGAATAACCGACTTACCCCTCATATGGCCACATCTCTTCGGCCATGTTTGGTCCTCAAGAAGTATTCCCCTTGCCCCTATTCGAATGAGCTCCCTGACCATTCTCATGATGTTCAAAGGTCCCCCGTAGCCCGTATCCCCGTCAACCACAACTGGTACGCTCACGGCGTTCACAACCCTCCACGACGTTTCGATTACCTCTGTTTGCGTGAGTAACCCCAAATCGGGTTCCCCGAGCCGAGTTGCGGAAACAGCAAAACCTGAAAGCCGGCGCGTTCCGCGATCTTCGCGCTCAAAGCATCATAGACGCCAGCCACCAGGATGACCTGATTCTTTTCGATGAGGGGATGGGTTTTTTTCTCCATTGAAACCTCCAATGAATTACGGTTCCGTCTTCAATGAGAATACAACATTACCACTGCCACTGTGTTCTGCGCAGCTGGAGAGGTGCGCTCCTCGCTTATTGCGCCTTCGTCAAATATGACAATCGCAAAGCGGCGCTGATTTTCCCCTGATTGATAATTGCAAGTGGATGAATGTGTTTCAAAAAATTCGGCTAATTGAGAATCGGCCAAAATTCACTCATAAGGGTATAAAGCCGCAAAGGCTATGTCGCTCTAATGTCATGCTTTTTTGACCAAAGACTATACACCCAAAGCGGAATTATCATTTCCAACGTGTTGCTGATAAAATAAGCGCTTGTCGGATATTTGAATCGCCTAAAGGGGGCACCTCGAAGCACGTAAAAGGAGGCAGTCAAATTGGATGGCGGCAGTGGACTTTTCTCAAGGATTTCAGAAAGATTAAGGAAAAAATCTTTTGTGTTCAAAAATTATTTGCTTCTTGCTATCCTTCTTGCCTTATTCCAGCTGTTCTGGTGGGGCTTCACGAGGGGCTCCAATGTCGCTGTGTCCGGCGCTTTCTACACGGAAGGCTACCACGCAAAATACGAACTTGCCGGAACCACCGCGAAAATATTCGGAAGTGACCGCTTGACGCTGAAGGTGGTGGAATCAAGCGAGAAAACCGCAACGGTCAAGATAACCGCGGGAAAAAATTCGCGCCAGTTCGTTGTCGACAGGAAATCAGCAAAAATAATAATCGGTCGAAAAGAGCGGCGTTCCCCTCATTTTCTACTACGATGCCGTAAGAGAACCGGATCAGATTTCTGCCACATTCGGGAAAAACAAAAAGCCTGAATTTTCAATGGAATATACGGGTTTGAAAGGACCCATCTACGCAAAAATAAAAGAAGAAAACCCGGATAATGTGGTTATGTGGTACCACCGGAGCAACGGCACATCTTACGGACCACAATACTCCTGGGAACTCGGATTATTCGACACAAACGGCAATAAAGTTGGAACAATTGTTAATGACATAACGAGTGGTGTCCTTCTTAACGCCCGTTTCTACCAAAACGGCTGGGGATCGATCAACCTTATCGACACCAATTACCCGACGGGTTTAAACAGATGGGCAATTTTTATCGGTTATAATGCCATTTTGTTTTTCTGGGGCATCTTCCATGTTGTTCGCGCAAAAAGACACCCCGATGAATGGAAAGCGCATTGGGAATACTTCGATCTGAATTTCGTCGGTATTTCAAGATTTTTTATCCGGCTTATGGCTTTCACAGTATTCGGATTTCTCGGGATAGGTATACTTACCGGTGACCCGTATAAGCTCCTCATATCCGACCTCATAGGATTCGGATTGATGGTCTATGCTGTCGGTCCTTTCGCTTTCCCGATTGTGTTTAAGTTCATCCAGTGGATCGCCGCCTTTGGTGTGTTCGCGGGAGGAAGACCTTTAGACTACGTGCAGTATCCTTTCGGGGTTCTTCTCTATCTTACGGCTGTCGTGTGCTATCTGATCAACCGCCGCAGAAACTACAAGAGCGTAAAGACCGAATTGCTTGCGCTCGCGGAAAGAATACCTGAATCAGAAAGACGGGAAATCCAAAAAAGATTCGAGTCTCAATGACGAGCGGGATGGATAAGCTCCACAGATTCGCCAACGAAATCTTTCTGTCGGTCAAAAAAGCATGACAAAGAAAAATGTCGGGGGAGACTTAAAGAATCGAAGACTTGTACTAACATCTTTTATTTTAGCCCTCACGGGTCTGGTCATTTCGTGCCTCGGCATACCCCCTGTTTATCAAAAAACTTTCCCTGGTGTCACAATCAAAAGAGTAGCCTTTGATACCGGCTTATATGAAAAACCCGCCAGAAAAGTGTCGGGCTTGCTGATTCTTCCAAAATCCAAAGCCGATAGAAGAATGCCGGGTCTGGTTTTCTGTCACGGGATGACTGTCCAAAAAGAGATGTACGTTGGGCAGTGCAGAGAACTTGCGCTCAAAGGAATCGCCGTGCTTGCCGTTGATCTAAGGGGACATGGCCAGACAGGCGGTTCTTACTCTTTCGGCTCAACCGAGATGAGAGACGCATGGTCAGCGGTGGATTATCTCTCTCAACTTGATGTGGTTGACACCGAAAAAATAGCGGTCGCCGGTCATTCCCTCGGCGGCATTACAGCCACCCGCGCGGGATTGTTTCAAAAAAACAATAAGATCAAAGCTGTTGTAGCTATTTACTGCTGGCCATCTCAAAAGGAAGCAATAGAAGCGGTTTTCGGAAACATAGAAAACTTCATCGGGAAAATTTGGCCTTACTATAGCCTTTCGAGAGTTTACGACATTAATGACCGCCGGGCTTTAGCTGCCAGGAACGTGATAAACCATATCACCACAACGAAACCGCCCAACTACGAGTTGATAATGGGAAAATGGGACACGCTCGGTACTATCAGCCAAGCCAAAAAAATCATAAGCAAATCAGCCGGCATCCGAAACCTAAAAGTTTCCAAAACTTACGGAGATTTCAAACAAGGCACAGCTAGACGGCTGGTTGTTACCACAGATACCCATCTGACCGAAGCGGTGAGTTCTGAGGTCATTAGCGCCCTCTCGGAATGGCTTTTCCTTTCATTCGGTCTTAAAACGCCGCCCTACATGAGAAGCCGCACCATCGTAAGATATATCGGATGGAGCATGATAAATTTGGGCTTCTTCCTTATTGCGCTTGCATCCCTTACGCTAGCTCATGCTCTTCTGAGCAAGAAAGGTTTTATTCGAACCAGTGACCCTGTATCAATCTCCAGCAGAAGCAAATCCTTGGGAGTTATCTCCGCGCTCTTGTTTTTAGCCGTGTCTTTTGCTTCCTTCCCATTTTCTAAAATTTCGAATATCCGAGCTTTCTTGCCATTTTTCGGAATTGACCTTTTCGCGAGCATGGCTCTATCGCGGGCTGTCTTACTCTTAGGAACTTTCATACTTCTTTTGATTTTTTCTATGGCTCTCAGAACGCTTTCCGCCCCGAATTTTTCAAAGATTGAACTCAAAGAAAAGCTCAAAACCGCCCTGATTAAGATGGGATTGTCGCTTTTCGTTGGTTCTCTTCCAATTGCTGTTTTCATGCTTCTTTACACGCCAACCGCTCATGCCCTATTACTTCCCGGCGCTCTTCCTGTCTCAGCGGGCTGGTTCTTCGCAACCGCGGCTGTTCTTGCATTTCAACTTTGTGTTGAGCAGATTTATTTCCACTCTTTCTTACTTCAAGCCTTCGAAAGCACAAACGAAAGACGCAGCGCCGCAAAGTATATATTAACTGAAGGCGCTGTGCGTGGACTGGGTCTGGGGATGTGCTTCTTGCCCGTTGTGTCCAACCCCTTCATGCTGATCGGACATTCGGAATCAATTCTTAGAATTCCACTCGTGCCGCTCATAGTCATTTCAGGCTTCATCACATTCAGCCTGATTGCGGCGCTCGCCCTTTTCACCAGATCAAGAGGCTACGACCTCGCCGCCCCCTCATTTGCGATCGGCTTGTATCTGGCGCTTGTATCGAGCAGCGTTTTGAGCACCCGGGCATTTTAGACTCTCTTTAAGCGAGCATTTATGCACCCCAAGCCTTTCGGAAATAAGCGGCTGGTCATGGAATTCAATGATATTTGCCCTTTTCTTAAAATAAATGACAACGCTAAGATAGATGGAAGTAAAAATTACGAAAAGGAGGTAAAGATGCCAAACGTGTATGTGGACGGGCCAAAGCTTGATCTGGACAAAAAGCGAAGACTCGCGGTTGAAATCACAGATGCGCTTGAGAGAGCTTACGGCCTTCCGAGACAGGTTTACGTGGTCATAATAAGGGATAACCCGCCTGAGAACGTCTGCGTTGGAGGGGTCATGATCTGTGACCGAGAAAAAACCGAGTAGGGGTAACATATGCCACGTATCACGATATTGCGCTGGAAATGCCGAACACATCAAAAATTTAATGTGAAACGCTTGTGAGCCTTTTACTTCACAAGTAGTCCGTTTGAGAGAGAAGACAAAGAGGTGAACCGTCTGCAATGGTGGAGGAACCCAAAAAAAGGCACTCAGTCAAGCAGGAGATACCCGGAGTCGCCAAAGCCATGAAAGCGCTGCATGACGCTGTCATAGCCGACGGAGCTCTCAGCGCAAAAATGAAAGAACTTATCTGCGTGGGAATCGCGGTGGCAATAAGATGCGAACACTGCCTCAGATTCCATGCCGAAGAAGCGGCAAGACTCGGAGCCACACCTGAAGAAATAGCGGAGGCGGCAGGCGCGGGAATCCTTCTGGGAGGCGGACCTTCCTGGGGTATTGCGGCAAGAGTTCTGGACAGGGAATTACACCGCCTGTTTGAAAGTGACCAATAAGCACTAAGGCGGAAAATAGAAAATAAGATTGTTTATGAGTTTGGTATTTCAAAACAAACCAGATTACTTTTCCGCGCCCGTATAACTTATATTCAGTCTGCCAAAGCCCATCCCGTAGAGGAGAGTTCCAAAGGTTATTTCCCCCTTAGTCCCTATGACGAGCTTTGTATCCCGTGATTTCAAATAAATTGAATGACGAACCGGACACTTAAAACGCATCGAGGTGTTTTTTGTCTCATGGGTCATCTAAAATGAAATTGCATATTTTATATTGAAACTCTGTTTGCCAAGATAAATCATAGAGGAAATAAAAGAAGCACACGTTCGTGAATATAAAAACGCTCTTTCCCATAACGGGAATGTGTGCGCTTGTGAAAACCATTTAAAAAGCAATCGAAGTAAGAATTGAATGAATAGCCCACTGCGGGAGTGGTCTCAAATGGAAGACGGCGGACTTGTTTTCCTCAGCGTTGCGATAGGTTTAGTGTGTGGCGTTGTCTGCTCATCAATAGCCAGATCAAAAAACCGTGACGCCCTTGGTTACTTCTTGCTCGGATTTTTCTTCGGAATTATCGGCCTGTTAATTACAGCACTAATCCCGAAAAAGGAAACCCGGTCAAGAGTTATTCCACCATTCCAGCCTTACGCACATGCCTCACCAATCGAGCCTGCTTACCAACCACAGGAACGGTATTGCGGCAGGTGTCCGCAGTGCTCATTCCCTTTGAGCCCTGAGTTTAAGCTCTGCCCTAACTGCGGGTTAATCCTTAAAGATTCAAGCGCCCAAACTCAAGTGGTCTCAAAAAAACCTGGTAAATGCCCCGTGTGCGAAAGGGGCTTACCACCCGGGGAGAATCGCTGCGATTACTGCGGATCGCAGGTGGTTGAAAGAGGTTTCGAAGCTGATATCAGCCATAAGGCAACCGTAAAGCGAAACATCACAATCGGTGGAGAAAGAGCCTTCTTTGCGGGAGAAATTGTCGAAATAGAAGAAATAAGCCCCGATGAGAAAAGACCACAATACAAATACGTCGTACTATCAAAAAGACTCAACAAAAGATTTCGGCTCTCTGAAGATGACTTATTATTTTAGCTTCTAACCTCTGGTCCGCCCATCCGCGTTATCTATGCCTGGAGGGCGTTTCTTAGCCTCCTTAAACCACCCGATCACCGCCTCGGGAAAAGAATCGATATTCGCGCTGTATGGTTTTATATCAATCAGCGGGCTTCCGTTTACCGCATCTAGACCCCTAACCACCAAGCGGTTGCCCTCACGTCTCAAAAGCTCCGCCACACAGAACTCCACCGGGTTGGGGCGCGAAGGAGAGCGGCAGGCAAACACTCCCCTAACTTCCGGTCCCCAAGGCGTCACGGTCTGAAGAGTATTTCTGTCAGCAAGATGCCCCCAGTAGAGAACAATGAGATACCTGGACTTTTCGAGATCCTTCAATGCGTCCCGATATTGCTCGTAAATATCAATTTCGGATTCATCTGATGCGAACCGTCCCTGAAAAGGGGCTTCGTTAACACTTTTATAGGGAGAGTAAATTATACCTATCGGCCGCAGCACCATTCCCCCCGAAAAATCTCCCCTTTCGCTACCCTTGTCCATAACTCTTTCCTCCACTTATGAGTTCTTTCCTATCTTCCCACTTCTTACTCAGAGGCACCACGACCTTCATGCTTTTTGAGTATCCGATATCAAAATCTGTCCCGTACACCTCTTTTAAAGAGGTCGGAACTATGACCTCCGGTCCACCTGATGCCAGAACACATCCATCTTTCAGAAGCACAAAGCGGTCCGAAAAACGCAGCGCAAGATTCACATCGTGAATAGCGATAAGAGCCGCCATCCCCCGCTCCTCAACTGCGTACTTCACTATTTCCATGACCTCTACCTCATTTTTCGGGTCAAGATTGCTCGTCGGTTCGTCAAGCAATAGGATCTCAGGCTCTTGAGCCAAAGCCCTTGCAATCACGACTTTTTGTAGTTCCCCACCGCTTAACTCATCCAAATAGCGTAGCGAAAGCTCTTGCAGTCCGAGAGTTTCGATGACGCTCCCGACCACTTCAAGGTCCCTCGGTCTTGCTTCCCAAATAATATGTGGACGGCGTCCCATCAGGATAGTGTCAAACACGGTCAACCTGGCAGGTATCATGTCCATCTGGGGAACATAGCCCATGCGTCGAGCGAGCTCGGTGCGGTTCATGCTCGATAAATCCTTCCCGTCGAGAAACACTCTTCCTCTGCCGGGACGTAGAAACCCAAGGATACACTTTAGCAGCGTGCTCTTGCCCGCCCCGTTGTTTCCAAGCAGGCTACAAATCTCTCCCTTATTTACGGTAAAAGAAACTTCCTTTAGTACCGAGCGCGTGCCATACTTAAAAGCGATGCAGTCGGCAACAAGCATCAGATTCTCCTGTTTCCTTTTGCCAGCATGTAGAGAAAAAGCGGCCCACCCATGAAAGATGTTATTGCCCCCACGGGAAGCACCACTGGAGCGACAATGGTTCTGCTCAACGTGTCTGACCCCAACAGTAAGAAAGACCCCATAGCGCAAGAAGCGGGGATGAGATATCGATAGTCGTTACCAACAGTCCTGCGCATCAGGTGAGAACTCACGAGACCCAAGAAGGCTATAATACCCATGAATGACACTACCACCGCGGTTATAAGCGAGGAGAAGAACATTCCCAGCATGCGAGTCCGCCTGACGTTTATTCCCAGACTAATTGCTACATCATCCCCGCTAAGCAAAGCATTATAGTTCCACCGGTTCAGCATGAAAAAGAATATTGCAGGAAAGGTCACGGCCCCCATAATAGCGAGTTCTTGCCATGAAACCCTTCCCACATCCCCAAAAGTCCAGAATACAATTGAGGCCACCTGCACATCGGTTGCAAAATACTGGGTAATGACTGTTCCCGCTGAAAAAATGGAGCCGAAGGCGATCCCGGCAAGAATCATCGCCTCAGGAGTCATTCCTCTATACCTCACTATAAGAAGTATGGCGAGCGTCGCGGAAAGGGCTCCCACAAATGCCGCAACCGTAACCAGGTAGGGATTTCGAATGATAACCGCGTCCGCGCTTGTGCTCTGTACACTTCCCGCTCCCAAAGCGACAATAGCCAGGGCCGCGCCGAAGGCTGCGCCCTGGGAAACACCCAGTGTGTAATCGGAAGCCAAAGGGTTTCGGAGTACGCTTTGCATCACGCATCCGGCTAAGGATAGATTTATCCCCGAAATGATGGCCGCAAGCACCCGGATAAGCCTTATATTGATCACTATCTGCGCGACATGCTTGTCCGCACGCCCAACAATCGCTTTAATTACATCAAGAGGAGATAGCCCGGCAGAACCCATAACCATTGAGAACAATCCCAGTAAGATCGTAGCGGTGGATATCGCTACTATGAACAGCACTTTTCGACGGGAGTAGGAGCGGTACGCGCTGGTCACAGACACTGCCGTTGCTGTCTCCATCCTCTTTCACCAAACTTTCCGTAGCCTTCTTCTCTCCTAAATGAACCCACAAGTCTCGCAGAGAACCAGGAAAGAAGGGGAAGAAATATATGAACAAAACGGTCTCCCTGCGAAAATATCTGAAATCATGTACACTTCTTTTCCGGTAAAAGCCAGGGCTTTATTTACATGCCATGCGCTGATGCTTGAAGGTTTTTTCGCTTTCAGTCCAATCCCGTATGCATCAGAACTTGATCTCCATGAAACCGCCAAAATCCTTTTCCATGCGGTCGTATAAGGGTTTCCCTAAAAGAAACTCGTATATTTCGTCTGCCTTCTTCTTCGGGTCTATATCTTTAAAAAGCTCTGGAAATACAACAGTGCCCATGAAATAGGCATCGGCGATTGCCGTGTCGATGTTGGTGGTGTAGTAGTTGTATGGCAGGAAACCAAAAACCTTGCCTTTCTTCACCGCGGAGAGAGTGTTGTAAAAACCCGGATTAGTTTTGTAATCCTCCCTGACCTTCTGCAGACCCGCCTCATCGATGAAGATTATGTCTGGGTCCCATTGAAGAATTTTCTCTTTGTCTATCATCACGCTCCCTTTACTTCCAGTCTCATCAACAAGGTTTCTGGCTCCGATGGCGAAAAGCGGCGGAAATTGCCCCTGTGAGCTCTCAATACCGTGAGTTCCCTTCATTCCGAGACCGCCCACGTAAACACTGGGCTTATCTTTTTGGGAAATCTTTGCCGTTCGCCTGCCCAGATCCCGCTCACAATCCTTTATGAACGCGACTACTTTATTTGCTCGCTGGCTATTTCCGGTAATCTCCCCGATGATAGAGACGGACTCGCAGACCACCTCATTGTCAAAAGTCCCGAGCTTCCCGTAGCTGAGAACGATGACGGGTATACCCGTTTTGGATTGGAGTTCATCTGCTTTCCCGGCGTCAACAAGGTATGCAACGAAAATTACGTCTGGTTTCACGCTAACAAGCTTTTCCGCATCAGGAGTAGAATCCGGACCCCCCTGACCTATGACAGGCAAATCCAGCAATTCGGGATGGGCGATAATGTATGGGCGACCAGTGGACCACTGCTTTTCCATATTCTCTATCCCGACTACTTTCTCAGCGCAGCCAACGTAACAAAGAAGGCGCAACGCGCCCGGCCCAATCGCCACAAGCCTCTTCGCCGGCACAGCAACTTCGACCTGACGCCCTGCCAAATCGGTTATTTTTCTCTTTTTGCTGCTTTCACCACCGCCGCTTTGAGAACTCCCTTTGCAGCCACAGAAGAAGGTGACAGTCAAGAAAATAACGGAAACAAGGGTCGCGATAACGTAAATCCTTTTGCCTGACATATCCGGCTCCTTTCCGATCTTTTTCTACCGCCTGTCTTTTCAGTGCAGAGCGATACTCGTAGAAATCGAAATAGTTCAAGAAATCACTCCATGCTCTCCCGGTCCCGCTCGCGATCGAATTTGCGATTCAATATTTGAAAGAATGCGGTCAAGCTCATCCCAGATTCGCTTATCACCAATTGGTTCACCCTCAAGATTTTGCGCTACTATCCGGTCTGAATATGGAACGTGACCGAGAGGAGATAGCCCGAGTTGCTCAAGCTTTCCCTCCAGAATGTCGGTAATCTTGTTTTCAACCTTGTTCAGAACTACACCCCAATCCTTACCGGCTTCCTTCGACATGCGGCAGGCTTTATCAGCGAGAAGGACTGCTTCTTTTGAGGGGTCTACGACAACAAGAACATAATCCACCCCCTCAAGAACGCCGCGCCCGAAATGCTCTATGCCAGCTTCGGTGTCTATGAGCACCCACTCGCCCTTGTCAACAGTCAAGGTCTCTAAAAACGAGCGGGCGACAGCGCCCATGGGGCAAGCACATCCCTCCATGGAATGCTCGATTTTCCCAATTCTCACTAAAGAGAGGTTGGCTTTAGCGGATAAAAAAACCTCGGGCAGGCTTTCTAAGCTTAAACCTTCCCGAAAAATTTGCATCTTTTCGTCTCCGCCACTCCTCAGCCACATCATCAACTTTTCCCTCACCGCGGATTTTCCGCCTAAGAAATCCATTACCGTTTTCACGGGCGGCTCCAAGCCAATCATCGTGTTTAAGCCGAAATTCGATTCGTCAGCGTCCACCACAAGCACCCGCGCCCTTTCACTTAACCTATGCGCAAGAAGCGATACCAAAGTGCTCTTGCCGCTTCCTCCTCTACCGCAAACCATTACCTTCGGCATTCATCAAACCTCCTCCCGTTCGCTCCCACAGTTTTCGAATTTCTAAGCGCAGAAAAACTCGCTCTCGCTCATCGCATGTGTGTGAATTCCCATGATTGGACCACGCTCTAACCGGGTTTACGACCCTCAAGCACAAACATCTCATCTCCATCACAAACCGAAACCCGCACAAACCCTGCGCTGCGAAACATACAGGTGAGTTCCTCAGCATCTGGAATCATGTCCATGCCCACCTCTTGGCCGATCAAGCTATGCAGCTCATTGACCGCCTCCCTGCTTTCGTTATGACATATAGTTACTCTTCCTCCGGGTTTTAAAATGCGGAAAATCTGCCTGACGGCAATATCCTTATAAGCTATGTGTGGAAAGCAATTGTGGCAGATGACCTCATCGAAAGAGCCATCAGGGAAAGGAGCTGAGGCGATATCCGCATGGACGTATTCTAGATTCGGCTTATTGTATTTTTCACGAGCAACCATCAACATTCGCTCAGCAATGTCAAGTGCGGTCACATGACCGTTCTCACCCGTCTCCTCAAGCAGCCAAGGTATTATTAAACCCGTTCCGCACCCAACATCGAGAACACGGCTTCCTTTGGAGATACCCAAACCTCGAATTATGCCCTCACTGACTCTTTTTGGATCGTCGGCGATTTTGGTGTCCCAACTGTCTGCCCTGTTATTGAAAAAATCCCTTACGGTACGCTGGATTATTTTCCCCTCGTCCTGTCTGACTCTCAGCTCTTTCCACCTCCCGCTACTTCTAAAAGCCAAATAAAAAACCACGAAGGCGATAGCCTTCGTGGCTACTGTTTTCCCTATTGATAACTAATATAGCCGGCGGCTCCTATCCGCCACTCATAATTTTCTAGTCAACGGATTATAAGCGAAAAGCAAATATAAATGCAACATCTTGTTAATTTTGCTTCTCTCAATTTTTTGGTTTTATGATTCGCCTATTTTACTTCGGGATTAGTCATGAAGCAAAAGACGAACATGATGAAAAACGTTCAAAGCCGGCAGGACCCCATGCCGCGCTGAGAATGTTTCAATCCGAAGAAAATTACCTTCCCCCAATAATGGGCTTGAGGCAGAAATCTCGCCTTATGTCCGGAGGATGTTGCGCTCCGAAAGGTACCCCTTCCCGGTAGGTATAGGTTTGAGGCAGGAGCCCCGCAGTATGCGGAAAGGATGTTGTATTTTAAAAAGTGGAAAAACTATTTTTATAATGCCTTAATATAGTTTACTTGTTTCCTGGTTGTGTTCTAATTATTTCTTGTGGTTCTTGGAATTATAGGATTTACAGCAAACAAGTGGTGGAGACTATGATGAGAACGCGAAAATATATTCTCGAACCCGCCATTATCTCAATAACGCTTTTGCACGTTGGACACGGAGGCGATTTGCTAAACCAGCGCGCATCTCACTTTTTGCTCCACTGGTTTTCACGCTATGAACATCTCTTCATGCGCGCCATCAATTATCTTGCCATGCGAGACTGGGTGCACAGACTCAAAATTACAAAAAGAGTTGTCGACCGCATAAGCGGGCTGGTGATAAGGAATATAAACGGCGAAATCCTCACCCTTGAGGAATCCTGCAAATTGGTCGAGAAGATTGCCGACAGCGGATACACAATCGCTGTCGGTACCTGCCCGTGCAGAAGAGCGAGAAACCAGATGTCAGACGAAAAGCCCAACAATACGGATATGGTTTTCGGTCGCTGGGCTGAAGAGTACCTTGAAAACTATCCGGGACTCTATGAGCGAATCGACAAAGAAAAAGCTTTGAGACTTATAAAGGTTTTTGAGGATTACGGGTATTTTCATCAGCTGTACGGCTGGTCCTTTCCGCAAGACGCGGCTTTCGTCCTGTGTAATTGCGCACCCGACGTTTGCATACCCCTTCAGGCTCAAAGGACAAGGGGCTACACCTCGTTCAGAAAGGGAAGAAATACAGCCGTGGTTGACGAAGAATCGTGTCTTGGGGTTGAAAAATGCGGCATATGCATGGAGAGGTGCCCTTTCGGGGCGAGATATGAACGCGAGGGCAAATCTATTGTTAACACCGAAATATGCTACGGTTGTGGTCTGTGCGTTAGCAGCTGTCAGGGAGGGGCATCGAGTCTGAAAAGAGACTCAAAAAGAGAACTGGTCTTTGCCCGGATGATTTTGGATTGAGAGACCGAAAACGGGAGCCGGAAAAATGGCATCTTCAGAACAGCAAGATGAATGGGGATGATCAAGCAACGCGAAAAAACGATCTGAGGTTTATTTTAAGGCGACCATCTCATGAAGTGTCGTCCCTTTTTCCTCATAATTTCTCCCTTCATGAAAAACTCTCAGATTGTATTCAGATTCAAATCGGAACCATCCGGGACGCACAAATCGGTTGACCAACCAGCGGACAGCCGGGTTCATTATAATTGGATTTATTCCTGAGAGAAGGTCATTACAATCAACAATCCGCATGACTTTGAGGCTCAGGAAAAGACGCCCTGGTACCTCAACTTCAAGCCACGAGGGGTAGGTTCTGTTCGCCTTTTTATCGAACAACAACTCGCCTTCCTTAAGCCGCATCTCTCCAGTGCTCAAAACAACTCGGTCGCGGAAAGCGAGCATGAGCGGTTTTGAGACATGGCATCCGAATTTCTTACTTGTGACCACGTAAGCGTAAAGAAGAGTAAAATCAGTTGCGAAGATGCGCCCCCAGTACCAGTGGGAAAGTATACGCCTCATATCGGCAGTGACCACATTGTGATCGTGGTAACCTATCCCCCTCGTGCTGATTTCATTGTCCCCGTAGCGAATCTTGCCCGTGACCTTCGCCCTCGGAACGGGAACAATCCAGCTGAAATATCCTCTATTGCCGTACTCCGTTAAGCCTTTTCCGGGTTTCCAGCCTGGAAGCACGCTTTCGAAAACAAGATCAGCCAAGAATCCCTCTTCCTCGATAAACAGATAGTGCCGAGGTAACGATTTACCGTCGGAACAATCAACATAACATCGGTTATCTCCGACCCGTACATCACATTTATCTTCCGAGGCTTTAAGCTCAGATAAGGGATACTTCTTTACGACGGAGAGCTTATTGCCGTCCGGACAGTATATATGCAGTTCTACGCCGGGGCGCCGAGACATTAATTCCGAGGCCTGAAGAAACCCCACAATTACATGTCCGTCCTCAAGACGAGCGTCAAAGTACCACCACTCGCCATAAAACCTGCTCTCGGAGCGAGCTTTCGGGTGGATGCCGTTTTCTTGCAGCGAAAGTGGGATGCTTTCTCCATCCTTCTCGCCGGGTCCGAGCCAGTGGTCAATAACTTTTTCAACTGACAAAACCGCTCACCTCGAAAATTTCAGCCGCCTGTCCATATTCTATAAATCCAGCGCTTACTACGAAAACCTGAAAATATGAAACCTGAAAATCGGCACTGGATGAGAGACAACAAAACCAGCTATAGAACCCAAATGTAAACCTGTAAATATGAAACCTTAAAATCGGCAAGTTATGCGAGCGCCGAACCGCTTTCTTGCAATGATTAAAAACTAAATAGCCTCGATTTATCTAGGAAAACGAGAAATATGAGCGGGAAATTCGCTAAAAAGATGTAAACTAAACCGACAGAGGCTGGAAAGTGTTATTTTGATTTTCTCGACAATTTCCACAATTTTATATGAATGTCTGCAAAGCCCAGATGACGAGGAAAAACGGTTCAGCTGATTTGAATGATGAAAGAAGTGAGAAATTTCCAAAACCGTCGGGCAGGAAGTTTATCGGTTATATTATTCCGCTTTTCAACATCACAAAGCATGTGCTGCGTGGCTCATTAAATGAAATAAGAAATATCGCGTTTTACATTTACAGAGACCATCTCGAACCGTTTATCATCATCCTTAAAAGAGCGAGGAGCCATCGTCTTGCTCTTTTTCTTATGCTTGAATGGACCCGCATCCTGGACGCAGTAAACGCGCACTTTTTGAGAGGCAAGGGCAGGAATTTTCGTTATTTTTCGCCAATCGGGACCGATTCCGTGAAGACCTCATGCGGAGAATTCCGCATTCGGAGCCACTCGAGGGATTTTCTCATTTGCTCACCCGTTTACGAGTATGGGGATAAAGAGTATCTCATCGGGCTTCAAAAGCTTCGGAAAGAAAGCAAAAGAGTCCTGTTTGTTGTTGTAGGGGCCTTATTTGGAATCTACACTGTATCCACAGGAACAATCTTTAAGGAAGATGATGGCGTGAGCATCATTTCCTTTGAACCGGCAGCGCCAAGTTATGATCTTTTAGTTAAGAACATTGAAATCAACGGTCTTACAACGTAGGCTGTAGCTCACAACCTCGCCTTATCCGACAAAGAGGGCACCGCTATATTCCACTACGACCGGCACTGGGCGAACAGCGGCCCAATCACTCCGGGTTTTGAGCATGTCCCGGAGGCTTTCGTCGCGAAATTACGCACGCTTGATTCCGTTCTCCCCGGCGCGACGGATTACGATGTCGCAATCTTGAAGATAGATGTTGAGGGCGCCGAAACAAAAGTTCTAAAAGGGGCAAGAAACATGCTTAACTGTGGAAAAAGTATTTACATCCTAACGGAGGATTCATTTGACCAGGAACTGGAGCGTTATGTTGAGGGATTAGGCGCAGTCCCTATCGGAAAGTTCACCTGCGAGAACAGCTGGTGGCACCTCCCCCCAAATTCCAAAAAGGTGCCAGGCACCAAATTTGCATAAACCGGTTGGTGGTCGATATATCATTCGCATTAAAAATTGCGTCTTTGTATGTCGCACTTCTCAGAGGTCTCCGCGCATGAACCGTCCAAAACTATCTCCTCTTCCTTCATTTACTCGTTATCATTCTCGGACAGGCGTAATAATCGCTTCGAACAGATTTTGAGCCGTTTTTGGTGTGCGGGCCGATTCTTATTCTTGACGCCTGTCGCCTTTGGATTTTGCTTCTGGAAAAATGCAAAAATGGTGCCTGGCACCAAATTTGCGGAAACACAAATTGTTATCTTTGGTGGGCCCAGCAGGACTCGAACCTGCGACACGCGGATTATGAGTCCGCTGCTCTGCCAACTGAGCTATGGGCCCTTTTGGATCTTTTAAACAATTGTAAACAAAACAAAGCGAATTATGAAGACATGTTTTTCCATTACGTATATTCCTGAAACTGGCCGGTACAAATTTTCAGTCAAACTCACTCAAATCAAAATATCAAACCGAAAGTACGAATGATTGGTTCATCCCACATTACGCCACCGCTCAATAACCACGTCACGTTTGCATAATTATTGCGCCCTACTGTGGTTTGACAAGATAAATTTCCTCGTTCACATTGGCAGATTTTTCAAGTGAATACTCAAGTGAATATGAAAAGCGCAGTTTAGCAGAAGCATTTGGAAAGCAGGCAGGTCACTAAACTCGTATTATTTCAATTCTGTTTTCCACCACTAAGCTGTTTTTCATCGCCAAGCCCAACCGTGGCAGCATATCGCGGTATCTCGAAAGCAAAGATCGAACCGCCCGTGGGGTTTTCCTCATACCATATCCTTCCGCCTTGCGCCTCAACAAGCGCTTTGCAAAGCGAAAGCCCAAGACCAGTACCTTTTATTTCAGAGGCTCGCATTTCGTGAACTCTTGAGAATTTCTTGAAAAGGTCTTTCACTGCGTGGCTGGGCACGCCTATCCCGGTATCCTTAACCGCAATCCTTAAATGCTCATCGTCAACTTTGACAGAAACGTCAACAAAACCAGTATCGGTGTACTTCAAAGCATTGGACACCAAGTTTTCCAACCCGCGGAGCAGCGCATGCTCGTCAACGATAGCGCCCTGATCGTCTCCCTCAAACGTCAAGGATATCGCCAAGCCCTTTTCTTTAGCCATCGGCTCAAAAATTTTCACAACCTCGGAAACCGTTTTCTTCACATCTATTTCTCTGGGAGAAAGTTTGAAGTCCCCCGCTTCAACCCTGGTGAGGTCAAGAATATCGTCAACAAGACTTACGAGTCTCCTACTCCCACTCTTTGCTATATCGAGGAGCATTCTCTCATCCTCGTTTGCTCTTCCGTCAAGTGATTTGTCAAGAGTCTGAATCGCTATATCAATGGCACTCACGGGGCTTCTAAGCTCATGTGAAGCAAGCTCGAGGAAGTCGGATTTCATCCTATCGGCGCGTATGAGCTCCTCGTTTAACTCGATTATCTTCGCTTCCATTTCCCTTCTCAATGCTTCTCTTTTTGCCCTGCCATACGACCAGGTGATGTGCTGAACAGCAAGTATCAAGAAAAGTAGAGCTGCCAAACTAGTCAGAAGCCTCCCGATATATTTAATGCGCCCAACCCCCGCAAGTGCATCCGTGAAATCCACATCCGTACCCAGAAAAGCAACAGGTTTACCTTCCGGGTCGTTTATGTAGGCAGTAGAACTCAGCCACGTGCCCCACCTGTCTTTTTCGCCTTCCTCGATCGAAGGCTGTGGCCATTTTTCATTCTGAAAAACCTCGATATCCTCACGGCTTGTTTCCTTGTAAACCTGCCCGGGAGGGGAGAAGTCAGGCGAGGACGGTTCTTCTGCGTCCACAAGAAAGATTAGTTTATTTCCCTTTGGGCGCATGAGATAAACGAACCTTATCGATTTATCACTCTGCCTTATCCTCACCAACTTGCTCCTGAGCTTTTCATACACGGGCGATACGAAATCCGACTCATCACCTTTTAGCGATTGCACGTCGGAGTATTCAATAGCAGCAGCGGCGGTTGCCACCTGCGCTTTTCTAACATCGAGATATCCCTCCTTTTCAAGATTTGCGATTCTCTCGGTAACGGTTAGCCCGAGGCCGACAATCAAACAAATCAGAAGGAAAGACGCAATACATCTATAGACCGCTCTCCTCATGGGAGAAACATTTTTCTCTACATCATCGTAATAGCCATCCATGAGCTTGTTTTGGAGACCTTCCAACCCTATCTCCTTCCACAACAGCATATAGTTCGAGCTTGCTCAAAGTTGCCAGGAGATACAATCGAGTCACAACTTCTTATAAAAGATTCGCTCTCCCGCAAAGCGTTTCACTTACTTTTTCGGCTAATCAGCCAACAAAGTAAAGACTCAAACACTCGAAACTGCTTACTCTTTAAAAATTCGGGCTTTTCCTCTTTACGCTCAACAACGATCATCTTTCAAAAAGACCACTACTGGGTTGACAACCCCAGATTCAATACATGTATAAACTAAGAAAGGGTATCTTCTCGCAGCAGCATTCTGAATGAGAAAGATAGCCATAATAGAAAACAGCCCTGGGCTCGGCTCCTACTTCAAGCGTTTCCTCGACGCGCGCGGTGCAGAGATCCGAACTTACAGATGCTGGCCTGGTCAGGCTCTTCTATTGAGAAAATTTCACGTATACATCATCACGGGGGATTTTTACAACATTACCGAAGGGCTGAAAGACCGTCATAAACGCATTGTTGAGATGCTCGAAAGACTAAAGGAAGAAAAAGTTTTCGGCTCCTGTTTCGGGCATCAACTCATCGCCTGGTGGCGTTGCGGTCGAATAGAAAGGCGTAAGGAGAGGTTGCTCGGGTATGAGCGAATAGAAATCAAAGATGAGCATCCCGCGCTTTGCGGCGGCTCGAGTTTTTACGCGCTCAACACGAATCAAGACGAGGCAACCTCAAGAGCGAAAGGCTTCTCTTTATAGGGACAAGCGTGAACTGCAAGTACCAAATCCTTGGATACGAGGATCGGATTCTCACGGTTCAAACTCATCCGGAATTCTCTTCAAGTTTTATTAAATTTTCAACTTTTATCCCCATAATCTGTTCAGTCGGATTCCCCCTAGGACTGTTTTTGAATACTTGGTTTCTAAGACGACAGAAGCACGAAGGGACTCAGACGCGTTTATGATTTCTTTGACCAGATGGTTGTTGTCTTAAAAAAAGACAAAGGCTTTAATACCAAGGCTGTCATAAATGGGAAATTGAACCCTCTTTGAAGCCCGCCTTAAGACGCAACCGTCATGAAAAGCACAAAAGCCACGAAAGACACGGCTTGCCACTCCCCTCACATCATTATGCGTTAACAAACTTTTGATTCCTCGCAGAAAATCCACATTACTACCATTGCCGCAAAAGCCATAAAAGCCCCGAAAAAGAACGCAACAGAAGGACCCAGGGTCTCCCATAGCGCTCCGAATATGACACTTGCCGCTAATCTCGAGACCCCATCAGCGGTTTGATAGATACCAAATGCGACCCCTCTCTGATTTTCCGGAGCCATGTCTGCCACATAAGCGGAAAGAACTCCATGGGTCATACCGTAGAAAACCCCGTATGCTGCTATCAGGAGCCACATTATGTGCATGTTCTTAGCGAGACCGAATCCCACGTAAAGCGCCGCGTATAGAAGAAATCCAGCGATCAGCGTTTTCTTGCGCCCCACGCGGTCAGACACCATGCCCGCAGGCATAGAAACAAGACTATAGACTACGTTGAAGACCAGCCATAACAGGGGAACAAGATAAACCTTCAGTCCGAGCCTCTGCGCCCTGAGCAAGAGAAACGTGTCACTCGAGTTCCCAAGCATGAAAATGATCACAACGAAGAGCAAAAAACGATAGTTTCTTCCTAAAGCCGACATCCTAAACCGCATTGGAACAGCTGAAACGGATGAAAAGCGCTCCCGAACCGCAAAAATTATGAGCGCGACCGCAACTGAAGCAGGTATGAAGGAGATAAGAAATATCCATCTGTATACGCTTTTTGGGTCAAATCCTTTTAGAAGCCACATAAGGAGAAACGCAAGGGCTGGACCCGCAACGGCGCCGAGGGTGTCGAGCGCTCTATGAAAACCGTACGCTTTTCCTCGTATGGTTGCTGCGGTTGATTCAGCTATTAGAGCATCACGCGGGGCTGTGCGGATCCCTTTACCCACCCTTTCTAAAAACCTGACAACCAAAACGTGCCACACGGTAGTCGCGGCGGCAAAGAATGGCTTGGTCACCGCGGAAAGGCCATAGCCGAGAAGAATAAGCGCCTTTCTCTTTTTCAGCCTATCGGAGATATATCCGGAAAACCCTTTGAGAATGCTCGCCGTGCCTTCTGCTATGCCCTCAATCACGCCGAGAAATACGGCGCCCGCCCCGAGCACACTTGTGATGAAGATCGGCAGAAGGGGATAAATCATCTCGGTTGATGTGTCAGTGAAAAAACTTACCAGACCTAAAACCTTAACTGTTCTGCCGAGTTTCCCTTTTGGCGAGTTGCCCCGATCTTCTTGCTCGTTATCACCCATCTAACCTCCAAAAAAATCTCACTTCCCAAAAGATATTCCTATGCGCCTCCGGGCACAATAAGGATTGCCACAATTAATGCAAATGCTCATACGATATTACCACCCGCCCCAGGCACAGTATTGTTAAATGATAAGACAAAAACGCATCGGCGAAAGGTGGCCGCTCAACCTTTTCTTTAACGAGGCGTTTGAAAAGGCCACCTTGATATGAATCTGGACCCTCATTGGTATAAAATGAGTCATTGAAATGTTTAATTTGCTTTCGGGTGTACCCCCGTTTAGAATGGATTACCTGTAAAAGCGGTTAATGAGATGAAAGGAGGCCTGTGGCTTCAGTCCCTGGCAGCTGGTGCCCTTTTAGAACCCCACAATTTCCAGGAGCCAAAGTGCAATGCGACGACACCTGCGCATTGTTCATATCAACATCAAAACTTCCCAAGACACACAGCTGTGCAATAACTGTAATTGGAGTCTACGCTCTCCAAAGAATAGTAGTCCCTGACAAAGCTAAATCGGGCGGGATAAAATCAGACACGGTCGCGGGAGACACAGAGGCTTGAAAGGACAAAAGCCAAACGCTCGATAAAAATAGACACAAGCGCAGACGCGCCCAGATTGAGCTGTCCCGGACAAAAAAATCATTACAATTGTGAAATAAAAGGGGTCAATTTAGCCAGACTAAAAGCAAGACGGACGTCAGGTATTATCTCCTTAAAAACGAGGCGGTGCAAAATGAATGCCACAAGCGCTCACGGTTCCAAAAAAACCCGGGGAGAATTGAAAACGGAGGGCAGAGACCCGCGTGAGCCGGCAAAAAATTTTTATAAGGCAAGACTAACCAAAGGACTTCTATCACTTGAGGCGGGCGAAGGACCCATTGTTGAGATCCTTAACTTCAGAACAAAAAGAGTCCTACGCCGAGAACTCTTTGACGCCCAAGATGAAGCGAGATTAGCCCTCGATGCGATACGTTCTGACATTTCGAATATGTCGATCGAGGAGTTTCAGAAAAAATATCTCAGATGCCAGGAATGAAATTTCAGCATCGCCGATCAAGCGGTACGCTAATTTAAACTTAATTTTTTTCTTGGTCGGATATCACCATCTTGCTCACATTCAATGCGCTGTCTCCCGCCATTTCGGTGCCAATCCCGCGACCGCCCGCATCCGCACCCACAACGTAAAGCCCACTTACAGGAAGCCTCGGGTTTGGTCTATTTTTACCGACCTGCCTGTAATCCTGCGCCAGGCCGATGACCTCCCCGAGCTTTCTTCCAGATATCCTCGCTATATAGGCGACATCCGTTTTAATTTTCCATATTACGTTTTTCTCTATATCAGGATGAAGCATCGCCATTGTCGACTCGATTTTACTCAGAATGCTTTCGCACAATTCTCTGTTTTCCGGATCAGGTAAGGTAACCGCCCCCGCCAAAACGAGCTGGCACCCACCGGGAGCGAGGCCGGCATCCATATTTGAGGGCACAGGATAGAAAACACCAACATATTTATCGAACATATTCTTGTCACGCACATCAGGTATCCACAAAGTGAGCGGATACTCAATTAGTTTCGCGTTCAAAGCATACTTCACGCTTACAGCGCCATAGGAGGATTTCAAGGACAACGCCCAGCTCTTATAATTTTCATCGAGATGTTCACAGACCATCTCAACCGTTGGTTGCAGACCCGCATTGGATATCACCACATCCGCGGGAACCACCTCTTCCCCGTCAGCCAAAGCAACACCGGTAACTTTTCTGTCCTGAACCACAATACTTTCGACTGACGTGTTGAATATAAGGTTACCCCCCATTCTCTCGAAAGCGTCAAGATAAGATCTGGCAACTGCCCCCATGCCTCCCACAGGATAAGAAAGTGACCCGTTTTTCGCCGCTTCGGAAAAACAATGAATAAACTCGCCCGCTGAACCCTGATAGTAGGTGAGCACAAGCAAAAGCGCGCATGTGGCGTTAATCATTTGGTGAAACCTGCTATCATCCGTGTACCTGTCAATGAAATCCTTAAGGGGCATTTCATCAAGAACAGCCATATCTTCGGGAGACTTCTCGGCCGCGAGTTCCTTGAAACATCTGAAACAATCGCCTCTTTTCGCGCTATCAACGCCAATGCCTTCGAGTATCTCCATTATCGCTTCGTCGGATGAATACTGAAGCGGGAGAAGAGCCTCTCCATCCCCTATGATTATTCGGTTCCCGGAGGGAATCACGTTGAACTTCAGTTCGCCTCCAACAATTCTGTTTATTTCACCCAGAGGTCCTTTCTCGCCATTTCCAACCGCATGCACGCCCGTATCGTAAATAAACCCATCCTTTTCAAAACTCGCAGCCTTTCCACCGGGAAAAGCGTTACGCTCAAAAAGAGTGACATCCAAACCCTCTTTGGCAAGGAGAGCAGCGCATCCCGCCCCCCCGATTCCGCTTCCGATAACAACCACCTTTTTGTCAAGCATCCCCATGTTTAAACCCTCCTGTCCAACTCTCTCCAGGCGCAAATTGTGTGTTTTCAGAACGCATTCATATACACGATGCCCGTATGAAAAACGTCCACGTTTTCAAGAATTTATCATTGATCTAAAACCGAAACCTTGGCAAATCTTTTTCCGGTAAGCCTAATACTGGTCAAAATTCAACCACAGAAGCATCTTATAGTTTATGATATTTGGGAAATGCGCAAGGTGAATCTCGACATGAAACCATCAAATATTTTTAAAAAATTATCTTCTCTGGGAGCGCCAAACGCTGTTCTCGTTATCGTGGGGCTAACACTCATCGCTCTGTCCGCCGCTTGGCGATTCGCTGTCGCTCCCGCGCTAAAAGTCGTAGCCTCGGACTTCGACAATTTCTATTCTTATGACGGGAAAGTAAGTATTTTTTCAGCTAACCAGGTTGTCAGCGAACTACCAGTAATTGTCGAACAGCGGCAGTACAACAGATTTGAACTTACCACACCCGAGATCTCAACCGTTGAGGAACACATAAGATTATTAAACGGGATGTCAAAGTCTAAAATTGCCGAAAGGAAAAACCTCTTCAGGGTAAACAGGAGAACCTGCGAACTTACTCAAAGCCGCGAGCTTGAACTCATTTCAAGCAAAAAAACGTATTACATCGTTTTCCCGTTTTGCACCCCGAAAACCAGCCTCTACTACGACAACGGGATGTCTTATCTTCCCGCCAAAGCAAGGTACACCGGAAAACGAAAACTGAAGGGAATGGAGCTCTGGGATTACATGATAGAAAGCACAGAATGCTATGCCATCAGAAAAGAACATCAGGATTTCGTAAAACAACTCCTTAAGCTTTTGCCCGAGGGACATCCAATCAAGAACGCGAAGCTGTCATGGGCTGAGGACAAAAACCAGGATGAAAACGCTTTCAGGATTTTATTTGGGTATAAAGCAAGAATTTTAGTGGAACCCTCAATGGGAACGATCGCCGGTGTGCAGGATGTCGAGGAAACATTTTTTGCGATTCAAGCGTGCTTGAAAAGTACTGAATATGGCGTTGTGCCTCCTGCCCCGCTTGTAAAGCTAAATTTCTCGATGAGGGAAAGCAGTCTGAAAGAGGCGTTAGACCTGGCAAGAGACGAGAGGGAAAAAATGAACCTAAATTTCAAGTACATTCCAACAGGATTTCTCATAATTGGAATTATGGCACTCTGTACCGGAATTGCAATAGGCGTAAAAGAGAAATCGGAAAATGAAAGAGTCTAAATTCTGTCCGTATATATGTCAAACGGCTTTTCCCCAGTTAAGAACCTATCCAAGTCCTCCCCGGAGTACAGCTTAATAATGATTTTTCTGACTTTCCCCGCGATAGCCTCAACATCTTTTCTCGAAAGCGGCTTGTCCATAAAGCCACTGAGGTCGATTGGCTTTCCCACGCGCATAAGCACTTTCGATTGAGGCACTATTCTTGAAAGCCTCCTTGCCCTACCCGTTGAAATCGCCTTTGCAACATTGGCGGGAAGAAAAGAGGGAAATTTGCCCGTGGTGATTATTGCGACCGGGACAATCGGTACACCCGCTTCAATTGCCATTAGCGCAAATCCGGTTCGGAAATAAGTAACCTCCTCGGAAGCGTCAGGTCTCATCAGGGACTCTATTCCTTCTGGAAAGACACAAACAGCATTTCCTCCCTTTAGGATACCGACTACCTCTTCCGTAAACTCGCTCCCTCTCGTCTGACCGCCCACTGGATTCATAATTTCGGCCATACGATAGATTGTTCTAAACACCGGCGAGATTGTGCTTCGCGATCCAGAATAAAAATATATGAACCTGTCTATCTCATTCATTATTATCATCTGGTCCCAGACTGAGCGTTGATTGCTCACTATTAAGACCCCGCCTTTCGCCGGAACGTTATCCGCTCCCTGTGAGGTTACGCCCAAAGCCACCATCACCCACGGGGCAACGAACGTTCTCATCCACTCGTATGCAAGCATCCGATACAAATCCAAATCAAACCCCTTTTCTAAAAAAGCTTCACGCCTATCCCTGTTTATGTAAAGTGCTACAACAAATCGATACGAAAAACGCAACCAATCCAGAAAGCCTACCAAGGAATTGATCTCTATAAGATTTTAAACATTAATCGTCACACTTTGTCATAGCTTTTTTGTTTTTTCAAACCCCGGACAATGTGAAAGCGAATTCCTGCCACCGGCCTAATCCGAAATTTTTCATCAACCTTTGGACAAATGCACAATAAAATCAAATCGTATTTGGTCATGCCAATTTGATTTCAATCACAATTCAATCAACTTACCACTTGTAATCTGCCGCAGACCCGGAATGGTAAGATTTGAATTTGAACCCTTCAGAAGAAACGGAAAGTTTGCGTTTCAACCTATTTGCCGTAACCCGGGAATGGTAAGATTTGGACTTGAACTCTTTCAAGGCTGGAAGACGTGATTGCCGAAGCTTTCGGGACAGCATTTGGGCTGACATTCATTGCCGAACTTGGTGACAAGACGCAAATTGCCATACTCACTCTCGCGGCGAGGCATGGGTTTGCGCCCGTTTTTCTCGGATCAGCGCTAGCTTTTGTGCTCCTGGATGCCATTTCAGTTGGCATTGGCGCAATTTTTGCGAAGATCCTACCGCAAACAGCGGTACGGATTGTCTCCGCCGCGATCTTCATCGTCTTTGGAATTCTCTCATTTCAAAACAGGGAGAAGAAGAAAGAGACCGCCGATTCAAAGAGCGCTTTTTTTGGAACATTCGTCATCGTTGCGCTCATGGAGTTGGGCGATAAGACGCAGTTAGCTCTGGTCGCTCTCACGTCCAAAATGGGGCAACCTTTCTACATCTTTATGGGGGGAACGCTCGCGCTGTGGCTCACATCCCTAATAGGAGCTATTGCGGGAAGCGCGCTTTCAAAGTTTCTTCCTTTTAAATTGATAAGATTTATCTCCGGTACTGTTTTTATCTGCTTCGGCATCCTCATCGCAGTTGGAGTGATGTGAGAAAGAGATTCTCTGCTTGACTCTCATCTCGAAGCCTTATTGCGCATAGTTCCATCTACGTAACGACATACTTAATTTAGGCTCGCCTTTGATGAAGCTCTAAACACAAGGGAAAATGTAATGGGTCAAACGACCGATTGCTTCTTGAAACATGACAAAATCTTTGAGTTAAGATAGATTAGACTGGCTTTCGCATCGAATTCTCAATCTGGCACAGGAAATAGGAAAACCTTTTGGTTAGAAGAAAAGAGGAAACTACTCTCGAAATATAAGACGCTTGAAAGGGGTGTCAAAAGTGATTTTTGAAAAGCATTATACGAAAAAAGACCTGGAAGAAGTATTTGACGAGGGATTCAAGCTGCCAGAGGGATTCTTATTCGGTGTAGCAAACGCTGGATTTCAGGTAGAAGGCGGGTTCAACGGAAAAGGTGAGCCGGTCAACAACTGGGCTATACTCGAGCGCGCCGGGAAAGTTGAGCCTTCGGGAGAGGCGGTACGTTTCTGGACTGACTACCAGAAACACATTGAACTTGCCAAAAATATTGGGCTTAACGGATTCAGAATGAGCATCGAGTGGGCACGAGTTCAGCCTTCCTTTACGATTAAGGGAAGGGAAAAGCCTCCATTTGACGACGCGGCGGTCGAGAGATATGCGGAAATAATTGCCTCAGTGATGAAAGAAGGAATGGAACCGGTCATCACCCTTCTGCATTTCACGCATCCGCTCTGGCTTAGTGTTGATCTCTGGACTGACTATCACAAGATCATATATTTCGAGGAATATGTCAGGGAAATTACACAAAGAATCAACGGTCTCCTTATCGAAAAACATGGCTTAAGACCAGTCAAGTTTTGGCTCACGATGAATGAGCCAAACGGGCTCGCCTTTATCACATACCTGCTCATGCAATTTCCGCATGAGAAATCCGGACTTAAAACGGCTATCTCAGCCTGGGATAACATGATTGCCGCCCACTGCAAAGCTTACGACGCGGTTCACGATGTCTACCGAAAAAACGGCTGGGAAGAGCCAATGGTGAGCTACAACACCATACATCTTTCTCTATATTTTACGGACAAGGTAATGACTGACCTGCTAAACGCCCGCGTCAACGGCATTTCGAGGAATGAAATTGGCTCCTACTTGAAGCGAGGCAAAGCCGCCTGGGATGAGGAAATCTCAAGGTCGCCAGAAATTGTGAAACCCAATCCCGTATTCGCTAAACTTGAGAAACTAATCGACCGCGTGACGGAAAAAGTAATCGATCCCGATACATTCCCGAAAGGCATTCAGGCTCTATATTCCTCGCCAGATGAGAGAAAACTCGACTATCTCGGGGTTGATTTCTATGATCCCTTCCTGAAGCACATGATAGCGCTTCCATCCTCAAAAGACCTGGCCGAGAAAAGATTTAACTTTAACTCCGAACTTTGGGAGCAGGTACTCAACCCGAGAGCGTTTTACCACTTCCTCAAAGCCGAAACTTTCAATTGCGAAACGCTGCCAATATACATACTTGAGAGCGGCATGTGCTACAGGATTCGCGGAAACACTTTCGAACCCAGATACGATGGCGCAACAATGGACAAGTTTTTACAGTGCTACATTTTCGAGGTGATGAGAGCGGTAAAAGATGATCTCCCCATAAAATCATACTTTTACTGGACAATGGTTGACAATTATGAGTGGGGCTCATACGAGCCGAGGTTCGGCCTGTTCTATGCCGACAGGTCCAAGACGCCCGTGGAAATTAGCGACAAGGACGCGAGCGGAACGGATGCAGCTGGCGCCTACAGGGATATAATCGCAGCGCTTAGAAGCGGCAACAGGGAAAAAATAATCGATGTGTTCCTGAGGTAAAACCGGTAGTAACGAGCGAATAAGTCTCAACTTAAGGTACTTATCTACGTAAGGCGCGGTTTTGTCGTTTGTGGCACAGCCCGATGATAAAATAATTGTTGACCTACGGTTCGGGTATAAACACCATTCGTAATTCAACCTCGCAATGTTGGATGAGATGGAAGCGGTGGGAGTTATGGCAGGAGACTGTGTGCCCAAAACAATTCTTTATGTAGAACCTGAAAAGGATGTCCGCGACCGCACTCTTGAGTTGCTCAATGAAATTGAAGGCGTCCCCATTCACGCCACAGACTCTTCATCAGAGGGCATCGCGAAGCTTTCGGAGCGGTCTTTCGATTTTATAATCGCGGGATGCGGGCTTTTGCCAAAAGAAAGAGAGAAACTGCTCAACGTGTCAAAATCAAACTTACCCGAAAGCGTTTTTATCGCAATTGTAAAACCCGGAAACGAAAGAGAAGCAATAGCTTGCCTGATGGACGGTGCATCTTGCTGTGTAATTTATGATGAAAAATTTCCATTGTCCCTTAAGGATGCTCTTCACAAAGTTTCCGAGACTCTTTCTCTTAAGAAAGCGCGGGCAGCGCTCGAGACGGAGAGAGCCGAGCTTCTCTCAATTTTGAACAGCCTTGATGTCCCAGCATATGTTAGCGATCCAAATACGTATGAGGTTCTTTTCGCGAATAGAATCGTGACCCGGGATTTCGGTGAGGTTGTGGGGAGAAAATGTTACGAAGCGTTTCAGGGACTTGATGCCCCCTGTCCATTTTGCACAAACAAATACATCTTGGGCGAGAACCTGGGGGGAACCTACATATGGGAGTTTCAAAACCTGAATACCCACAAGTGGTACCGCTGCATCGATAAAGCCATACACTGGCCTGACGGAAGAATGGTAAGAAGCGAAATAGCGATTGACATCACGGACATAAAGAAAGCGCAAGAGAAAATGAGTTTTCAGGCAGGCCTTCTTGATGCCTGCGGAGAAGCCATAATCGCAACGGACCTCGATGGTCATATAACATACTGGAATCGTTACGCGGAATTTCTTTTCGGTCTTCCCTCCGAGGAAGTCATCGGATCGGACATATTCATCCTTCCAGCAGCAGACTTGCGAGAAAAGAAGAAGGAGATCCTTGAAACAGTTGCCCTAACGGAAAGCTGGTCCGGTGAAATGAAAGTGCGCAGGAACGATGGCTCCACTTTCTTCAGCTTCACCAGGATATCTCCAATTCAAACCGAAAGCATTGAAACAATCGGGACCGTGTGGATTGTGCAGGCCATAAGCGAGCGCAAGAGAACCGAGCAGGCCTTAAGAAACATCATCAATGAGACAAACGCAAGACGTGAAGAAATCTCAGCCCTTCTTGAAAGTTCAAGATATATCCTTGAGCAAAAGGATTTCGAAGAGGCAGCAAAAACAGTTTTCGAGATATGCAAACGTCTCCTTAAAGCATCAAGCGGTTTCGTCTCTCTAAAAGGTGAAGAGAAAATAAGCATGGTTTTCTCGAGTGCGGGCGACGGTAGAGCAGTTGGAGACCCATCCTTCATGGATCTTGTGGGTGTCCTTTTTGAAAAGGTCTGTGAAACGGGAAAAACGATACTCATAAACAACATCAGCTCAAACGAATACGCAATTGAAAAGCGCTTACCGCTCAGAGCGACAAATCTGATTCTTTCTCGGCTTACGGAGAACGGGAACGTTGTCGGTGCGTTGTGTCTGGCTGATAAGGAAGGAGGATTCTCAAAACGAGACGTTCTCATTGTTGAAGCGTTCTGCGAAATCCTTTCACTTGCATACAGGTCGAGCCATACCATGCAGCTTCTCTCAATAAGCGAAGCCAAACACAGACAACTCATAGAAAAAATTCCTGACATCATCTACCAGATATCGTCGGAAGGTGTAATAACCGATCTTAACCCCGCTTTCGAGAGCATAACAGGGTGGCGGATAAACGATTGGGTGGGAAAACCCTGGGAAGGGATTGTCCATCCGGAAGACCTTGAGGAAGTCACCATTGCTTTCAGGTCCGCGATCGCCGGTTGGGAATACCCCAGGTTCGAAGCAAGAATTCTTAAGCCCTCCGGCGAATATATCACGTGCGAGTTCACCGTCACGCCTTACTACGAGCAGGATAGAATCGTGGGAATCTTGGGCGTAGCAAGAGATGTCACAGAAAGAGTTGCACGTGAAAGAGAGACAATCCAAACCCGCGAACTCTACAGAAATTTTCTCGAGCTCTCACCTGATGCAGTGTTCATCACAGACCGCGAGTGCAGAATCATTGAAGCTTCTAAGCAGGCTGCCCGGATTCTCAGAAGCGGTAGTATGGAAGATTTAAGGGGAATGAACGTTTATGATTTCGCTGTTCCGGGGGAACGCTGGCTTATGGAAAACTCTATTTCCAATCCGGGAGGGACCGAATCTTCGGACGTTGTGGAAATTGCCCTCCAAAGATGCGACGGTTTTATTTTCTACGGCGAACTTAGGACCTCCACCTTAACAAACGAGGAAGGTGGCACAAGAGGCTACATCATAGACTTGAGAGACATAACGGAACGAAGAGCTCAGCAGGAGGAAATCCAGAGAATAAATCTTGAGCTCGAAGGGTACGCTCACGCGGTGTCTCACGACCTCAGGTCCCCTCTTGCAAACGTGATTGCAGGATGCGAGGCTTTGGAAATTATACTCAAGAAGTATGAGGGAGTTCTTGAAGATGAGGAAATAAGAGGGTTAGTCAATGTGATCAAGGGAAATGCGGAAAAATGCGACCTGCTCATAGGAGACCTTTTGCTGCTTGCAGAGTCAGGACAGCGCACAGAAAACGTAACCGAGGTTGATATTGATGAGGTCATAGGCGAAATCCTCGAGGAGGAGGAAAAGAAAATTCAAGAAACTAAGACAACCGTTAAGGTTGGAGCTCCTCTTGGAACTGTGAAAGCGAATCGAACACATATGTATCAGCTGTTCGGAAATCTCATAAGAAACTCCATCGCCCACGCCCAGCGTACTGACCTTCTTATCGAGATATCCAGAATACCCACGGATATCGAGGGAGCGCACCGCTTTCTCGTAAGAGACAATGGCAAGGGAATCTCCGAGGATATTCTGGACAAAGTTTTTAAGCCGTACGTCACATCTCAGAACAACAGTATAGGTTTAGGGCTTGCCATAGTGAGCAAAATAATAAAGGCTTATTCAGGCACGATAAAAGCGTATAATGACAATGGCGCTTGTTTCGACCTGACAATATTTGACGTTAGGTGATTATGGAAGAGAAAAGATTACTTGATTGCGCCGACGGATTGACTCGCAGAGGCTTTAAGGTTTTGATGCTACCCACCCTCTCCGAGGCAAACCGCTCGCTTACAGCAAGGATAGGAAGAAATAAAAACGTGTACTATTCAGGCACCACGCTTGAGCAACTTGGCATCCTCGAGACGTTGAAAGCGCTTGGAAACCTTGTCAAAAACTCATCGACCCTGACCGGGTCATGGGGCGTTAAAGTGCGAAGACCAAGAAAACTCGCCGCCGGTGACATATTCTTGAGCTGCGCCAGCGCGATTACACTTGACGGCATAATAATCGATCCAGCTTGCGACGGGGTTCCGCTTTTTAGCAACGGGCATATTCCGGGAGAGATAATCATAGTGTCAGGCTATAACAATATCGTCGATGACCTTGACGAAGGATTGCGAAGAGCACGAAACGTCAGTTTCCCCGTAACCGCAAAGAACCTCGGTCTGGATATCCCTTGCGTGAAAAAAGGGCGGTGCGTCGAGTGCGACAATCCCCATCCTATCTGCGCAGTCAATACTGTGATAACCCGTAAGCCCCACAGGCCTGATATTCTTGTCGCACTGATAGCCGAGAAGCTCGGCCATTGACTGTCTCGGTTATCGGCGTTGCGGATTCTAATGCTTTTTGAAGCACCCTGTGATAGGATAATGAGCCATCATTTACCTGGAAGAAGGAGGGTTGCCTTAGAAGTATGAGTTCGGTAATCAAAAAGAGGCGCAAAAAGATGCGCAAGAAAAAGCACAAGAAACAGCTCAAGAAGAATCGTCATAAGAAGAAGAAATAAGGCCCCTGTCGGCATTATATATATATCCTATATGAACCGTCTTTCTGGCGGGAAGCTTTCCTTCCGTTAACTTCGATTTCAAATACCGCCGCTTCAGGTTCGGAAATTCTTATTGTAAGCTCAAGCCCCTGATCTATGTGCTTTTTTACACCCAACCTCAAGTTGGTGCCCTCCTTGGAAAAATCATCCACAGTGCAGCCGTTTATACCGAATGCCTCTTTCCGACCAACATCCACATAAACATCACCGTAATGCTTTAGTGCATAAGCCGAGGCAAAGCAGGCGCTGCCCACGCCCCAATCTGACTGGAGTATTCCCGTTGTCCTGTAATCGAATCCGAAATGTCCATAGTTTTCGGCGACACTTCCCGTCTCGTGCGGGGGAATGAACCGCATATTACCGGGAGCGACCCTCCTGTTGTCATCGATGTACATTAGGGTGAAAGAAGCCCGCAGTGCGGAGATGCCGCGTTCCATATACTCCCGATTCCCGGTGAGACGGTAGTAATCCATAAGCAGCGTTGAAAAAAGAGCCTGCCTTGCGTCATTCCACTCAGCATCGGTGTTCATCACGCCAAAACCGCCAAAACCATTGATCTGCAGGAAGGGCGGATCCCACACTTGCTGATAAAGGCATAGCTCATCCATGATCCTCGCGCCGGCCTCGAGGTAAGCCTTGTCCCTGGTTATAAGAAACAAAAGACGTAGGGCTTCCGCTGCCCAGTAAATGCTCATAGTATTTTGAGGAGGTGTATCGGTGTATGAGTCGTAGAAATCAATCTTTTTATGAGAGCAAGAGAAGAAGGTTTCGTAATCAAACCACTTCTTGGAGGGAACAACTTCGGAAAGAAGGAACTCGCAAGCTTTCTTGGCTGAACTCAAGTACCTCTCATCCGGCTCAACCTCATATAAAGCAGCCAAGAACATAGCCGGGCATGCGGTCGATGCACTCTCTTTCAGAATTTCCGAAATATTCGTTCCACCACCGCCGGGACTGACCCATGCGGGGATTGCCCCGCTTGGTAATTGAATGCTCGTTAAGAAATCAGCAAGCTCCCTTGCCCTTTTGAGAAGACGCGGATCTCCCTCAAGGTCTTTATGCCAGAGAACCATATAGTAGGCTGTCGTTGCGCAGTCTGGAATATGATATTCGTCTATATGCTTGAAAGCCATTGTTCCCTTCGACCAGAAAACTCCATCATCCGTGGCGAAGCAAACCGCTGGAAAAAGTCCGTTCTCTCTCGGGGCTACGATCGATAGATTCTTGACCGCTATGGCGTTTTCCACTAATTCCCTGTCATCCCATCTCTTCCCAAACCAGTAGGCTCCGTAGGCGCTTCTCAAATTGCAATACCACGACTGGAAGAATATCTGAGGGGGAACTTTCATTCCTTTCGAATAGGTGACCCTCTCAAGAATGCGAACTCCCCACGGTCTTGAGGAAAGTAACTTGAGCCCGTGCCTCTGAACAAATATCACCTTGTCCTCATTTTTGAGGTAGCCCTCCGATTCTTTCCGATTCATGAGCATCACGCCCGGCTTGGCAGCAAAATGGATGCCCACGGTGCCACCGCATTTCTGTCCTTCGATCTCCAAGGTGCGAAAGATATCATCTGTTTTGAACATTCGCTTAAGCCCAGCAGAAGCGTACCTGTCAAATCCCGCAACCTGGGGAGCGCCAGAAACAAAGTACTTTTTGCCGAAATTCTTCCAAATAAAAGAGAGAGCATTTCTGGAGGATTCGTCAGATGTGCCGAGTAAGATATAGTATCCCATCCTGAGTTCATCGCCAGCTTTAAGTTTGATCTCCTTGGAAAATCTGCTCTTGAAATACACGTGCCCTTTGGGAATGGTGTTTCCTATTCCAAAACAGGCCGATGGGGAGCGGTTTTCCCCGCCGACCGCCAAAAAATCCAAGTAGTAGCGCACGGCGCCTTTCGCGTATTCGCTCTTCAGAACTTCAAGGTCGCAAATTAGCGCGAAAAACAGCTTATTCTTCTTCGCCATCACGACCGGAGTGCGGAAAACATGGTCCCCGACAACCATGTTTTCGGCCGGTCTGAGATTTGGCACAAAAGAGTAGTCAAGCCTCTCGTGCTCTGTGCTCAAGGCAGCCGCCACGAAATCGTACCTATCGAATATTCTGTTCACCCCGGTATCAGCGTCAGCCTTTATTTTGTGGGTGATTTTAAAGACTCCCAGATCTTCATCAATGGATAAGCCGCTTTCAAGTCTCAAGGCGCCTCTCCTGTCGCGGAGCACAACGCGACGCCCGTTGCTTTCTTCCTTTTCTATTCCAACACCTTCAGTCGACTCAATCTCCCTACCGCCAATGAATACTCTCGGAAACGAAGCTCCTTTGTGCGTGTACCTTAAATGCCTCGCTCCGAGTCGCACGGCTTCGAGCCATTGGCCCTCAGGCGTCATAATCTCCAAAAGTAAAAATGGGTGAATGCCCGCTTCACCAAACACCGCGCGTATTTTCTTACCCGTAAGCGAAACTTTTTTAGATGTCGTCTTTTCGTCCATCGAAGGCTGCACCTCCTACTAAGAATTTTCAAGCCCGAGGCTTTCCATTTGCTCCGGTGTGCCTATCACGATCAATACATCCCCTTCCTCCAGCAAGACATCAGGAGTCGGATTTACGTTAAAGGTTGATTCTCCCTTTTTGCGCAAGGAGAGAATCGTTACGCCTGTTTTTTCCCTGAGCCTTGTCTCTCTAATCGTCATGCCGAGATAGGGAAAATCCTCCCTGACAATAATTTCGGATAATTGATATTCTGGAAGACTTCCACTCGTGACGACATCGAGGAACTCGCAGGCACCCGGTCTTGTCAGAAGGTTTGCCATTCTCTTTCCGGCGATCTTGTGGGGCGATATCACCCTGTCGGCTCCCACCATTTCAAGTTTCTCCTCTGAATCAGGCTGATCAGCCCGTGCGACTATGATGATTCCCCGATTCAAGACTTTCGCGGTCAGCACGGCATAGAGGTTCTCGCTGTCCGAGCTGAGCGCGCTTACAAGTCCTGAAGCTTTCTCGATTCCCGCTTCTTTCAAAGTTTCAGCCTCTGTCGCGCTGCCATGAACCGCAAAATAGCCCATTTCTTGACACCGCTCAAAAGTTTCGCGGTCCTTTTCGACAACAACAAAAGGTTTGCTCTGCTGCCAGAGCTCTTCGGCCACGCTTCTCCCAACCCTGCCAAACCCGCACACAACATAATGGTCTCGAAGCTTGGTAACATTCGCCTTCATCTTTCTTTGCCTCCAGAATTCCCCAAAGAACTCGCCCAGGATGAACTCAAAAATGCCGGTCAGGAAGAAAAGGACCGTGCTGACGCCAGTGAATATCAAAGCGATTGTGAAATAGGTGCCTCCGGTTCCAAGTTTTCTGACTTCCCTGAAGCCCACTGTTGATATTGTGATCACGGTCATGTATAGGGCTTCGTTAAAAGACATATCCTCAATCAGCATAAAACCAACCGTGCCGCATACCAAAATAAAAAGTAGCAGCAGCAGTGCTATAGCCGCATGCCGCGCGCCGAGCGGCAGGCGCTTTATCCTGATCATAATTCGAAACATTCTCCACCTTTGCGGGAAAGTATCCCCTGGACATCCTCAACGGTTGGCATTGACAGCTGAGCGCCGAAGACCGTTACCGCATATGCTCCAGCCGCGTTGGCATAGATTACGGAATCCCTCATTGACTTGCCCTGAGCCACCGAGAGCGCCAGCGCCGCCGTGAAAGCGTCTCCAGCCGCGGTAGCGTCCACCGCCTCAACGGGGAAAGCCGCGCAGTGCGTAGCCTTTTGACCTTCAACAAGAAGCGCGCCCTGCTCTCCCATTTTCACTACGACCTTTGGAACCCCCCTTTCGATAAGAAAAAGGGAGGCTTCCTTAGCCTGATCTACATTATTGACCGTAAAACCTGTGAGGGAAGCAAGCTCATGTATATTCGGCGAGACAATATCAAAGTGCTCAAGCGCGGATAAGACCATGCCCCTCGGGGGACCCGCGTCCAGAATTGTCACGACCCCTTTTTCTTTTGCCATCTTCGATCCCTCAATCACAACCTCCGTGGGAACTTCGAGCTGAAAAAGCGCGACAGAGGCCTTTTCAAAAACGCCTTGAAGAACGCTTAAGTCCTCGACCTTTAACGCCATGTTAGCTCCCGGATCCACAACTATCGTGTTTATACCAGTATCCTCCTCAACTACTATCAGCGCAGTCCCGGTAAAATAATCGTCCGCCCTCTTCACAAAAGAAGTTGAAACCCCGCACTTCTCAAGATTTCTTATGAGAAAATCGCCGAAAAGGTCCCTTCCCACGCAACCAAGCATATAGACTTCCGTGCCGAGTCTTCTCGCAGCGACAGCTTGATTCGCGCCTTTCCCGCCCGGGACCATTGAAAAGCCCTTACCGCAAATATTCTCCCCAGGCTTTGGAATACGTTCTGATTTGACAACGAGGTCTGTGTTTATGCTGCCGACCACAACTATAACATCCCTCAAGTCCTCACCCCCTTAAATCTTACCACAGCGATTCAATTCCATTGTTCGCCATGTATCATTGAAAGCGCACCAAACTTAGCGTTGATATTGAATATACTATTTAGCAGCGGGTGATTTCGCCATGGCTCGACTGCTTATTGGAACATCAGGATGGGTATATCCTCACTGGAAGCGGGTCTTCTACCCGGACGATCTCAGTCAGGAAAAATGGCTTAAATATTATTCGCGCTACTTTCAAACCGTGGAAATAAACAATACCTTTTACAATTTACCCGAGAAAAAGACGTTTGAAAAATGGGCATCCACAGTATCTGAAGGCTTTATTTTCACTGTAAAAGCGAATCGCTTCATTACTCATATCAAGAGGCTGAAAGACCCTGAGAATTCAGTCGTTAGGTTTTTTGAAAACGCCTCCGGGCTCGGCGAAAAGCTCGGCGCGGTTCTTTTTCAATTTCCGCCAAATTGGAAACTTGAAATCGAAAGGCTTAAGCATTTTTTAAAGATTCTTCCTAACGGTTACAGATATGTTTTCGAATTCCGGCATGAGACATGGCTATGCGATGAAGTTTATCGCCTCCTGGAGGAATACGGCATGGCGCTTTGTTTCGCTGACAGTCCTTTCTATCCTGGACCGAGGGCGCTGACCGCCGAATTCGTTTTTTACAGAAAGCATGGGGGAAGGCAACAAAAAGCACCCTGCTACAGCGAAAAAGAGCTGGGCGCTTTATCTTCCGAAATCGCAGAACATCTTGGAAATGGTCGAGATGTATTCGCTTATTTTAATAATGATTACCGCGGGTATGCCGTGAAAAATGCGCTCCAGTTGAAAAGCCTGGTTGAGGAAAAGGGGTGGTAGAAATGCCGGAACTGCCCGATGTGGAAGCAAGGAAATCGCGGATAGAGAGTTTTGGACTCGGTGAGCCTTTGAAAAAAGTCTTGGTCAGGGACGAAAGAATCCTTGAGGGCATCAAGCCGACCGCTTTTTCGCGCGCTCTAAAAGGAGCGGAGTTTACATCCGTAAAACGTAGGGGTAAATATCTGCTTGTGGCAACCAACAAGAACAGCACCTTGCTTCTTCACTTCGGAATGACAGGCGACATAGTCTACACAAAGAAGGGCGAGCCAGCCCCGCCCTATTCGCGCGTGGAGTTCATATTTGACAAAGGATCGCTTCATTACACCAATTTGAGAATGATAGGAAAGGTATCGCTATTTCCAACCCTCAATGAAGATGAAATCGAGGACGTATCGAAACTCGGTCCAGAACCTCTCGACCGTAAGTTCACTTACGCTCGTTTCAGAGAAGCGTTAAGAGGAACAAAAACCACAATACATCAAGCGTTAATGGACCAGGAGCGAATTGCGGGCATAGGTAACATATACTCTGATGAGATTGCTTTCCAGGCGGGAATTAATCCAGAGCGACCAGTAGATAAACTTTCCGAAGAAGAAATTCGCGCGCTTTACGAAAAGACGAAATGGACACTGAAGCGTGCGATAGCTCTCAATGCCGAACTCGAAAAGCGTCCGGATTTATTCATCATTCCCCACAGGAAAAAAAATGGAGCCTGTCCAAAGTGCGGTACCGTTTTAAAGAAAGTCTCAATTGGGGGGAGAAGCAGCTACTACTGTCCCAGATGTCAAAAATAGCAATGTAAACAGGAATTATTCTGAACCTTCTCCGATTAACGCGAAACCATCGAAAACCTCTTACGGATGGGTAACCTCCATGAACGGGACTATTTTGGGACCGCCCACGAGATGCGAGATGATAAAAGCATAAGCTGTGCGCTCGAGGATTTCGGCGTTCAAAAGCGCATCACGCACCTTCGGCCCAACGGTAACCGCGCCGTGATGAGGCAGCAGACACGCTTTCCTGTCGCCCAACGCCTTTACAGCACTCATGGCAAGCTCCTTTGTCCCGGGGAGCGCGTATTCCGCGATTTCGACAGCACCGCCGAGTTTAAAAACTTGCTCCTCGAGTATCGGGGGTATGCCTTGTCCCGTGGTGGATATCGCCGTTGCCATCGTTTGGTGGGTATGAACGATTCCGCCCACATCCTCTCGGGCGCGGTATATCTCAAGATGCATATTGATCTCAACCGATGGCGAGTACCTGCCTTCCACCTGTTCTCCGTTCATGTTTATCACGCACATGTCCTCAGCAAGTAGAAGTTCATACTCAATCGAGGTTGGGGTGATAACAATCAGGTCCATATTGGGGACTTTAGCCGAGCAATTGCCGGACGTCCCTGCCACAAGACCCCTCTTTGACATCTCAACGGCGGTTTTATGGACTTCCTTCATCGCCTCAAGTACAGCAGTTTCCATGTTCACACGCCCCTTTCAAGAAGAAAAGGAAGCAGGCAAATTTCGGTAACCAAAGCATTCCTGAAAAAACGTCAAGTTAACACCTTTTGATAGTGTATCAGAAATCCTTTAGGCATAGAGTAAAATCCTTGTTAACGCGCAAAGCTAATAAAGCGGATGAAAGAAGGAATCTTACCCGGAGGCTGAGATGGATGACAGGAAAGAAAGCCAACCCCTTGTTTTGGGAATTGACATCGGCACACAGGGTGTCAAGGCGGGACTTGTCGACATGAACGGTAAAGTGATCTGCACATCCTCAAAGGATTATCCAACATCCACGCCAGCCCCAGGGTGGGCGGAACAGGACCCGCTTTTATGGTGGGAAGCTACAGTGCGGGCTTTGCGGGGAATCTCGCAAAAAAATCCTTCTGAGATAAAAAGAATATCCGGCGTGGGGCTTTCGGGGCAGATGCACGGATCTGTGGTCCTCGACAAGAATATGAGACCTCTGCGCCCGTGCATCCTCTGGTGCGACCAGCGAACCTCCGCCCAATGTGAGGAAATAAACAAAACCTTAGGGAAAAAAGAGCTGATTTCCTATGTTTCGAATCCCGCTTTGCCGGGCTTCACCGCGCCAAAACTGCTCTGGATAAGGGAACATGAACCTCAGTTGTACGGCAGAATCTCGCACCTCCTTCTACCGAAAGACTTCGTGAATCTTATGCTTACGGGAAACCTGGTCACAGATTTCTCTGACGCGTCAGGAACGCTTCTTTTTGACGTTAAGAAAAAGCGGTGGTCGAGCGAAGTAATATCAGGGCTCGCTCTGCCTGAAAGTATCTTTCCACCAGTTATTGAATCAACACATGTAGCGGGAAAGGTTTCCGCGGATGCATCTTTGGCTACGGGAATTCCTGAAGGCATCCCCGTAGCCGCGGGAGCAGCAGACAACGCGGCAAGCGCTGTGGGTATGGGAGTCATTAACCCGGAGAGCGTTGCAGTAAGCATAGGGTCTTCTGGGACAGTTCTTGCCCCAACCAAAAAACCCATTGTGGATCCCGGGATGAGAATACATTCCTTCTGCCACGCGGTGCCGGAAACTTGGTATCTTATGGGTGTAATGCTCTCGGCGGGGCTTTCGCTTCGCTGGTTTCGGGACAATCTCGGTGAGCCCGAGGTCACAGAGGCTGCGCAAAGCGGAAAGGACGCCTATTTTTTTCTCGACAGAACCGCAGAAAGCGCGCCTCCTGGAAGCGGGGGGTTGATATTTCTTCCTTATCTTACGGGAGAGCGGACACCACATGCTGACCCGTACGCGAGGGGCGTCTTCTTCGGAATAGACCTCACCAAGAAGAGGTCCCATTTGGTCAGGTCAATCATGGAGGGTGTCGCTTTCGGGTTGAAAGACAGTTTCATACTGATGAGCCAGTTAGGGGTATCGCCGAAACTCGCTGTTTCCGGCGGGGGAGGGTCTCGATCGAAAATCTGGAAACAGATACAAGCCGACGTTTTCGGATTTCCAATAACCGCCTGTTCTCAAAGCGACACGGCCATGTTCGGAGCCGCTCTCATCGGAGGTGTTGCCTGCGGCATGTCCGCCACCATCGAAGAAGCCTGCAAAAGATCCGTCTCTTACACGGAAACAATAGAACCCGATAAATCCCTATTCGAAAGATACGAAAAAAATTATCGGATTTTCAGGGAGCTTTACCCCGCGCTAAAGGAAATCTTCCGAAAATCGGTAGAAGACTCTTAAGCCAGACTCAAACTACTCAAAGACAGATGAAAACAAGCGCAAAACGCATGAATCGAGCTTCAGCCGCCTAAGTTTTTCTCTCTCCTATACTCTGCCGCTTTTTTCAAGAGACTATTTGCCTTATTTCTCGCGTTTTCGATTTGCTCAAATTCTTCATCCAGCCTGTTGATTTCTTCGGTAAGACCCACCGCGTCCTTCTTTTGAAAAAAGGGCTGAAGCCTGTCAAAAAACCCTTTTATTAACTCAGCGCAGACAATGTGAGCTTCCACCGCATCGTTCATCAACGACGCGTACTTCTCGTACTCATCAACCCCAGAAGTTTTCTCCATTTTTTGGTATTTCGCTGCTACTTTCTGTAACTGCCCTATGAGAGACATTATTCTCTCAGTTAAATCTGAAAATTTTTCGGGTTGAATATGCTCAGTTTTTCCAGACACGGCAGTCATGACAAGCATGACCTGCGCTTCCACAATGCCCTCCATCTGCGCCAGGGAAACCTGCCAAGCTTCATCAGCGTCTTTCATTAAGTTTCTTGCCCGTGTCGTGTCCTTTCCGCAACTTGCCGCCAAAATCATTCCAATTGACAAGCACAGCGCGACGACAGCCCAAAAAATTCTCATTAGCCCCTCCTTTGGCTTTAACCTCTTGTATGATTCCACCTCAGAAAAACAACAGCCCAAAAATATTTATTATCTATTCCCGCCACAGTTGGATCCATGTTCTAATGATAACTCTATGAATCCCTCACTTTTCATCTTGAGAACATTTTTAAAAAACGGTGAAATGACCCACCTTGTTGTTTTCCAAAAAGACATGGTTTTTCAGACAGATTTTTTGCGAGCAAGGATTATATGCGCCGAGAAGAAGGATAGAATAGTTACAAGCGAACATGTTAATTGAAGAAAGGGCTTTCTGGATATTGTTTCCCGAACGCTTAAGGGGTATGTGGTGATTTACTCTGCACTTAAAAAAGTTGTTTGAGATATTCAACCGCGCTGCAAGAACATGCAAATAACTGTTGCTATGCTGAAGAAATGAAGCCGGGAAAATGAATGACAATTCAAACAGATGAGCAAAGGAGGACGATATGGAAATAATCGACACACATGCACAGCTTTGGACTAAAGAGGCCATAATGTCCATGCCCGAATCCATGCGTGAGGGCTATATACGCGTCTTCGGGGATAATCTTCCCACCATCGAAGACACCATAAGCGACATGAACGCAGCGGGCGTTTCCAAATCCGTCGTAGTAGCGATAGATGCCGAGACGATCTGGGACTATAAGGTTTCCAACGAACTTGTCGCGCGCACCGTCGCGGAAAATCCTGACAGGCTAATCGGTTTTGCGAGTGTTGACCCACATAAAGGTGTCTTGGCAAGGAAAGAATTGAGGCGCGCCGTAAACGAATATGGGCTCAAGGGTCTGAAGCTTCTCCCCCACCTTCTCGAACTTAGAATTAACGACAAAAAGATGTATCCATTGTATGAGGAGGCTTGCGAGCTCGGTATTCCTGTTCTCTTCCATACCGGCACCCAGTTCCATACCGGCACGAAGCTTAAATATTGCCGCCCCATTGACGTTGATGAAGTAGCGGTGGACATGCCGGAACTCCGTCTGATAATCGCGCACTTCGGTTGGCCTTGGTATGAGGAAGCAATGGCAGTCGTGCACAGAAACGAGAACGTTTATTTCAACATTGCCGGTTGGGCACCGAAGAGGATACCCGCCTTTGTTTTCAGTTACATGAAGGGACCGGTTAAGGAGAAATGTCTCTTCGGAAGTGATTTCCCTCTCGTCTCAAGACAGCGGATAGTCACAGAACTTTCCTCAATCGACCTACCGGATGACGTAAGGGAGCACTTGTACAATAAAAACGCGCGCAAACTGCTCGGGCTGGAAGGGTGAGTGTTTTAAGAATCTTAAAAGGAAATTACCACGACTCAACTTGTCAGCGTTTGCATATTTCGTAAAATATGTTTGCAGACAATATCTGCAGTATGTGACAGCAAAACCCTTTAGGCAATCTGATAATTTAAATAAAGCGCATTAGTAAGACACAACGGTATGTCAGGCACGGGACTTGAATGACCGTGGCACCCAGCCGCAAGGCTGGGTGCTTTCACTAAAGGAGCTTTTATGGTGAGGAAAAAGATACTTATGATCGATAACTACGACTCTTTCACCTACAATCTAGTCCAGTTTCTCGGTATTCTGGGCGCTGATTTGGTCGTATATCGAAATGACGAAATTACCATTGAAGACATAGAAAAGCTATCACCATCACGGATAGTTATTTCCCCGGGACCAAAAGCCCCATCGGATGCTGGAATCAGCAAAACAGTGATACAAGAGTTTGGCAAAAGAATAAAGACGCTGGGCGTTTGCCTTGGGCATCAATGCATCGGAGAAGTATTTGGGGGCAGAATTGTAAGAGCGCCGCAGGTGATGCACGGCAAGACCTCAAGGGTTTTCCATGACGGGAAGGGAGTTTTCAAGGGGCTTCCCTCTCCGCTTAGCGCCGCGCGCTACCATTCTCTTGTGGTTGATCCGGAAAATCTCCCCACCTGCCTTGAGGTCTCATCCACCACCGAGGAGGGCGTGATAATGGGGCTAAGACATAAAAATTATCCAATTGAAGGCATTCAATTTCACCCGGAGTCTTTCATGACGGAATACGGTATCCAACTACTTGCCAACTTCCTGGAGGATTGAGGATGGAAACAACAGGGTTGAAAAGGCGGGGGAAGAGCAAAGAGGTTGTTCTTCACGTGAAAAGATTGACAAGCGAAGAAGGCGCGGTTGAGATATTCGATAAGGTCTCGAGCCTACCTTACTCTTGCTTTCTCGATTCGAGCCTTCTCATGCCGAAATTCGGTCTTCATTCGTTCATAGGATTTTCGCCATTTATGACACTTCACACTAACGGCAGGAACGCTATCTTCTCATACCGAGATGGAACTGTTCGCTCCTTGCAAATGAATCCATTTGATGCTTTAAGGGTGGCTCTCAGGCAAGTGGAAATAGACCCGGATAGCAGACCTGAGGGGCTTCCCCCGTTCGTGGGTGGCGCGATAGGCTATCTCGCCTACGAACTTGGAAGGTACATCGAGAGACTGCCGGGGCGCGCGGTTGACGACCTTCATCTTCCAGAGACTTTTTTCTGCTTCTATGACAAGGTGATCGCGATTGACCACGTATCCGGAGAAAAATACATGCTCGTCACTTCAGCACCAGGCGAAAGACCCGAAAAAAAGTTTTCCGTGATTGAAGATGCTTTCTCAAAGAAAATCCGGCACAACGGCAATGATTGCGGACAGAGAATTTCCACAAGGAATCAGGATTTTGAATGTACCTTTACCAAAGACCAGTACATTGAGGCGGTAAAGAAAGTGAAGGAGTATATACTTGCCGGAGATATCTATCAAGCGAATCTCTCACAGCGTTTTAGCTGTCAGCTCAGAGAGCATCCGTGGGACCTGTACCGCAGGCTCAGGGTGGTAAACGCCGCGCCTTTCAGCGCATTTTTAAATTTTGGGTCTTATGCCGTTGCTTCTTCGTCTCCCGAGAGATTCCTCGCGGTAAGGGGAAGTGAAGTCGAGACCCGTCCGATAAAGGGAACGATAAGAAGGTTGGATGATCCAGAACTCGACTCAAGACAAAAGGAACTACTTCTTTCAAGCGTCAAAGACAGGGCGGAACTTTCAATGATCGTTGACCTGGAGAGAAACGACCTGGGAAGGGTCTGCTCATACGGCAGCGTGAAAGTTACGGAGCACGAGGTGCTTGAGTCCTACGCAACCGTCCATCATCTCGTCTCGACTGTCGTTGGGACACTCAGAGAAGACAAGGACGTTGTGGACCTACTAAAAGCGTCTTTCCCTGGAGGATCTATCACAGGAGCGCCGAAAATAAGGTCTATGGAGATCATAGATGAACTTGAGCCTACCGTGAGAAGCGTTTATACGGGAGGGATCGGTTATTTGGGTTTTGACGGAAACCACGATATCAACATCGCGATAAGATCAATGATAATCGCCAATGGCAAAGTCTATTTCCAGGTGGGCGGAGGAATTGTTGCGGACAGCGATCCTGAGGCAGAATACCAAGAGACGCTTGATAAAGGGAAAGCGCTTTTCACCGCGATAACGGGGGCTGATTCCTGAAAACTTTGCATTTGATGGTTTCAAAGGTAATAAGAAATATCACACTATCCTTTTGAATAGAGGTTCGTTGATGAAAGTATTTCTCAACGGCGAGATTCTTCCGGCATCTAAAGCCGCGATACCTGTTGATGACAGGGCAGTCCTTTACGGCGATTCAATTTTTGAGACTGTCAGGGCTTACAGCGGAAAGCCTTTCCGTCTATCCAAACACATCGCAAGACTTGAAAAAGCATGCGCTTTTTTCCGCTTGAAATGTCCGTTTAATCGGAGCGAAATCGAAAGGGCCGTGGAATTAACCATACGCGCCAACGACTTGGATCAGCAGGGAGTGGACGCCTACGTTAGGATCACGCTTACCGGGGGAAAGGCGAGCGGAACTCCCGATTTGCGCAGAGAAGAGTTGCCTAACTTCTTTATAATAGCAAGGGAATATGTCCCACCTCCTCAGCGCTTTTACAAGAAGGGCATTTCGGTCATAATTTCACAGATCAGGAAAAACCCGCACTCACCGGTACCGTTCATGAAAACAGGAAACTATCTTGATAGTCTTATCGCCCGTCAGGAAGCGATCGAGAGAGGAGCAGACGACGCCATCTTCCTCACGACAAACGGTTTCATATCCGAGGCAACGACTTCCAATATATCCATGGTGCGCGGAAATAGATTATCGACCCCCGCCAAAAGATGCGCACTGCTTCCTGGCATAACCCGGGATGTTGTTTGCGAAATCGCACGCGGTTTGGAAATTGAAATTGATTTCGTGGTATCTGATCTTTCTCACCTTTTTTCCGCGGACGAGATTTTTCTCACAAATAGCCTTGTGGAAATAGTTCCGGTCACGAAAGTTGAGGGTGAGATAATCGGAAAGGGTATTCCCGGTCAAATCACAAGAAAGCTGCATGAAGCGTATCGCGATTTTGTCTCGAGAGAACTTAAAGTACACCTGTGAAATGCCCGGAAAAAACTCGCGATGAAGACAAGTACATGAAAGGTGGAGCCCGTCCAAAGAAGAAGGGAAATTAGCGTCTGTTGTCTTTATTAACCTTTCGCGGAAGCGTAACCGCGCCGATTCCTCCAGCAGCAACTCTTTTGCCTAAAGACGGAAGGCTTGTTTTATGCAGCCCGTGTTTCCCTTGGTTGTCGCGGTCTCGATCATCTTCACGTAATCCTCGAGCCTCCAAACATGGGTTAGGAGATGATCAACCTTCACCTTGCCGCTCATGATAAGCTCCGCCGCCCAGGCATACGTCTTCTGGGTCCTGCCCTCGTGGGTTTCAGTGGATGAACAAAGCGTCCCTTTGATGGTGAGTTCTTTGAACCATATCGGCGTCCAATCTATGCCGCGAGGAATTGTGACCAAGCCTATCAAAACTATCTTTCCACCTGATTTCGTCATTCGCAACGAATCGTTCACGGTCTCGCTGTGCCCCACACAATCGAAAACGATATCGGGACCACCGTTCAGATATCTGTCACCAATCATTGGCTTGAGAATCGTGGCGTCTGTCAAAGACGCAACCGCCGCATATATGTCCTCAACTTCTCTTTGCATTATCACCTCGTCAGCCCCGAAACCCCGCGCAACGTCTGCCTGGAAAGGATACCTTGCAATGACAATGACGCGGCAGTCAGAAAGCGCTTTCAGCGAAACCGTGACCAGCATTCCGATGATGCCGCAGCCGTAAACAAGAACGGTTTGTCCTTTTTCGGGGAGATTCCTCATAACAGGGTGGAGGGCGCTCGAGAAGACATCTATCATTATCGCCTGCTCATCCGTCATCCCAACCGGGACCCTCATCAATTGGCTTTTATGTGCGACAAAAAACTCGCTCCAGGAACCACCAACCGGAGTACAAAAGCCCAGGTTAAGACCCGGAGGAAGGGTACCCTCACGCATGTTCAAGCACTGAGAATAGTCACCTCTTTCACAGGAAAAACAAACAGGCTCGATATCTCGCGCCGCGCAGGGCAGCATCGGATCAGCGACAACTCTATCCCCGATGTCAAACTCAGTAACCTCGCTACCCTTTTCAACTATCACACCCACATTCTCATGTCCGATGGTGTACGGCATTGTGACGTAAGGTTCTGTGTAAGGGGTATCCTCGAGAAAAATCATGTTTATGTCGCTTCCGCATACGCCACCGTATATGGTTTTAATCTTGACCCAGCGTTCGTTTATCAGCTGAGGCTCGGGGATGTCATCCAAATACACGGGCGCGAAGGGTCCTTTGTAGAAAGCTTCTTTCTTAATCTTACCCGCGGACTTTGCGAAAAGGTATCTGAACACCGTCGCGTTGAATCTTATCGCCTTCATGGATTCCTCCTTTCAACTCCCAGGAAATCCCATGTGAGTTCAGCACATCTCGGTGAGGATTAGGGTAACCATTTTTGAAAACATACAGTATCATATCTTTTTACTTTTTCACTTCAAAGAAACGAAAAACCAAGAATGTGAAATCCCTGTGTCCACTTATAATTCCTCAATAGACCATACGACCTCCATAAAATGATGGACACTTCAGACATTCCCCTCGGATTATTAGGGAAAGGAGGTCCTTACACTGCAAACATAGATGAATAATAAGCCATTAACTCCTTTTACCCTTTCGGTATACAAGAAGCCTCTTGAATTCATGCTCAACCAGTGATACACTGCAAAATAAAGTTAGGTCAACCTAATTCTTACGGGGTCGGGGGAAATGAGATTTCGTCATAGGAGCCTGGGGTGCAGCGCCGATGATAGCGGTTATCACCAGAAGAAGAGCAGAATTACTAGCCTTTCTGAGCTTTCACCTGGTGACAAGGGGGTTGTCTTAAGCGTGAACTGTAAAGGCAAGCTCCGCAAGAGGCTCATGGATATGGGTCTTGTTAAAGGTGTTGGCTTCGAGGTCGAGAGGGTAGCCCCCCTCGGGGATCCCATGGGGCTAAAAATCAAGGGCTTTCACTTGAGCCTTAGACGAGAAGAAGCAGGCGAAATAATCGTGGAAGTGCTTGAAAATGAGTGAGAAGCACCTGATCCCGCTCGCTTTTCTCGCCCCCGGCGAGTCGGCAATACTGCGTGAAATTCGTGGAATAAGGCATCACCCGCTTGGGGAAGCGCAGGCGTGCGCAAAGCGACCGATGCGCTTACGAGGCAGAAGGCACCTGCTCACAGCGGACAAAGGACACAGGATGGAACACCGCCTCAAATCAATGGGCTTTTTCCCCGGCACAAGAATAGAGATGATAAGAAACGACCCGGCAAAACCGCTTGTAATTGGAATCAGGGATTGTCGCTTATGCATCGGCAGGGGCATCGCCATGAGACTAATGGTTGAAAGAGAATAGTGAATCTCTGAATGCTTGCTTTCAAAATCCGATGCTTGAAAAAGAGAAAATCGCTTCCGGACGCTGGAATCTCGTTCGTGAGCCTGAGGAAAAAACGGGCTGAACACATAATGAGGAGAAAAGATGATAGTTGCCGCTCTTACCGGCAATCCGAACTCTGGCAAAACAACGGTTTTCAATAACCTGACGGGCGCAAGGCAGCACGTTGGCAACTGGCCCGGTGTGACCGTTGAGAAAAAAGAGGGGATCAGTAAATACAATTCGAGAGAGTTCAAGGTTGTCGATCTGCCAGGCACATACAGCATAACGGCATACTCCCTCGAAGAGATGATTGTCAGAAAATTCATTTCTCAAGAGAAACCGGATGTTGTTGTGAACATAGCGGATGCGAGCAATCTGGAGAGAAACCTGTATCTCTTTTCCCAAATTCTGGAGCTCGGATCCCCGGCGATACTCGTCATCAACATGATGGACGAGGCAACCGAAAAAGGAATACAGATCGATATCGGGCTTCTCTCAACGCTGCTTGGCTGTCCGGTTGTGCCCATGGTCGCGGTGAAAAACCGCGGCACTCAGGAACTTAAAAAGACCATCCTCGAATCAGCTGACAGGTCTTTGCATTTCCGGGAAATAAGGCTTAACTACGGTACCGAAATCGAAGAGGAGATCGAGAAAATAGAAGCCGTACTGAAAAAGGAGTGCGAAGGCTCTTCAATTCTTGATAAATACACAACAAGATGGTTCGCGATAAAAGCACTGGAGGGAGACGATGATATATTGCAGGAACTCACAAAGGAGTTCGGGGAAGATTCTCCCATTTTCAAGCAGATAGAGTCGAGCACCAGACACATAGAATCCATCTACAAACAGGACATTGAATCAGTCATAGTCGATTTCCGCTACGGATTTATTTCGGGTATCGCCAGAGAAGCGATAAAAAGAGAAAGAAAAGAATATATTTCCAAATCAGATAAAATCGACAACATCCTAACCAACAGGATTCTCGGCTTCCCCTTCTTCGCCCTTTTCATGTGGTTAATGTTTTTCTTCACCTTTTTCCTCGGAAAATATCCCATGAAATTGATCGAAAATCTTGTCGGTTATGCGGCAGACGGCGTGTCAAGACTTATGACATCACCCGCGTGGCTGAAATCCCTCCTCGTTGACGGAGTGATAGGCGGCGTCGGGTCAGTACTTGTGTTCGTGCCGCAGATCTTTATCATGTTTCTCTTCATCTCCATAATCGAGGACACCGGCTACATGGCCAGGGCGGCGTTCATTATGGACAGAATAATGCACTGGCTTGGGCTTCATGGGAAATCATTTATCCCCATGATAATGGGTTTCGGCTGCAATGTTCCTGCCGTCATGGCCACAAGGACCCTGGAAAGCGAAAAAGACCGAAAACTGACGATACTCATAAACCCTCTGGTTTCCTGCACGGCACGGCTTCCTGTGTACGCTCTTTTCACCGCGGCTTTTTTCGCAGCAAATCAGGGTACGGTAACATTTTCTATATACATGCTCGGGATGGTCCTTGCGGTAGTAATGGCAAAGATATTCAGAAAGTTCCTCTTTCCCGGGGAAAGCGAGCCCTTCGTAATGGAGCTTCCTCCATACAGATGGCCGACACTTAAAAGCACCTTCGTCCATATGTGGGAGAGAGGGTCCATGTTTCTGAAAAAAGCGGGTACGATAATCCTTGCCGGCTCAGTGATCATGTGGACACTTGCATATATGCCCCCGGGAGTCCGCTACGGGAGCGCTGAAAGCCTTGCCGGGAGAATCGGACATTTCCTTGAGCCCCTGGTAAAGCCTCTCGGTTTTGACTGGAAGGCGGCGGTCGCCCTTATCTTCGGCTTCGTTGCCAAGGAAATCGTTGTGAGCACATACGGGACCCTCTTCGGCGTTGGCGAGGATAGAGCTGCCATCATTTCCCGTCTTCAAGGAAATTTCACGCCCGCCTCCGCGTACGCTTTCATGGCATTTACCCTTTTGTACACCCCTTGCCTTGCAACAGTAGCGGTTATAAGAAAAGAGACGGGTTCCTGGAAATGGGCCGCTTTCGCTGTTTTCTATCAACTCGTTCTCGCGTGGGTGATTGCATTCCTTATATACCGGATAGGACTCTTATTCATGTGAGGTGGTTATTCATGAGTTCATGTCTTGAAACGACAAAACGTTTCCATCCACTCAGAAAACACGAATCCGGTTTTTACAAGAGGAGTAAGGTGCGAAGCTGCGCTATTTTTGCAGCTTTATCTTTGATGACATCCAAATCGGGTAATTTCAGGGGAACATGAGTGGTTTTTCTCTCTGGAGATAAAAATGGGAACGAGCGCAGTTGAAAAGTATCTCGAAGTAATTTATGAAATTGCGAGGTCAGGGGGAAGCACGAGAGTCAAAGACGTCGCCAAATCCCTTAACGTCTCATTAGCGAGTGTTTCTGAAATGCTCGACCGTCTTGTCCAACAAGGATATGTCGCTCATGACAAGTACCGCCGCATCACCCTTACTCCTAAGGGGAAGAAACTGGCGATGAGGCTTGATAGAAAACACGCCGTAATAATGCGCTTCTTTACCAATATTCTCGAAGTGGATGAGGAAGTAGCAAATAAGGACGCTTGCGAAATAGAGCATGTCATAAGCGACGAGACGCTTGAAAAACTCGTGCGTTTCCTCGAATCGGTTGAGAAGTCCAGCAAGTCCAACAAAACAAAAGGCAAATAGGTTCTATTCTGTTCTCAAGAACATCCTTCGAGCCAACTTGTAAGACGGGCACAGCTTGCGCTTCCAGGGGTCAGTGGAATACTGAACGCATTTTCTGCAGCATATCGAAAGCAGACTCAATTCACTGAAAACCCAAAGTAACAAATTTTTAAAAAGCATCCTCGGGAAACGAATGCTTGCGGCAATAGGCAAAACATGTAGCGTGAGAACGGCACCGCCCTCCGCGACAACGCCCGCCGTGTCCACTGTTTTATCCGGTTGCCTTTCGAAAAGAAGCGCAGCCCACTTACCAAGATAATAGAAATCGCAAGCCTCCCCATGTTTCTCGCACCTTGTGCATATCAAATACTTACTCAGAGTCATCCAGGATATGAGCGCCAGCAACCACAAAGGGAGCCATTTGGGTTTTTTCTTCGCCAAAATGTAAGCCCCGTACAACTTGTAGGAAATCCACGAGGCAATCAATATGGCCATTTTGAAAGGATTCGGCGCAGGCCAAACCAGATTGCTCGAATTGATCTCGCAATCCAAAAAGCTGCACTTCCCAAGCGGGTTACCGTCCATTTGAGCCCCTTTGGTTCAATCTGAATGACGCCTCAATAATCACGCCCTCAAATAAGAAATGTCAGATATTTCTACATTTATCCAAAAATCGAACTTACCTTGCTGCCTTTTTCCCCGCGGGCTTTTTTCCTGCCGCTTTCTTTGCCGCGGCTTTTTTCGCCGGGGTCCTGACCTCCGGTAAAAATCCTTTTGTTGTCAACACTTTTTGCATAAGCGGCATGGGCATATGCTCCGGACCGTAAAGTATGCACTGGATCTTAGGCATATACATGTACATAAGCGCCCTCGATCCAACCACCATACTGTGAATATCCCTGCCTATTGCACTGGAAAGGCTGAAGCTCCACGCAACGTCGGCAGGCAACATCTTTACAGCGCCCTCTATGACGTTTACCTTGAACTCGGCGAGCTGTGGCTGCCTGTAGTGATACAAGTTGCACATAAACTTCATTTCCCCAGAAGAAACCGTGGGAACCTTGGGTCCTGAAATCGACAGAATCCTTTCACCATCCCTGGAAAGTTCGCAGGAGATGCGGTCCGGTGAATCGCTGAAGATTATGTCCGCAAGAAATTTCGGATAATTGTAAAATTCAATCCCTCCCCTAAGGGCAATCTCCGTGGTCACGGGAAGATGGTAGATGAAGACGTTAAACATCCTCGAGATGTATTGCCTTGACAGATTGTAACCTGGTATAGCCATCCAATACGGCGAATTCAGCATGATACCGATGGAAAACTCATTGTAAGGCTCTATGTCCGTGTCGAAGTACTCAAAAGCGGTAAGGCTGATTCCGCCGATTCCCGGGAGGATTTGAGTCGGAGTGAAACGAGGATCAGGCAGAGCCTTGTAGAGTTTCAATATGTTTGCCGGAAGTACAATGGTAAACATGCGGGCGTCCCTGTAGAAGACGGGAAAGCGTCCCTTCTTGCCTTCTATGCTCAACTCAACCTGGTCGATACCCTCGAAAAAATCCGCCAATTTGATCACCCCTGATTTGCCCGTTGACCTGCGTTATCCCTGACGATTATATCACCGATATAACTCAAAGAGTCCTTCGCCGTTCATCTGCAAGACAGCTTCCGTTAGAACAACGATGGTACTGTATAATTCACTTTGAACTATCGGGGGTGGTGATATGAGTTCGGAGGTTTATTTCGCCAAAGCTGGCGGGAGGCTCAAACAGGGTCCCCTGGACAAAATACGAATGCTTTTCGACGCGGCGGGTTTCCGTAACGTCATAAGGAATAAAGATCTTACCGCGGTCAAAACGCACTTCGGCGAAAGAGGGAACACCTCATATGTGCCCATACCCTACGTCCGTACAATCGTGGAGGAGATAAACAAATGCGGAGGAAAACCTTTCCTCACCGATACCGGCTGCCTTTATCTGAGCTCAAGATATAACGCGAGGGACCACCTGATCGTTGCCGAGGAACATGGTTTCGGACTCAGCTCCACTCTTGCCCCGATCTTAATCGCAGATGGATTGAGGGGAACCGATGTCATCCAGGTAGAGGTCAACCTGAAGCACTTTGAAAAGATTGATGTTGCCGGAGCAATTCACGACGCTAACAGCCTGATTGTGTTATCACATTTTACCGGGCACGGACTTACCGGTTTCGGCGCGACAATAAAGAACCTCGGAATGGGAGCCGCAGGCAGAAAAATGAAACTTGCCGTTCATGACGCCGTAAGACCGAGCGTGATTGAAGAGAAATGTGACCTCTGCGAGGGATGCATCGAGAACTGCCCAACCGGAGCGATTAGCGTGAGAGACGGCAAAATATTCGTCGACAAGGAAGTCTGTTACGGTTGCGGAGAGTGCATCGGGGTCTGCCCTTCCAAAGCGATGAAAGTCTTCTGGGTTGGAAACCCGAAAGAGGCTCAGGAAAAACTCGCCGAAATAACATATGGTGTGTTAAAGAACAAGGAAGGAAAAGCTGGTTTTTTCAACTTTTTAATAAACATCACGCCCACCTGTGACTGCTGGAATTACAGCGCCGCTCCAATGGTTGGAGATATCGGCTTCCTTGCATCCAAAGACCCTGTGGCTATCGATGCCGCCGCCGTGGACCTCGTTAACAAAGCCGCGCTCCGGTCCTCGCCAAACGCTCAAGCAGACAGTCACGGAGAGTTGGATATAATTCACAAGACATTTCAGGTTGACTGGCGCACCCAGATCGAATACGCAGAAGAGATAGGGCTCGGGTCCAGCAGTTATAAACTTGTGCAGATAGGCGATTGAGCGGGAAACCGGTTCTGTAGAACGTTTTCATAAAAAATCAAAATGTCAGCCAAGAATTTAAGAGAGCAGTTACCGGGAATTTTCGTCAGAAAGGATTGTTAACGATATGAAGACTCTAGTTGCGGTATTATGTGCGGTTGGTGCCGCGGTTTTCTTCAACTTATCGATGTACATGAACAAGAAAGCCGTGATCGAACTGCCTAAAGTGGGACTCAAGAAACGTGAAAAAGGGCTCCTCAAGGCTTTCGTCTCGCATCGGCTGATGTGGCTGTTCGCGGCGTTCGGTCTTTTCGGGGGAGGGCTATATTTCATCGCCGTTTCCCTTGCGCCCATATCTGTGGTTCAGCCAATAATTAGCTCCGGAGTGGTAATCCTTGCTTATCTCGCCATCAAAAACCTCGGAGAGAAACCGAGAAAAATCGATTATCTGGCCATCTCATTTAACATAACGGGCGTGATACTAATAGGCGTTAGTCTCGCCGAAGGACTCCCGAAGGAAACCAAACACAATCCTTCATTACTGTGGTTACTTGTCGCGGCAATCGTGGCAACCGCCATCTTATTAGGTCTTTTGTCCGGTAGAAATAGCGGGGAAAGGCAGGGCGCGCTTCTCGGAATATGCGTGGGTCTTCTATACGGCACAGGTACAGTTTTCGCAAGGCTCATGCTCCTCGATTGGAGACATCAGTGGGACGCCAGGGGCCTGCTGGTCATTTTCTCAAGTGTCTTTTTTCTCGCCTGGCTTTTCACTTTTCTCCCCGCGCTAATCACTGTTCAAGCTGCTTTTCAGAGGGGCATGGCTGTCGTTGTCGCCCCAATATTCACCAGCCTGACACAACTTGTTCCAATCGTTGTCGGAATGACCGCTCTGCGGGAGCCACTTCCGAAGAACCCTTTTCTTCTTGCAGCAAGAATTCTGGCATTTTTGCTCATAATAACTGGAACCGTAATTCTTTCGAGAAGAGCGCAATCACAAACACAGACCGCTCTCACATAAAGCAGTATGATAGCATTGCATCGAATTAAGATTCGCAGGGTAAGTCGCTTGCGCGAGATACGTTTTCTGGGCAATCTGCGGCCTGGGATGATCTATTTCATGAAGGGAAACACAAGTTGGCTCGCGTTGTGATAGTATCCCTTGTCCGGGAACATATTTTTGAGTCCAACCTGCTGAGGAGGAATCAGACGAGATGATAACGGTTTTCGCTGTTTTCTGCGCCGTCGCAGCGTCAATCGGATTTAACTACACCGCATATCTCCAGAAAGTCGCTGTGGATAAGCTCCCGAGGGTAACCTTTAAAGCGTCGAGGGAAATCTTAAGTATCATAAAGGCTTTCCTCAGCAGTAAGACATGGCTCATCTCCTTGGCGGTAATGTTGATATCATCTGTGCTATACAGCGTTTCGCTCGTCTTCATAGAGGTTTCCATTGTGACGCCAATTGTGGCTTCCGGGGTCGCGTTTCTCGCATATCTTGCGATAAAGAACCTCGGCGAAAAACCGAGAAAAATCGACCTTTTCGCAATAGGTATAAACATCACGGGAGTCATCCTCATAGGTATAAGTCTTGCCGAAAAGGTCTCCGAAAGCGGAGCGAAGGATACGCTCAAGTTTAACCCCTGGGCGGTTTGGCTCGTCTGCGCAGGTATAGTGGTCCTTGCCATCTTATTCCCGCTTGCTATGAGGTCCAAAGGACAGAGCAAAGAATCCATAGGACTGGGGATCTCAGTCGGTCTGCTTTACGGCATGACCGCCATTTTTGCCCGCATCCTTCTTTATAACTTCTCAAAAGGCTATATCTTCAACCCCTACGTCCTCGGTTGGGCCGGGGTGTGCATCCCTGCCTTCATTATCTGGCAGGCGGCACTTCAGCGTGGTCTCGCCGTTATAGTGGTGCCAATCCAGGCAGGAATAGCGCAACTTGTCCCGATACTGCTCGGGATGGTCATTCTCTATGAGAAACTACCCAAAAACGTGACGCTTGCTGCTATGAGAATCTTAGGATTTGTGCTCGTCTTAGCGGGGACCATCATCCTTTCGAGAAGATCAGAGGAAATAGAAGTTCCTCCAAGCATGCAGGAAGAAAACGCTATCGAATCCGCTTATGAAAACGCGCCTTAATCTTAGTAATTAAAAACCGAAGATTAAAGGATGTCTCCGCGATTTAGATCAAATACACAGCAGCACTAAATCCACTCATGAACCCTTTTCGATAAAGGCATTTATCGCATCCATGAACTCGCGGTCGTCGAAAGGCTTTCTAATGCAATACGCGGCCCCCAAAACCCTCGCCTTTTCTTTTAAGTCCTCCTCATCAAAAGCGCTCAAGACAATGATGGGGATGCCACGCGTGGTGAGACCATGCTTGATGCTATCTATCACGCTCCAGCCCCCGCCGGCTGGCATTCTGATATCCACAATTATGAGGTCTGGTTTCTCCTGCACCGCTTTTCTTACCGCCTCTTCGCCGTCATGCGCGCCAACAACATCGACGCCCGCCGCCCTGAGCCTAATGCTCAGGGCATAAACGAGGTCTTTATCGTCGTCGGCGATAAGTATTTTCTTGCGGTCTGTGATCTCCTGCAGAACTATTGGAACCCCCTTGAAAAAATCATTGGAAACCGGCGCGTAAGAACCGCTCGATTTTTATGCACGTTACAGTAAACCGTGAAATTTCCGCCGCCGTTTTAATACCTACAATTCTCTCTTAGAAAACAAGCTCTTTCAAGATTTCGGCTTCCCTCTCCACGCCTCATGCAAAGCCACGAATCTTGGACTCAGGTGTGCACCGGAAGCGTCATGTGAAACGCGCTTCCAATTCCCTCCACGCTCTCCGCCCAGAGCGTACCACCGTGAGCGCGAATAATTTCCCTGGAAATGCTGAGCCCCAAACCAGCTCCCTCTTCAACGTAAACTCTGTCACCCTCAACCCTGTAAAAAAGATCGAAGATCTTTCCCAGATCTTCCCTCGGTATGCCAACGCCCGTATCCTCCACTGAAACAATCACCCTTCCCTCATCCCTCGGCATGAACCCAGCCCTCACCTGCACCATTCCTTTATCTGTGAACTTTATGGCGTTTCCGGCAATGTTCGCGATCGCCTGCGCAACCCTCGCTTTGTCAACATAAATCCGGGGAAGGTCATCAGGCATTTCCACCTCGAATCTGAGACCTTTATCCTCAGCCTGTTCTCTCAGTTTGTCCAAAACCAGATCCAAAACCTCGCGAACGCTCGTAATCTCCATCCGCAATTTGAATTCTCCGGAGAGTATTTTGTTAGCGTCAATCAGGTTTTCCACAAGGTTGAAAAGCCTGAAATTGCTTCTCCTTATGACCTCGACACACTTCCTCTGCTCCTCGCTGAGTTCACCGGTAAGCCCTTCCAACATTATGGTGGCGTACTGATCGATCGTTGCTATGGGGGTTCTCAAGTCGTGACTTACGTTGCTGATGAAGGTTTTATGTATTTTTTTGACTTCCTGGTTCGGGGTGATGTCAATACCAATAGCTATCCTTTCGAGTTCGCCGGAAGAGTTTCTAACGAGCGCGGAGACAAACCTGTAAGTCTTCCCGTTTTTCAAAACTGCGCGCCATCTTCCTGGTTTATCGCTTTTGGCGCAAACCTCGCACGGTTCCGACCTGTCGTAAAAAACGGTATAACAGGCGCCTCCCCTTAATCCCTCTCCGAAAATCTCCTCGGCGGCGCGGTTCATGTAAGTTATGTGGAACTCGGGGCTCACAATGTAGGCGGGATCCTTGAGGTTGGCAAGTATTGCCCTTATCTGATTGTTTGTATCTTCAATTACGCGACTCGACCACTCAAGTCTTCTCTGAATTTCACCCACGTTCAACGCGGCCGCAGCCCTCGGAATAAATGGGTCCTGGATTGGCTTGAACACCACATCAATGGCTCCCGAAGACAGGCAGCGCACCGCCGCTTTCAGAGTGCCTCTTCTTGCAATACAAATTATCGGTTGCCTCTTCAGACCAGCCTGCTGAAACTTATCGATAGAAAATGACGTTGGCTCAGGTTCGTTGTCGAGGTCCCACAATATGAGATCAGGATCGGACTCGGCAACCCGCCTTATTCCGTGGTAGTCACCGGGAGCGGAAACCAGCTTGAAATTCGCCCCTTTTAGTTCCCGCTCAAGTGTCGAAAAAAAATCTTCGTCTTCCCCAAGATAAGCAATTTTATATACCTTCAATCAAATCACCGGCTGCCCCATATTGATTATCTCATATCCCATCAAACAAGAGTGTCCAGCCAAAAAACGCATGCCGAAATCTATTTTTGGTACCGGCTAATTTCTAACACCAACCAACCGAAGCAAATCCTGGGGCAACACGAATGTTTTACCGGCAAGCAAACCGGATCCGTCGCTCGGAAAACTCAAAGTCCCGTAAAGAAGCCCGCGACTATTTATCGCTTATCTATAACTCAGGTCGCACGTGCGCCCAAGGTCTTGCTTTTTCAAAAGCAAAAGCCGCCTGGAGGACCGTCACCTCATCGAATCTGCGACCCACAATTTGCAGACCCACCGGAAGTCCGGATTCGGTGAAACCGCATGGCACCGAAGCGGCCGGCTGCCCCGTGAAGTTGAAGGGGAATGTGAAACCAACCCACGAAGCGGGGTTCACCTCTTTACCGTCTATCGTATCAGGCCCGAGCATGCCGCCTTCCTTGAAATCAAAAGCAGGGCAAGCGGTCGAAGGCGTAAGCAAAAGGTCGTATTTCTCGAAGAAGCGACGAAGTATTTTCCACAAATCCTTTCTGCGAAACTCTACCCTTATTCTGTCAACCCCTGTGTAAATTAGAGCTATGTCAAGGAAAGGTCTGTAAAGCGGGTACATGAGTTCTTTGGCCTTTTCAATATGATGCTCATGAGCAGCCAGCGTGTCAACAAGCACCATTACGGTGAGGTCCTGGGACATGTCGAAAATACCTGGATCGTCTTCGACAACCTCACATCCGAATTCCTCAAATACCCGAGCGGCGTCAGCGGTAATCTGTGCGACCTCCCTGTCAACAGCCTGAACCGCAAGGTCTGTGGTGAAAGCAATCTTCAGTTTTCCAAGCGGTTTTTCGAGCGAATCCAGGTAATTTACCCCGCTCTCCGGTAGGGACAACCTGTCTCTGTCATCCCGACCCGCCATCACATCGAGCATCAAAGCGGCGTCAGAAACCGTTCTCGTTATAGGACCCTCATGGTTCATTGTTTCCCAACCATGGACAACATGAGGATAGCTTGGAATCCTCCCGAAATGGGGTTTAAGGCCAAAGACCCCGCATAAACTTGATGGAATCCTTATGGAACCTCCCCCGTCATTGCCTACCGCGACCGGACCAATTCCGGATGCGACAGCGGCGGCAGCCCCACCGCTTGAGCCTCCGGTAGTCTTAATCAAATCCCAAGGATTCCTCGAAGGACCAAAAAGAAGGTTGTCCGTCACGGCAACCAGCCCGAACTCGGGCACGTTCGTCTTCCCCAAGAAAACTGCCCCTGCGTTTCTCAATCTCTCGACAAGAACCGCGTCCTCATCAGGAACATAGTCCTCGAAAAGCTTTGAACCACAAGTAGTCCTGATTCCTTTGGTGACAATCAAGTCTTTTATTGTTACCGGCACACCGCACAACGTGCCAGGAGTACCGCTCCTCCAGTCCTCCTCAGCTTTCTTTGCCTGCTCCATCGCGAGGTCATAGGTAAGCGTTATGACAGCGTTTATTTTTGGATTTACCTCATCCAATCTCTCGAAAACAGTTTTGGCGACCTCAACCGGAGAAAGCTCCTTCTTCCTGTAAGAATCAAGAAGCTCTATCGCGCTCAGCCAGCAAACCTCGTCGGTACCCATTGCTCCTCCTTCCCCAAGACATTGACCCACAGGCGGAAATCCCCGAAAAGCCCTGAAGGGCTAATGTTAAGTCTATACCACACCATGACAGAAGGTCATTATTTTCTAAAGTTCCGCGATGAAAAAGCCACCGTTTGCGCGGCGGCTTTAAAGAAGTGTACAAGACCGTTTTTCTCAGAATAAGAAAAATCATTAACCCTTTATTCCTGAACCCTTTCGTACGGGAAACCGAGTTTGCGGGTCACTTCTGTTCTCTTTTTCTTGATCTCGGGCTCCTGATAGGTGGTGAGAGTCAGTATCTTTCTTGCCTGATCCGGATACTGAGCGATAAATCTGAGCTCATCTTCGGTCAGCGGTTTTCCGGTGGTGACATTTGCGAGTCTTACCAGGTCGAGAATCTCCCTTGCCTCCTCGTCCGAATGGAACTCTATCTCAAGCCTGTTGTACACGTCTCTGAATCCCTTTATTCCGCCGTAAGCACCAGTCGTTATCATACGACCTGTTTCGATAATCTCAGGCTCGCCTCTGCCCAGTTCTTCGCAGTCGTACAGTTCGTAATTTCTTCGGTCCTTTAAAGCCCCATCGGCATGTATTCCGGATTCGTGAGCGAAAGCATTGCTCCCGACTCCAACCTGGGTAATCGGTATTGGAACACCGAAAGCATACGAAGCGTACTTTGCTATTTTCCAAGACCAGATAAGGTCAATATTGGGGTCCAGCTTATAACGTCCTTCCATTCCGCTCGATTTCAAAATTGCCAAAAGGCATGAGACAAGGTCCGCGTTTCCCGCTCTTTCGCCTATACCGTTTATGGTCGTGTTGATGTAGGCATCAACCCCACCATCTACTGCTCCCTTCGCCCCTGCCACTGAGCACGCAACCGCCATACCGAGGTCGTTGTGGCAGTGGAGCTCGACGCCTATCTGGGTGTGTTCGGCAAGAGTCCTGATTCTCTCGTAGATGGTGAATGGGTCGTCATATCCGAGAGTGTCGCAATATCTCACCCGGCAAGCTCCATTTTCTTTCGCCACAGTAAAGAATTCGATCAGGTCTTCCACCGGAGTTCTTGACGCATCCTCAGCATTAACGCCTACCGTCTCGAAACCAAGATCGTGAGCACATTGAAGAGCATCCCTCATTAAAGCGATTACATCTTTGAAAGTCCTCTCCCCTCCCCATTTACCCTGAATCATCTGGGGAGATGTTGAAGTGGAAATGTTTACATGTTTGAGTTCAGGAACCATCTCCCTTGCAAGTTCAACATCTTGGGTTATAGCCCGTATCCAACCAGAAAGCCTTATCCTCTTAATCGCGCCGATTTCGACAAGTTCGAGATTGCCTCTCAAGTAGTTGGTCTCATGATTTGTAGTCGGGAAGCCAGCTTCGCTCTGGAATATGCCCATTTTGTCGAGATAGATGTTTATAAGGGTCTTGTTTAGTTTGGCAAGGTGAAGTCTGGAGGTTTGAACCCCATCTCTGTTCGTTACGTCAATTATGTAAATTGTATTTTCTTTCTTTTCTGACATACCTCACTCTCCGCTTACAGTCCTCTTCGATAAGATTTCCAAACAATCCGGAATAACTAAAAGAAGGAGTGGCAATTACCTAAGAACGCTCGGTTCAAAATCTCATCTCCTGCGCACACTTGAACATTATATCAAACAGCGTGGGTATGTCCGCTTCGTCGACAGCCGCAAAAGCAACCCTCACGTCTGTTTCGTTTTCCGCGATCAGGCCAACGCCGTATTTCTCCAGTAGCCTCACGCGGAAATCTCTTGCATCTACATGTTTCATCCTCACACACATGAAGTATCCAGAGTTAAAATTATAGGGCTCCCATTCCTTTAGATACTCCTCTCTATACGCGCATTCTTTAGCAACAGCCGCCCTTCGCTTCAAAATGAGATATTTCTCGTTTTCCTGCTTGCTCGTCTGAGGATTTTCAAGTGCCCTTAAAACAATCGACTGAGAAATCTGGGGCGAATTCGAAACCGTCGCCCTTATCAGACCACCAACTTTCTTTTCAATGGCTCCATAAAGACCCTGCGGGTTTTCACGCGCCGCAACACTGAATGTTATGAAGGCTACCCTCACGCCCCAGGCGAAAAGTTCCTTGGTAGCCCCGTCAAGTTTCACTGGAAAAATTCTCTCGCTCCTTCCAACAAGATAAGAGAAGAAGGACTCGGAGATAACGTCAGTTTCATAGTTAAAGCCAAAATAAGCATCGTCCACTATAGCGATGATTGTGCCTTCTTCTGAGCAAAGACTCACAAGAGAGTCAGCCAAAAAGCGCGCTTCATCTTCTGAAAGGGAGTAACCGGTGGGATTATTGGGAAAGTTGAAAATCAATATGACCTTGCCCTTTTCATCGAGCGCGCCTCTGGCGACTTCGAGCAACCCTCGCGAGTTGAAACCCCCATCGTCGTTGAAAAAGGGAAAAAATCGGATTTCGGTACCCCTCCTCGTCTGAAATATCATCCTGTAGTTACCCCAGTGCTTGTCAGGCAAAATGAGAATATCTGTGGGGTCTGAAAAAATATCAGCGCTGATCGAAAGACCATGTGTGAGCCCGGAAGTCACAATGGGAAGGCTGAGGCCCGCATTTTTTAAGGATGGGTTTTTTTCCAACATTCTCTCAAGCCATTTTCTCCTCAAAGCTGGGTTGCCCGTCGCAGGCGCGTAATCAAGTGCTTCGTCCGGAGGTAGGTTCCCCGCGTTCTTCAAAAGCTCCGGAATATACATAGCCTGTCCGCCCTCTCTTGCTATACCAATGGTCGCGTCCAGACAATGGGCTTTTTCTCTTGCTTCCGCTGTTTGAGTTAGAATGCCCGCGGGGAAAAACAAGCTTTTACCAAGCTCGGAAAGGGCTGAGTAAAACGCGGGCGAAGCCTCGCTGATTATCCTATTCAGATCAAGGGCAGGATCGCTCATTCAGCCTCCAGGTTTCCAATCCCGTAAAAATAATAGCCACATTTAACCTGTCCTATTAACATGGGATAAATATTAGGAAATATAATAATAGAAATCACAAGGTAAATGATAGGAAAGGCTCGCCCAGTCCCAGACCCGATTGCCCATTTCCTTTCACTCACTCGAGCCGCCTAATGCCTGTTTGGGCAGAGTCCTTTGTAGGGGTATGACACGCTCGTCTTCAGGTTTATGCCTTCTCTATCCTCGCCGGACAAAACTTCATTGAGGTTATCTTGCTTTGTGGGTCAAGCTCTCTGCTGTTTATAAGTATGTTCGCGGGAGCTTCAGAAAAGTGGAAAGGAATGAATATCTCGCCGGGACGAACCCTTTCAGTAACAAATGCGCGGACGGTGAGCTCGCCGTTGGGGCTTACAACTTTTACTTTATCTCGATCTGAAATACCGAGTCTTGCCGCATCCTGAGGACTGATCTCGACGTAAGCTTCGGGTACCTCACGCGCGAGCGCGCGTGAACGTCTGGACATCGTTCCGGAGTGATACTGAAATCCTACCCTGCCAGTCATGAGCACGAAAGGATAGTGTTCTTCGAGCTTCTGAGATTCGGGATCGTATTCAACCACGCTGAAAAGTCCTTTACCCCTTGCAAAACCTGTCTCGTGCAGGTAAACGGTGCCCGGATGGTCAACTGAAGGACACGGCCACTGCAAACCTTGCGTGGAAAGCCTTTGATAACTCATCCCCGAGTACGAGGGAGTTAATTTCGCTATCTCGTCAAATATCTCCTCGGCAGAAGAATATTCGAAATAATCTGAACCGAAAGCTTTCGCTATGTCACAGATGATCTGCCAGTCCAGTCTGGCATCTCCGGGGGGATCGATAGCTTTCCTTATTCTTTGAACCCGACGCTCCGTGTTCGTAAATGTACCGTCCTTTTCCGCCCAGCAGCTACCAGGAAGCACCACGTGAGCGAGCCTGGCGGTTTCGGTAAGAAATATGTCCTGAACCACCAGAAAATCAACCGCCGAGAGCGCTTCTTCGACGTGCTTTAAATCCGGCTCGGTTATCATCGGGTTTTCACCCATTATGTAGAGAAACTTGATCTTTCCCTCAAGACAAGCGTTCATTATTTCAATAAGAGTCAATCCAGGTTTTGAAGGTAGTTTCTTTCCGTAGGCGCTTTCAAAATTCCCCCTCGCAACATCGTCGTCAACCTTCTGGTAACCAGTAAGAACATTTGGAAGCGCCCCCACATCGCAAGCTCCCTGCACATTGTTCTGGCCGCGGAGCGGATTTACACCGGTGGAGAGTCTGCCAACGTTTCCTGTCAACAGCGCGAGGTTAGCGAGTGCCAGTACATTCCTGGTGCCGAAAACGTGCTGAGTTATCCCCATGCAATAGACTATCGACGCCTTGTCAGCCATTGCGAAAATCCTCGCCGCTTCCCTGAGGTCTGAAGCTTCTATTCCGCATATTTCAGCCGCGCGCTCCAAAGAATAGTTTTCCAGCGAACGCGAAAGCTCTTCAAAGCCCTCGGTTCTTGAGTTTACGAACTCTCTGTCCAGGAGGTCCTCATCAATGATCACTTTCATTAAAGCGTTTATCCAGACTATGTCCGTACCCGGCTTTTGCCGTAAATGCATGTGAGCAAATGAGGTAAGATGAATGATGCGAGGGTCGAATATGAGCAGTTTCGCGCCCTTCCGGACCGCGTCCAATATCTTCCCCGCAATGACCGGGTGCTGTTCGCTGGTGTTCGATCCTGTCAGCAAAATTACATCGGCATCCGATAGCTCACCTATCGAGTTTGTCATAGCACCAGAACCGAACACCGTCGCCAGACCGGCGACCGTTGGGCTGTGTCACAAACGCGCGCAGTGATCTATGTTGTTTGTGCCCACCGCGAAACGCGCAAGTTTACTCATCAAATAATTCTCTTCATTGGTGCATCTTGCCGATGCGACAAAAGCGCAGCTGTCAGGGCCGTGATTCTCAACAGTTTCGCGCATCGCATCTGCCACGAGCGCAACAGCTTCGGTGTATCCGACCTCCTTGAAATCTCCATCCTTACCCACAAGCGCGCGGGCAAGTCTGTCTGGAGATGAGACAAACTCGTGCGCCGTCCAGCCTTTCAGGCAGAGACAACCGTCGGATACCGGGTGCCCTTTCATGGGAAGCACGCCTGATATTTTTCCCCCGATAACTTCGAGAAGCATCCCGCAACCTGTTCCGCAGTAGGGACAGATAGTGGGAACCGTGGTATAGCTAAAATCTAAGTTCTTATCTGACATAGACTCTCCTGACAATCGATTGATCCAAGCACTTCCACAAACTTACACGCGGCATATTGTCTCCGCGCCACTTTTTTATTTTTAAAATTACCCTACCGGATTAGTGATTAAGTTGAGTCTTTCATGCAAAAAACCAAATTTTGAAAACAGTTACGGACTCCTTTCACGCCTCAAATGCCCCGCCGGGCAGCTCGCTTTGATCCCCGATAGTTCCAAGCGGGCTCCTTTGGGTCATATCCGCGCCAGGTTCATAGTCGAACAATTCTTTAACAATTTCGGTTGCCTTTTTGTAAAGCGTTCTGAGCGGAATACCCGATGGACAACTTTCCTCGCACAGTCCGCAATCAATGCACCTCGAAGCCATGTCAACCGCCCGGAGAAGGTGGAAGACAGGCCAGTCAGGAGGTACGCTCCCGCGCCGGACGAGGTTTTCATCCTCGAGAGAGCACTCAACACAATAGCAAACGGGACAGATATTTCTGCAACCCATACACTTCAGGCAAGAAGCGAATTGAGCAAGCCAGTAGGCGAGTCTCTCATCGCCTTCCATGGATTCGACGGCGCGGACTTTTTCAGAAACCGATATTCCCTCAAATCTTGAGCCAACATCTATGCGTGAGGGATAAGGCTTTGAGCACTCGCAGTATCTTGCCTGTTCCTCACTGCAGGCGACCCCGATGATTGATAAAAGGTCAAAATCGATTTGACCCTGCTTGCCCAGTTCGATAAGTGCCCTCTCGTCGCATCCCCTGGCCACGACGCCAATTTTTCCGGCAAGCCCGGAAAGGAAAATGCGGCGGACGATTCCGGCAACCGGGTATCTTTGATCTGCGGGAACGTCCTTGCAAATCTCCTCGACCTCGGTTTTGGTAAAGAGATGGGGTATGCAAACGCCATCCGTTCTCTTGAAAGCGAGAACCCCATCAACTCCCTCCGCGAACAATTGACGCGCCTTTTCTCTTATCGACACGATATTCCTCCGCTTCCGCTCATAAGATACTTGCAAGTCCGTTGCGCCCGCTCAACAAAGAGCCAAACGAAAGACAAAAGTCCTCCGATTCCCAGACGGAGACAGTACCTATGGGCTTTTTCATGAGAAATTTGGCTTTCATTTGACAACCTCAAGTGAACGGAAAGCGTTTTTGAGCTTTTCGCCAAACTCCGACTTAATGACCTCGTTCTTTCTCAAGGGGCTCAATCCAGCCTCTCTAACCTCTTCGGTAAAACTCCTTATCACTTCAGCAAATTTCTCGCCCTCAGCCGCGGAAATCCACTCGAGCCGAACTCTCTTCTCGTTAATGCCCGCGAAGCGAAGAATTTCTCGCAAGATAAGGTATCTTTTGTAAGTCATGTAGTTACCTTTCAGGTAATGACAATCCCCGATGTGGCAACCGGCGATCAATACGCCATCCGCTCCCATCTGCAGAGCTTTAAGCACGTGATACGGAGATACCGTGGCCGTACACATAACCCTTATCCCCACGACGTTTGGGGGGTACTGCATGCGGCTCACACCAGCAAGGTCAGCCCCGGCATACGAACACCAGTTGCAAAGGAAAGCCACGATTCTCACGTCATCGGGTATTTTCACGCTTGAGCCGCGTGCTTCACTCATCATTGACCACCCGCCTCCAGAAGAGCGCATGAAGCTTCAATCTGCGCGTAGATTTGACAGGGTCTAAAGCCGAGAAGTTGATTCGCTCCTGAAGGACAAGCCGCACTGCAAGCCCCGCAGCCCTTGCACAGCGAAGGGTTAACTCTCGCGACTCTCATCGAGGGGTCAAACTCCAAAGCTCCGTACGAGCAAAGGTCGATGCATTGGCCACATCCCGAGCAAATCTCGGGGTCTATTCGCGCGACTATGCCCTCGGTTACAATCTTGTCTTTCGAAAGAACCGCTTCTGCCTTCGCGGCCGCGGCCTGGGCGCTGGCGATGCTCTCCCTGATCGTTTTTGGATAATGCGCCATGCCCGCAAGAAAGATGCCATCGGTCGCAAACTCAATCGGTCTCAGCTTCACGTGAGCTTCCAGGAAGAATCCATCAGAAGTAAGGGGGACCTTGAGCATGGACGCAAGTTCCCGCGATCCCCCGCGCGCCACGATTCCGCACGAAAGGACGAGGAGGTCCGGGAAAATGGTGATTGCCTCATCGCGCATGTTCCTGTCTTTCACGACCACCTCAAGTCTTCCTATAGCCGCGCTTACCGAAGGTTGGTCTTCCTGTGTGAAGCGGACAAACCTCACTCCTCTCTCACGTGCGTCAAGGTACTTTTCCTCGTTGAAACCATATGCCCTCACATCCCTGTAACATATTGTCACATTCGCTCCGGGCAGAAACTTCTTCAATTCGCAAGCGTTTTTCAGTGTCACCCCGCAGCAAATCCGAGAGCAGTAAGGATGTTCCTCGTTGCGTGATCCCACGCACTGGACCATCACCACGTTCTTTACACCTTCCAGTGATTCCGGCTCATCGAAAATCCGGCGCTCAAGCTCGGTTTGCGTTATCACTCTTTGATCAAGACCGTACATGTACTCGCCGTATTTCGGCCTGTACTCCTCCGCGCCGACAGCGACCACCACTATGCCGTGATCAACTCTCACGGTCCCATCTTCGGACACATCATCACCAAGACTTGCCGATTCAATATCGGGGTTTGAACGCCCCGCTGAGTTAGCGCATTTCTCGATGACTGAAGTGTAGCTCCCAACGTAGCCCTCAATGGAGGCAACCTTCGAGGTTAAATGAACTTCCACAAGGGGATGATTCATGACAGATCGAATCATTTCTTCGAGTATTTCACGCGCGTTATCCCCTTCCAGGGTCATCCTCACATGCCTCATGTTGCCGCCGAGCTCTTCCTCTTGCTCGACAAGATGGGTCTTGAAACCAGCATCGGCAAGCCTGAGGGCTGCTGACATTCCCGCAGGACCGCCGCCGATCACCAAAGCGACAGGCGTAACGGGAGAAACCCCTTCTTCCAGTGGTTCAAGAAGGGACGCTTTCTTAACAGCAATCAGCACCAGCTGCTTGGCTTTTTCAGTCGCCAGTCCTGGCTCATCCATATGAACCCAGGAGCAGTGCTCCCTGATGTTAGCCATCTCGAACAGATACTTATTGAGCCCCGCCAAACGAACAGTCTCCCTGAACAAAGGCTGGTGAGTCCTCGGGGTGCATGAAGCAACCACAAGCCTGTTTAGCTTATGCTTCTCGATTATTTCCTTTATCCATACTTGCGCGTCCTGACTGCACGCGTAAAGCCTCTCTTCAGCAAACACCACACCCGGGAGAGTTCTGGCGTACTCAACCACAGCAGGCACATCAACCACGCCGCCAATGTTAGTTCCGCAGCGGCATATTATCGCTCCGATTCTCGGCTCATCCCCTCGCACGTCCCTTTCGGGAGGATACTCCCTTTTTACCGTTAGCTCACCCCTCGAGGGGCAGAGCAAGGAGGAGGCGCTTCCGGCAGCCGCACTTGCCTGGATTACCGATTCCGGTATGTCTTTGGGACCCTCAGCCGCTCCACAAACATATACCCCCGGTCTTGATGTCTCCAAGCTGGCTGGTTTCGGCACTTGTATAAAACCGTGGGAATTAACCCGGATCCCGAGTCTTGTCGCCAGCGCATCAATCCCGCTCGTTATGCCAACACTCAACACGACAAGATCGAACTCTTCCTCGACAAACTGATTCTCCTCGTTTATGAAGACAAGGAGCAGGCGCTTGGAAGGCTGCATCTCCTTCACCGCAGACACAAGACACCTTACGTATCGCACCCCGTGCTCATTCTCAGCTCTCGAGCGGTACTCCTCAAATCCCTTGCCGTGGGCGCGAAAATCTATGTAAAAAATGGTGGATTGAATACGTCTGTCGTGCTCCCTGGCGATAATCGCCTGCTTGGTGGCATACATGCAGCAGACAGAAGAGCAGTACGTGTTCCCGATCCTGGAATCCCTCGAGCCCACGCACTGAATGAACGCTATCTTCTGTGCTGATTGTGAATCGGAGCGCCTCAAGATGTGACCACCGGTTGGTCCATTGGCGGCGAGAATGCGCTCAAACTCCAGGCTGGTTATCACGTTTTCATAGGTTCCGTATCCGTACTCCTCAGTCTTGTGGGGATCAAAAGGGCTGAAACCGCATGCTATAATGACCGAGCCAACTTCAATCTTATCGGTCCTTTCTTTGTCGGAAAAATCTATCGCTCCAGCGGGGCAGTATTTCTGGCATTCTCCGCATTTACCCTTCAATATCTGGAGGCATTTGGTCGGGTCTATGAAAGCCGCGCCCGGCACGGCTTGAGGGAATGGAACTCTTATGAGCGGAACCCGCGCAAGACCCGCATTGTAAGGATCTTTAACCTTGACTCGGCAGTGTTCCGTGCATATTCCACAACCGGTGCATTTGTCAATATCCACAAACCTGGGGTTCCTCTTAAGAATCACCTCGAGGTTCCCGGGTTCTCCGGTTATATCCATAATCTCGGCAAGAGTGATTATTTCGATGTTGTCGTTAGACCCCGCCTCGACTAGTTTAGGCGAGAGAATACACATAGAGCAGTCGTTCGTGGGAAACGTCTTATCAAGCTGGCCCATTACCCCGCCTATTGAAGGAGCGGAGTCAACAAGGTAAACCCTGTAACCGAGATCTGCTAAATCCAGAGATGCTTGTACGCCGGCTATTCCTCCCCCAATCACCATCACTGACCCAACCGGTTTAGAGCTGTAAACACGCTCTGATTTTCCTCCCTCAGTTTGGGTTTCGTAAATTTTTCCGTTCATTGCTTACCTCGATATGAAAAACTCAAATATTACGCTCGGCGCACAACATTACTTGGCCAGAAGGAGAAACCTTTGAATCGGCACGGCGCCAATTTTCTCTTTACCGACATCCAAAAATTCCAAATGAAACCGCATACTACGAGAGAGCTTCTATCTTTTTAAGGACTGGAAATGGATCTATGAGATGAGCGCCAAGCCATTTCTCCCAACCGTCAAGTCCCATGGCAAGACCAATAAGTTCGGTGAAATAAAGAACCGGCACGGTGAAAACCTGCTCGAACCTCAGCTTTCCAGGTTTCTGTCGCATCTCTAGATTGGCAAGACACATGGGACATGCGGTAACGATCAAATCAGCGCCTGCCTCAACAGCGCGCTCGAATATGCGGTTCACAAGCCTCTGCACAATATCATTCCTCGAAAGTGAAAGACTACCCCCGCAACAGTCCGTTTTATAAGACCATTGCCTAACCTCTAAACCCAGAGCGGAAATAAGAAGGTCGAGTTCAGTGGGATTTTCCGCAGAATCACAAAAGCAAACTTCCCGAGGTCTGACCAGAAGACAACCGTAATAAGGAACGGCCTTGATGCTTGAAAGGTCATTTTTCACAAATTTTTTTATTTGGGGAATACCCACGTCATTCACTATAACGTCGAGCAAATGCCGTACCTTCCCCTCGAAACGAGGGTCAGCGCCCACTGCCCGCTCTATTCGTTCACGTAGGGCGTCGTCACTTTTAATCTTTGCGTTGGACATGGTGAGCCGCGAGTAGCAGGCGGCGCAAACCGTAAGCAAATCCAGACCCGTTTCTCTCGCGATCGCAAGATTCCGACCGGGTAGAGCGGCGGAAAGGAACTCGTCGGTCATGTGGGCGGACGAGGCACCACAGCAGTTCCAGTCGTCGAGTTCTACAAGCTCAATCCCGAGCGACTCGCATACCGCCTCTGTCGAAAGCCCGTATTCTTCGGCGGAACTCACCTGGGAACATCCTGGAAAATAAGCGTATTTCAGACTCATTTCGTCCTCCGGGCTTTCGCTTCCCTGAAGATTCTGCGGATCGCAGCCCTGTCTTTCACAAATCGGGGCACGGGTTTGATCTTTCTCTTCAGAATCATTTTTACCCCGAGACCGATGTCATCCAGCAGGCGCCCGCTCAGAATTTTGTAAATACCGATCAAAACAGGTTCGTTTGTTCTTCCCGCGCCCATTATCCCTGCGAGAAAAGAGCGGTGAAACGCGGTTACGAGCGGTTCGCCAGGACGGTAATGCTTATCGATAGAGATGGATCGGAGCGCGTCCATCACACCCGCGATGTCAATTCCGTTGGGACAGCGAACCGAACACGTCTCACAAGAGGCGCAAAGCCAGATTGTCGAAGAAGCGAGTATCCTGTCGCTGGCGCTCCAGCGCAGAAGGTTCATGATTTCATGAGGCATAAGGTCCATCGCGAAGGAAACAGGACATCCTGCGGTGCACTTCTTGCATTGATAGCAGAGCCATGGCTTTTCGCCGATTCTTTTTCCTATCTCCTTTTCAATCGTAGTAACAGAATCAGGCATCCTTTACTCCCAATAAAAAGAATCGATACCAATATTGACTCATTAGTCATTTTAAGTTTCATTTTATGAAAAAATCAAGAGATTTTTACCACTCAATGTGAAACATGTCCATGTTTTAGTCTCGAATTGGCTTTAGAACCGTTTCAAACCGTAAAGTCTGGAGCGCCAAAAACATTATACGAAGATGCCCAAAATTCTCTCGCAAACCCCCGATGTCATCTTTCCGGCGAATTGCCCATAACAAACAACTTGAGGCTTTAGCGCTCTTCCTGCCGAGCGAGTATTGTTCATGTTCTCCTCCTTAGGTCCTTTATGGTTGAAAAAAACATTTTCATGATATATATTTGCTTTGCTTCAGACGGGAGGATTGAAACGAATTGGTGATAGTCGGATCTAAAGGCGTGCAAAGCCATTCATTTTTCCCTCGTCTGCCGTAATTTTTCGCTTATTTCGATGTTTTATCATCGCGGGGGTGATTGGACATGAAATTGACCCGTCGGCTGTCAGACAGATTCGTCGCCTTCATCCTTATTATTCTACTGACCGCCTCATTTTTCGCACTACCTGCATACGGCGCTCCGAACAAATCGAACGGCGGAGAGGTAAAGACGCCGCCCGATACTGGCATTTTCAATGGAATGAACGTTTACTTCGGCAACTTCCACAGCCATACGAACTATTCCGACGGTCAGGGCACACCTGACGAAGCTTTCACATGGGCGAGATACGAAGCCGGCTATGACTTCTATGCGGTAACAGACAATGCGGAATACCTGACCCAGGAAGAGTGGGATGAAACCGGTGCCGCTGCCGACGCGCACAACGTTGACGGCGTGTTCGTGGCGATGAGAGGGTTTGAGTGGAGCAACCCCATACTCGGACATATCAATGTCTATAACACGGCAACGTTTACGAATATATTCCAGAACTTTCTTCTCTCGCAGTTTTACCGATGGCTTAAGCAAAGCGGGGGGATTGCTCAGTTCAATCACCCTGGAAGGGAACCGTGGCTGTTCAGAAACCTGAGGTATCCCACCGAAATGCCAGCATCTCTTGTCTGGGCAATCGAGACAGGTAACAAGGATTCCGGAAACACTATCGGGGAGTTTCACAAGTACTACATACAAGCCCTCGATACTGGATGGCGGCTCGCGCCGACTGCCAACCAAGACAACAACACTCTGGAAACGAACAGCCACAGGACGGCAGTTATCGCGACATCGCTTTCCAGGCCAGCCATCCTTGAGGCGATGAACAGCAGGCGTGTCTATTCAACGGATGACCCGAACATGAGAATCGCGCTTAAATGTGGGGACGCTTGGATGGGATCAAGCGTCGAAGTCGATCCCGGTTCAGTGAAGTTGAACATCTTCGTTGAGGATGATGAAGACATAAAAAAGATCGAAGTCATAACAAATGGGGGGGAGACCGCTGCTTTAAGGGAATTCGAGCCCGGAACAAAGGTCGTTTCATGGAACCCCACCGTTAGCGCGTTCTATTCATCTTACTACTTCGTCCGCGTCACAGGCGAGGACAGCAACGACGATGATCCGGACCACGACGTCCAGCTTGCGGTGACGGCACCAGTGTGGGTCAATCTCAAGATGAGCGCGATTCCCCCGCTTGAGGGACAGTGGCTTAAAGGCGATCTTCACGCACATTCGACTTATAGCGATGGGGACTCAGACGTAAGCAATGTCATCTCAACTGCCGAAAGTCAGGGACTTGATTATTTCGCGCTCACAGACCATAACGTCGTCGGGCAATGGAACGACCCCGGTTTTCACTCAGATATCCTTACCTTGCTTTACGGGGTTGAATGGACCACATCGAGGGGACACGCAAACATTATCTCCGACAGGCCTTTTGATTGGTCGGCGATAGAACCTACGCTCGAGGGTGAGGGAAACGCTCAAGAGGCAATTAGGATCGCACACTCGCTTGCTGAACCGGGGCAAAGGATAATCATTTCAATAAATCATCCCAGTTCACCGTGCTGTCTGTGGCTTTACCCGTTTGAGGAAAGCAAAGATGCCGACACCATGGAAGTTTGGAATTCACGCTACTTCTGGCCGAACTTCAATCACGCTTCCGTTTACATCATTCATAACGATTACGTCAAACAGGGAAGAAAAATCTCCATGGTTGGCGGAAGTGACAGTCACGCCCAAAGAACAGACAATCTAAAAAGTTTCCTTCAAACCCTGTACCACAATATCGGAATTCCCACGACCTGGGTATTTTCTAGTTCCAGAAGCGCGACCGACATTCTTGACGCTCTGAAGGCGGGGAGGGCTTTCATAAGCCTGCAGCCTCAAGGACCTAAAGTAGAGTTCAAGGCGGCGCCCGCGTATTCAGAGTCAGATCCCGATTCCTACAGCCTCATGATGGGCGATACGATTCCGCACGAAGCGCTTCGCAGACCAGCGAAATTCCTCGTAAAAGTGACCGGAGCTTCCGGCATCACTGGCATACTTCCGCCTCTCCTCATAGTCTTCAAGAACGGGGAGATATTCAAAATCAAATGGGCATGCTCGGATAGTTTCGAGTACACATTCTTCGATGTGCCAAAGAGAGGCGATTATTATAGGGCTCAACTTCACCACCTCGCGGTGGACCCGGGAGCAAATCCAATAACAAACATCATCCAGCTTACGCAACTCGGCTGGGAAGTGGCGATAACGAACCCGATCTACACATGGAACGAGAACCCCGAAATTCTCTCCATTACGCCCTCCTCAGGGCTAAACGACGGCTACGTGGAGATAACGAATCTTGCGGGCACGGGCTTCAAGTCGGGAGCCCGGGTAAGGCTTGAGAAATCAGGCTTATCTCCGATACAGGGAGAGGGCGTGGATGTTGTATCCGATACGAAAATAACCTGCCGCTTCAAACTGAAGGGCGCCCAGGCAGGCAAGTGGGATGTGGTTGTCGAAAATCCGGATGGCAAGACCGGGCGAAAAGCGCAAGGCTTCGAGGTAATTGAGACTCCTGCACCGGTGGTAATCTCCATTACGCCCTCCTCAGGGCTAAACGACGGCTACGTGGAGATAACGAATCTTGCGGGCACGGGCTTCAAGTCGGGAGCCCGGGTAAGGCTTGAGAAATCAGGCTTATCTCCGATACAGGGAGAGGGCGTGGATGTTGTATCCGATACGAAAATAACCTGCCGCTTCAAACTGAAGGGCGCCCAGGCAGGCAAGTGGGATGTGGTTGTCGAAAATCCGGATGGCAAGACCGGGCGAAAAGCGCAAGGCTTCGAGGTCTTGCAAAGCGAAGTTCCCACACCACCGCCAAAACCCGGTAAGCCAAAAGCCTCAACCTGGTATCTCGCGGAGGGCTCGACAGCAGGCGGCATGGAGACATGGGTACTGGTGGCCAACCCGAATAACAGAAGCGTAAGAGTGAACCTGACCCTCATGACCGAAGACGGCGCGGTTAAACCTCACGAACTCCAGAGCGTTGAGATACCCGCAAACTCGAGGAAGACGTTCGACATAGGACAATTCGTGACCACATACAACGTGTCAACCAAAGTCGAATCCACAGGCGGAAGCATCATTTGCGAGCGGGCTATGTACGGAGATGAGAGGACCTGGGCTCACTCTTCGGTGGGAGTCACAGCTCCTTCGGCAACCTGGTATCTCGCGGAGGGCTCGACAGCAGGCGGCATGGAGACATGGGTACTGGTGGCCAACCCGAATAACAGAAGCGTAAGAGTGAACCTGACCCTCATGACCGAAGACGGCGCGGTTAAACCTCACGAACTCCAGAGCGTTGAGATACCCGCAAACTCGAGGAAGACGTTCGACATAGGACAATTCGTGACCACATACAACGTGTCAACCAAAGTCGAATCCACAGGCGGAAGCATCATTTGCGAGCGGGCTATGTACGGAGATGAGAGGACCTGGGCTCACTCTTCGGTCGCTTTCTCCTATTGATTCGAAGAAGAAAACAGGTCAGAAAAAACGAGAAAATTTAATAAAGGTGGAGCGGGGGCGTCAGTCAATCATGATGCCCCCGTCCACTATAATGGTTTGCCCGGTAATATAGGTTCCTGAACCGATGAGGAAGCTAACAACCTCCGCCACCTCATGAGGCTCGGCAAGCCTGCGCATGGGTATCCGGGGGATGACCTTATCGAAATGCTCTTTTGGCCAGTCTGCTATCATCTCCGTTTTCACGTATCCAGGAGCCACACCGTTTACCCTTATTCCGTATCTCGCGACCTCTCTTGCCAAGCAAACGGTAAATCCATTGAGACCTGCTTTGGCGGCCGCATACGCTGTTGCACCACGCATTCCTATCATTCCAACAATGGAGGATACATTGACAATTACCCCTTTAATCCCCTCCCGAACCATGTGCTCCACCGCAAACCTCGAAGTGTAAAATACCGATGCGAGGTCAGCCTCAAGAACACTTATAAGCGTTTCTCTATCCATTGTCTCAATTGCACGAAGGTGAGCAACCCCTGCGTTGTTAACAAGTCCATGGATCTTACCGAAGTGCCCGATTCCCTCCTCAATGAGTTTTCGCGCCCCCTCCTCGGTCGAAACGTCAGCCTGAACAACAACTGCCCGTGAGCCTGAATTTTCCACCTCTCTTGCGACTTCTCGGGCGAGGTCAACCCTCCGTAGACAGTTGACCACCACCCCACACCCGTGAGACGCAAGATCAAGCGCAATGGCTTTTCCTATTCCGCGAGATGAACCTGTAACAATAATGTTTTTCCCTTCGAGTTCCACCGGTAACCTCCTTCAAACATCCTCGCAACTGTAATTCTATACTCGCATATCACCCATTTAGGCTCATAGCGAAGCGGAATTAGAACCTATGAAATCCAATTATGCGACGATATTAACAGGTCAAAAAACGGCGCGAAATTGGTTGTGGAAAAACCTAACTAACACTGGCTTCAAGGTGTATCATTTATGTTGTTCAGCTCTCACCAAAAGGGGGTTAGGAAGATGTCTGAGATCGATGGGCTCGAAATCACCTGGTTTGGTCAGGCCATGTTTCTAATCTCGGGAGGCGGACTCAAAATTGTATGCGATCCGACGTCGCCGCAGACAGGTTACAAATATAACCCGGTGGCTGCTGACCTTGTTCTTATAAGCCATGACCACTTCGACCACAATTACACCAAGGGTATCGCGGGGAATCCACAAATAATCGATTCGAGCGGCACCCATTCGTTTGAGAGCATCCAAATTGAAGGCATCAGTTCTTTCCACGACACCAAGGGAGGTCGCGAAAGAGGCCCAAACATCATCTATCATTGGAATCAAGCCGGTTATGACGTCGCGCACCTGGGAGACCTCGGTGAACATCCCTCCCCGGAGGTGGTGAAGAAAATCGAGGGTCTTGACGTGGTGATGATGCCGGTTGGAGGCGTATTTACAATTGACGCCGGACAGGCCGCTAAACTCGCCAGTGAACTCAGCCCGAAAATATTGATACCGATGCATTATAGCACTCCATCCTGCACGATACCTTTAGAGAAAATAGATGAATTCATAGAAAGGGCGCCCTTCCCGGTAAAGAGAATAGAAAAAAGGCCCGTTTCGATTACGCGTGAGGCCATGCCCGAAACAAGCGAGATCTGGGTTCTACCCTATTCATAGCAAACCTCCCACCTCGAGATTCAAAATTCAGCGGGAAACCGGGCGAAACGATAAAGAAAAAGACACTTCCGCGCTCCAAGGACAAAGCGGTGCAAAAACCGGCGCGAGCGCTTGTCAAATACGAAAAGCCGAACAAGAAAATCTGACCGGAAGGGTCGGTTGAAAAAGGGAGGTCAAGAGTTGCTGAGCATAACTGAGGAAAGAGCAAGACTCTTGAAAAGCGACAGCCTGAGAATCGCGCGTTTGAAAGAGCGCCTGCTAAATGCCCCTTACGAGATATGTCTTGAGAGGGCGAAACATTTCACGCGCGTGTACAAGGAAACCGAGGGAATGCACCCCGCTTTGAGAAACGCCCTTGCCTTGAAAGAAACATGCGAGAAACAGCCTGTTCATATCTATCCGGATGAGTGGATAGTTGGAAATAAAACAGACAAGTTCTTATCGCCCGTCATTGCCCCTGAAAGGGGCGACTCCTTAAGGGCGTTACAAATGGAAATGGATGTGCTTTCAGCCAAAGCAAGACCGTTTCATATCGATCCGGAAGACAAGAAAGTATTCCTCGAGGAGATTGTCCCTTACTGGGAAGGCAAAACCTTAAGAGATCTCAAAGGCGACAAATGGACAGAGTCAGGAATAATCGAGCCCGTAAGAGGTGATCCCCTGCGGACCATCCGGCAGATATACGAGATGTTGCGGTTCGCAAAACATCTGGGCAAGCGGAATTTAAGAATGATGGCAGGAATAAGGGGGGCGGCACCGCGCTCGCTCGGTCGCGCGATTCTTGTCTGGAAAAAAAGGGATGAGATCTCCAAAAACAACCCCAATATGGGCATCTATTGTTATGACGTCCAGGGTCATCTACATCTCGGTGTTGAAAAGGTGGTCCTGGAAGGATTTCTCGGAATACGTGACAGGGCAAGGGAAAGAATCGGTAAACTTGATGAAATGGATCCATCATACACAGAAAAGAAGGCTTTTCTCGAGGCCGTAATCATCAGCATGGAAGCTGCTACAACATACGCCGAAAGGCTTAGGAGAAAAGCCATCGAGATGGCATCTTCACAGGAGGACATACGCGAGATTGAAAGACTTAAACGCATCGCGGAAACGCTTTCGCACTCCCCTGCACGCCCGGCAAGAAAATTCCGTGAAGGCGTCCAAGCGATATGGTTAGCGTTACTGGTAGGTGAGATTCAGTACGGCATGCACGATGTGCTCGGCATAGGAAGAGCCGACCAGTATTTATACCCGCTTTTCTTAAACGATTTTCTAAACGGTGAAATAACCATCGAAGAGGCGGTTGAAATTCTTGAGGAGTTGAACTTAAAGCTTACCGCAAACATCTCACTATTTCCTGAAGTGGGCGCGGAGACAAACGCGACCCTCGGGGTAAGTCAGCACTGCCTGATTATTGGCGGCAGGAGGAGGGATGGGTCAGACGCCACGAACGAGCTTTCTTACCTTATGCTCGATGCTTATGAAAGAATGAACGGAGCGATAAATCAGCTTTCGGTGCGAATCAGCTCCGACTCGCCAGTTGAATTCCTTAACCGCGCCGTTAAGGTATTCAGAAAGACAAGCGGGCACGCATTCTTCAACGATGATGTAATAATTCCAGCCCTCGAACGCAACGGGCTTTCAAAAGAAGATGCAAGGGACTACACAATCGTGGGCTGCATAGAGACAAGCGGTGGACACAACTGCTTTCCCTGCCCTGGCGGTCACGAAATAGTCCTGCCCGCTGTGCTGTACATGACCCTGACAAACGGACTATACCCTGCGCCCATCTTCGGGCAGAAAAGAGGCTTGAAAACCGGAAGACCCGAAGATTTTAAGGATTTCGACCAGTTCTTTGAGGCTTTCAAGATCCAACTGAGACATTGCATATCTACCCTCGTAAAAGCAATCGAGGGAAAAGACCTTGCCTACATGGAAATGCTCCCCGCCCCATATGTTTCTGCGCTCATAGACGGTTGCATTGAAAACGCAACGGACATGACCGGAGGCGGAGCAAAATATGATTTTACCTCGATAATCGCGAGGGGTCTGGGGACGACCGTCGACAGCCTGATGGCGGTTCGCGAGTTCGTCTTCGAAAGGAAAGAGATTACCTTAAAGGAGCTTGTTCGCGCCTGCTTTTCCAACTTCGAGCGACGAGAGGATTTGCGGATGCGGCTTTTGAACTCTCCGCACAAATACGGTAGAGGCGACAAAGAGTCGGACCTTCTCGCAAAGACGATTGTCAAGTTCTTCGTGGATGAAGTCGAGAAGCACAAGAACGTCAGGGGCGGAAGATATCGAGCGGGGATGTACTCCTACGGCAATCACGTGCTCGATGGATTTTACCTTGGAGCAACGCCCGACGGAAGAAAAAGAGGGGAACCCACATCAAATGGAATATCGCCATCGAACATTATTCGGGGCGGAAACGGTCTTACGGCGCTCCTCTCATCTGTAGCATCGATAAATCAGGCAAAACTCTCCGGGGGAGTGGCGCTGAACGTTAAGATTCATCCCTCCTGCCTGAAAAGCGAAGAAGGGGTTCAGAAGATAGCCGCCCTGATTAAGACTTATTTTGACCTTGGCGGCATGCATATCCAGCCCAACGTAGTCTCAAGCGAAACCCTGAAAGACGCTCAGAAGAATCCCGAAAGATACCGGGACCTTGTCGTAAAAGTAGCAGGCTACAGCGCGTATTTCACTGATCTCGGCAAATCCATTCAGGAGGACATAATCGACAGATACGAGTACGCGTAGGCATTTCCCGCAAGCGGCACGACCCGTTAGAAATCCCCTATCGTCCATTCGGTAATATATTTGCCCTTTTGAGGTACTTAAATCAATAAGATTAAAGAATCAATAAAATTAAAGAGCTCCGAGCTTTGACCATCCTAAGAAAAACCCGAAGAAATTTGTAAACGCATCTGAGTTGACGCATGCTATTTTAAAGCGTTTGTAATGGTAATATTTCTGAAATGAAAATCGAAAGAGAATTGCTTGAAAAAATACCCACCCAAGCGCTAAGGCTTGCTGAGTTCTTAATAGCTCGGGGCGCACGTGTTTATCTCGTTGGTGGCTGTGTTCGGGACCTCTTGTTAGGACTGGAATCCCTGGACATCGACATAGCGACAGATATGCCTTTCAACAGTTTGAAGAGCGTCCTTCCCGAGTTCGGCAAGACTTATCAGCTTGGCGAAAAATTCAACACCATAGGCTTAATCGCTAACGCATACAACTTCGAGATAACGTCCCTCAGGAAAGAAAAATATAAAGAGGGCTCGCGTCATCCCGAAGTCCAGCCTGCAGCAGACATAGTGGAAGACCTCGCAAGACGCGATTTCACGATAAACGCGATAGCCATTGAGCTGAAACAGGAGCCCGCGGAGATCATCGACCCCTTTGGAGGAATTGAAGACATAAGATCAAGGATAATTCGCACACCGGGAAATCCCGAGGAAAGAATGAGGGAAGATCCTCTGAGGATGATGAGAGCGGTGAGGTTTTCCTCAAAGCTCAAATTCGAACTCGAAGAAAGTCTTAAGGGAGTCCTGAAGGACTGTTCGAATGCCCTCGATACTATATCCTGGGAAAGGAGAAGGGATGAGTTTGAAAAGATACTGACCTCGCCTCATCCGGACGTGGGAATTAGATTGCTCGCGGAAACTGACCTTATGCAGTTCATAGTACCGGAGATCGTCCAGATGATTGGAGTTGAACAACCCCGCCCCTACCACAGGGCTAATGTCTTTGAGCACACTCTGCTTACCGTAATCAACACCGAGCCGGACCCACTGCTCAGAAGAGCTGCTCTCTTCCATGACATCGGAAAGCCGCCATCAATGGTTACCGAACCGAAAGTGATGTTTCCCCATCACGAAAGAAAAGGTGAAGAGATAACGAGAAATGCGATGCGCAGGCTTCGGTACAGCAATAAAGATATAGAAATGACAGCGTTTTTGGTGCGAAGACACATGAGACCAATCCAGTACAGAAGCGAATGGACAGACTCTGCCGTGCGTCGGCTTGTCAAAGACTGCGTGCTTGTGAAAGGAGAGAAAATCCTTGTTCCCCTCGAGAAGGTAATAGCGCTCGCGCGCGCGGACATATTGGCAGGCGGCGATGAAACGGTGAATGAGAATCTCGCGCTCATGGACGAACTTCTCGAAAGAATCAAAGCCTTAAACGCGAGTGAAGGGGCCCAAAAAATTGGCTCGCCTTTAAACGGAAACGACATCATGCTTCTTGCGGGAAAAGGTCCGGGTCCATGGATTCGCGACGTTAAAAATTACCTTACAGAACTCGTCATCGAGGGGAAACTGAAGCCGTATGACATTGATGGAGCAAGTAAGGCGGCGCTCAAATATATGAAAGATAAGGGAATAACCCTGTAAAGTGATGACGAGCGCCGAAACCTCAAATCAAGTTCTTGTATCTTTCTTAATTTTGAAAATACCGACAATATAGCCCGCGCATCACTCTTCAGGCAGGAACTTATGCATCTTGAAACCGAAAGGTGAATCGAAGAAATCAACCTTCAGGCGCATCCCTATTCTTGCTTCCTCCCAAGCGACATCAATAATCGAGAAAATCCGCCCACGCGCGTCATCCAGTTCAACGATTCCCACAACGGTGGGCTTTCTGAAAGCGAGGGACTGGTGCTGCTGGGTGAAAGCATAAAGAGTTCCTTTGCCCGACAACTGAACCCATTTTATTTCTCCGCCCAGGCAATCCGGACATGTGATTCTCGGCGGAAAGAAGACAAGAGCGCATCTTTCGCATTTCGTGGTCATGAGTCTGCCGTTTTGCAACTCATCATAAAATAAGCGGGCCGCGCTGTCCTCGAGATTTGAGAGAAAACCGTTCAATCTAACCGCCTTCCAGAATCATCACGGCGCTGCCGTTAATCATGCCGTGTTCGGCGTGAACCAGGCCAATTTTAGCGCCATTAACCTGCCTGTCCCCCGCCTCTCCTCTCAACTGAGTGGTTATCTCGTATATCTCAAAAAGCGGGGTCGCGTACGGCGCGTGCCCCAGAGATAACCTGCCTCCACTCGTGTTTATCGCAACATCTCCGCCGATAGCCGTTTTCCCCTGCGCCAAAGCAGCCAGGGCTTGTCCTCTTTCAAAGAAGCCGAGTTCCTCATAACACATGAGCTCCACTCCCGCGAAAGCCCCGTACACTTCTGCGACATCCACGTCATCCGGGGATATTCCTGCCGCCCGGCACGCTTCCAGCGAGGAAAGTTCCACCGCGGGAAACCTGCTTAAATCCTTGGTTGCGGGAATGAAATGGGAATCGTCGTGAGCTTCGCCGTAACCAATTACCAGAACTCCCCTCTCCTTAACATCGGAAGCTCTTGCAAGGACCACGGCGCCGGCGCCATGAGAAACAGGGCAGGATTCCAATAGATGTATGGGCGGACACAGCATCTTTGAGGAAAGAACATCCTCGACCGTTATCGGGTCTTTGTACTGAGCTTTCGGATTTTTCGCCGCGTTTTCGCGAAGAAGAACCGGGAGCCTTGCGATGTCAACTGGCGCCACGTCAAACTCATGCATGTAACGCTGAATTGACATCGCGTAATAAGGCATCGGGGAGAGCATTCCAAGTCTTGAGTCATATGACCCGTACATGCCGTTAGCCATGCGGATAAGATGAACGATCTCTTGCGAGGCAGCCGCCATTTTTTCCGGGGTGAGATCAATGTGCGCGGCAAAGACAAGTCCCGCTCGGATGCGACCCGAGGAAATCTCATTGCACAGTAAACGTACGGCGATAAGCGAAGAGGCGCCTCCGCAATCAATTTCAGCCATGCTGCGGGACGGGATTGACAGATATTCTGCCAATCTCTGCGCTATGAATTTTTCCTGGTCTATCGTGTAACCTATCGGAGTGGTAAAAACAGCCTCGATCTCGCTTTTGTCGATTTCCGCATCCTCTATCGCTTCACTTATCGCGGCTACCGCAAGCTCGAGCCAGGTCGAACCCTCATGAACACCAACGTCTGTCATCCCAACGCCAGCGATTGCCACATCCATTTCCATCTTAAAATCACCTAAATCCCCAAACTGAAGACCGCAGGTTGAGAAGCGCCTTGGGACAATAGAAAAGCTCTCTCAACTCCAAACCACTAAGGCGCAAGGCGCGCCTGTCGAATCCATCGGAGAATAACCCGTATGCTAGATTGCCTTAGCCTCTATCTTCTTTAGCCAGTCCAGAATTACCGGATATACCTCCGTCTCCACATTCTTGCCCATCACGAGGTCTGTATGTCCGTATCCCTGGAAGGTGACGAAATCTTTTTCGCTGGTCGATATCATGTCATACCCGTACCTTCTTATGCCCACATGATTCGCAAAGTCCTTATCCCCCGTCACGAAGAGCATGGGCGCAGTGATGAGCCGCATATTGAGCGTATAGTCGTAAGGCTCGCCTCTAAACGTCAAAGGAAAATACTGACGGAAATTTATATTCCAAATTCCGTCGGCAAGCTGAACAAACATCTTGGCGGATACATCATCGCCCGCCCATTTTATGAGCGAAGTCGTGGTGTCCGCGTCGGTGTTCTTCCTGCAGTAAAGCAGCAATCCGAGGGGACTTCTTGATGCCGCCTTTATCAATCTCGGCCTTCCGCCAAGAAATTTCTTTAGGCCGTTTCCGATCTGAACGTGCGGAAAAAACACCCCCCTTGCCCGCATCCCGAGCACGAGAGCGCCAATCATGCTTCTACCGAGGGAAGACTGGGTTGCGACCTGGAAAGGGTGGCGCCTCGGCCACCAGAAAGCGGGCGGGCTCGCGATAGCAACACCCCCTGAAATGCTCGAGTTGTGCTTCAAGACCAACTCTTCATCGCTTAAGACCTGATTTTGACCGGCGAACTTGACCCCCTGAAGGTACATATATAAAACCATTCCTCCCATACTGTGTCCTATCCAGAAAGGCTTCTTTCCAGTGATGCCCTTTATTCCATCAACGAGCGCGGGCGCGTCATATATCGCGAGGTGATCGATGGAATGAGACCAGTCTGGGCATTCGGAATTGTACGGCTCGGGACCGCAACCCCGGAAAGAAGAAATCCAGACGTCGAATCCTCTTCTTGCGAGATAAACTCCAATGTTGTGCCCTTCCCGAGGAAGGTCGAACTCAAAACCATTCCCCTCAAAACCGTGACAGAAAAGGACCGGTGATCCTTCAGGATTGGCGTAACGTTTCAGTCGAAGGAGCGCTCCGTCAGCCGTTCTAAAATCGTGTCTCTCGATCTTGAGCCCGGATGAGACGTCCATATCCTCCCCGGGAATAGGAGTTTTCAGGCCAGCGTAAACATACGCCCCGAAAACGGCGGCGGCCGCAGCAAGAGAAACGGAAAATATCCCTTCGTTATTAAGGCTTATCATGGCTTCTCCTTTCTATAACCCCAGAAAAATCCCCAACTAGGGACAGAAAAATCTGGATCAAAGCCACCTTGTGCATTTCTTTGCCGTCTAAAGATTCTATTACCGCTTAAAGCCATATGGCAAAAAGTCAAACGGTTATGACTTGGGCGTCTCAGGCGGTATACCCGCCCGACAAGGAAATCCCTTGACCCCAATTTATCTGAAACCCGCGACCTTTGGGTCTAACGTGCTCGGATTCATTTGATGCTTAGACGTGAACTCCATTCTAATAAGTTACATCGTCCTCGCATGGTTTGATATCCAAAACGGGACTTCCATCGATCGCATCAAGGTCTCTCACAATCAAGATGTTACCTTGCACGGCTTCAAGCCTGACCACGGCAAGACCAATCGGGTTCGGTCGGTAAGGAGACCTGGTCGCGAACACACCCCTTAACGGTTTGCTCTCATCACCGCGGGGGTGTATCTTAAGCCTGTATCCCTCAGCCCTATCAAACACGAAGATCACGTAAAGCCTCGAGAAATCATCGATGCGGTAGACTCCCTCAACGAATTCCTCAAGTATCCTTATCCTTGAGACGGTATCGCGAAAAACGTCTGGATTGTGCTGTATCTCCTTGAAATCGTTCTCCACAAAACCGATGGGCTTGAAACTATCCACGACGGATCACCCCTCCGGGACACAATTCCTCAACACAAATAACTTAGACAGAGGAAAAATACTATTTCAGCGTTTATGAGAGAAACCCGAACAGAAATCAACACTTTTCGTCTATGATTAGTTATATATCTATAGGAAATCTCTATCTTTTGGCAAACATGTAATCGGAGGAGCAATTGTCGGGCACCCGAAGAGCTGGAGAACTTGAAACTGAAAAATCGGTCCCACTTGTCTCCGTGGCGTTACTCACGATTTCCGCCGTTTTCGTCCTTATTCTCGCCTGTCTTGTTGGAATCGGCACGAGAGCCAAAAAATCCGAGCCTACAGTCGAACTCCCTCAAAGCGTAAGCCAATTCAAGGAAAAAGAACAGTTGTGCCTGAATTTTCTTTCCCAGATCGGTAAGAAGAGGGCGAAGAACGCTGATAAGCCGGTCCCCTTTTACAGCGTAAAAGCAAAACTCGATGAGAAAGAAAAGAAAATCCGCTGCAAACTGAACCTGTTATTCCCGAACACGACAGGCTCAGACCTTAAGGAGCTTGCGCTCATCGTTTATCCTAACAGAAGCTCGAGCAGCACGAGGGACAACGTCTGGATCAACTCCGCTTCAATCAACGGACGGGCAACGAGATTCACGCTTGAGAAAGAAACCCTCTTTCTCAAACCTTCCTTTAACCTAAAGCGGGCAGAATCTTATCTTGTCAAACTTGACCTCACCGAGCGCATTCCTCCAATCGGAGCGCCAGCAACAGGAGATGAAAATGAAGAGGCCGGCATGGGGATTTTCGGCTATAAAGGTGACGTTTTCAACCTCGGCTATTTTATTCCGGCAATTGCCAAATTCGAAAAAGGACGGTGGCAGATAAGAAACGTTCCCGCGTTCGCCGACAGAACACCAAGTCTTTGCGCGCACTATCTCGTCTACCTCGACGTGCCTGAAGGATTCACGGTACTTGCATCGGGCTCCGAGTTTAGCAAAAAGGAGGTTGCGGGAAGAATGCTTTATGGTTTCGCTGCCGGCATGTCCCGTGATTTCGGAGCTCAGGTGGCAAAAAATCGATTTATCGCCGAAAAAGAAGCGGGAGAAACGAAAATCAAAATTTCTGTCTCCGCTGATAGAAAGGATGCGGCATCTAAACTTGCTGATTTCTCGCTATCGGCAATAAAAGAATATCGCCTGAAATTCGGCGGTCTCCCTTACGGCAATATCACCTTGTGCGAGGCACCTCTTTCCGGAAACGCGGGAGGAATGGAGTTCACGGGGCTTGTTTTCATCAACTCATCTCTCCTGCCCTCAAAAGGTAAGAAGGAAAAAAGCTTATACGAAGAACTAAAGCGGTCTCTTCCTGAAGATTTCGAGAGTCTGTTCGGGGAAATAAGCGGAAACATAATGTTGGATACGCTCGAGTTCGTGATTGCCCATGAGATTTGCCATCAATGGTTCGGTATATCCGTCGGGAGCGACCCTGTGATTCACCCCTGGCAAGATGAGTCGCTCGTAAACTACCTCGCGGCAAAATACTTCTATCTCAAGTACGGAAAAGATAAAGGAGACGGAATATTCGAACAGCAGATATTAGCTCCATACAGGATCTCCCTGATGGGTGGGATGAGATCCCTGCCAGTGGACTCCCCTGCGTATGAATTCACAAGCACCGTGCAGTACACGGCAATCATATATTGCAAAGGCGCCATTTTCTTCGATGAACTGGAAAAGAAAATGGGAGAAAAAAATCTGTTTAAAGCGCTCTCCGTTTACTATCGCGATTTCACTTTCAAGCAAGCCGAAAGCGATGATCTTGTAAATTCGCTGAGGAAGGAGGCTAAAGACGCTCAAGAATTCGATTCGCTTTACAAAAGCTGGATAAAGGAGGCGAAGACTGAAGAAGCCCTGCCACCGTTCTCGGACAGTTTCGAAAGACTAAATGAATTTTTTGAAAAATTTAAGGAAGAATGGGAGTTTGATCTCGGTCCCCTCGAAAAAATGTTTGAGGACATGTTCGACAAATTCTTCAACAAACCGCCCGACTCTGAAAAAAGAGAAGAAGAGCCCATGTACGAACCCGAAAAGGGTTCTCCTCTGATTTAGAGAGATTGAGCATGAAAAAATTTCGCGACGCTCGGGGATGAAGGCACCGTGCAGGATTACCGCCAAACGATAGCGGTTAGCTTTCCGTCATGCGGACGCTTCAGTAAACGGACCGGTCCGTTTCGCCGCGCTTTCACCAAGAATTTTTTGCCCCTCATAATCCCGTTCATATAAACGGGGCGGCAGTAACATCCACTTGAAATGTAATATAATCCATTGCGGTTGGTTTAGTAGTCAGGCAAGCGAAAAAGGTGGCAGATGTTTTAGGAGGAAGAAGTGGAAAAGAAGTACCCGATGTTCTCCGAAGAGCACGAGATGCTCAGGCAATCAGTTCGTGAATTCGCGGAGAAAGAAATTGCTCCTTACGCTGAGGAATGGGAAGAGAAAGGAGAATACAACATAGAAGCTTTCCGCAAAATGGGGGAGCTTGGATTTCTGGGTTTAAGAGTCCCGGAGGAATACGGGGGGAGCAGTTCGGATTACTGGTCAATAGTTGCCCTATTCGAGGAGCTTATCGCAAGCGGCGGCTCAAGTGGATTTGCCACTGCCGTCGGCGTTCACATGGAGGTAGCGATACCTGCTATTCTTCTTCACGGAAATGAGGAGCAAAAGCGAAAATACCTTGTTTCGGCAGTAAAAGGAGAGACGCTGGGAGCGCTTGCGGTTACCGAGCCGGAAGCGGGAAGCGACGTTGCAGCAATGAGAACAACCGCGGTAAAGGACGGCGACCACTACGTGATAAACGGCAACAAGATATTCATAACCAATGGAGCGAAGGCAAACTGGGTTATAGTCGCGGCAAAAACTGACAAAGACGCTGGTTACGGGGGGATATCCGAGTTCATAGTGGATACCGATACACCGGGATTTGAAGTAAGTCGGAAGCTTGACAAAGTCGGGCTCAAGAGCAGCGACACGGCTGAACTGTTCTTCACCGACATGAGGGTGCCCGCCTCCAGTCTCCTCGGTGAGGAGAATAAAGGTTTCTTCCAGATCATGTCCAACTTTCAGCCCGAAAGACTTTTGATAGCGATTGCCGCCTACGCCGGAGCGGAGCGGATACTCCAAATGGCGATCGACTACGTGAAAGAGAGAAAGCAGTTTGGCAAACCGATATCAAGATTCCAACACAACGCGTTCAAGATCGCTGAACTGGCAACCAAAATAGAGGCGGCTAAAGAGCTTTCATACCGATGCGCAGACATGTACAACAGGGGTCTTGACTGCCTGAAAGAGGTTTCGATGGCAAAGTGGTATGCTTCCGAAGTCGCAAATGAAGTGGCTTACCACTGCATGCAGTTGATGGGCGGTTACGGCTACATGATGGAATACCCGATGCAGCAAGCTTGGCGGGATATGAGAATTATGACAATAGTTGGGGGAACAACAGAAATACAAAAACTCATAATCACAAGAACGCTGAATCTGTAAGAACATAGAAACACCCTAAGCATATTATAAATTTGATGCGGGATTTCCATTTTCGGGCGCAATCTGCGTTCATTTAAGGCGCTTTCGGTAATGATTGAATGTCTTCACAGAACACCCGTTTTCTTTTTGTTTTCCTGCTCTTTGATGTTTCTGAACGTTGCGCGCTCCATGTCAACTTCAAGGACCTGCCCGTTTTCTTTTTGCTTTCACTCTATATAACCCAGATCACCTGGTCCTTAATCATGGATTTGCCACTTCAATAGGCTTCCCCTACAAAACAAGATTTTTTTACCGATTAACGACACAACCCAATGGATGCACCAAAAATCATACAGGGAAATCCGCAAACTTATATAAAGGACTAAAAGGAAAAACAATGCGGAAGGTTTAAATATAAGGTTGAGATGAATACTAACGCTCAAGTTCAACAAATAGGTATGTATATGTTGACGGCGGTCGGGTTCTTGCGGAATTCGGGAAGAATCCTTCGCAGAACCATTCCCGTGATACTTACCGCCGCGGTGGCCACAATAAGCCTTCTCTTTTCTCTGAGGTCACCAGGCTCCATGATTGCTTTTACAAACGCTCGAGGCGTAAAGAGTTTGATAATTTCTGTTGTCAAATTACAGAACCCAGCCAGGATTTCAAACTATTCCAACGAAGACCTGTTCGACCAGAAAGGCGTGCTTTTTGATATGGGTAGGGAGGTCGAAGCCGTATTCTGGATGAAAGAAACTTCATTCCCGCTATCTGCAGCCTTCCTCGACAGAAAGGGAAAGGTCCTCGCCGTCTACAACATGAAGCCTTTCGCCGAGATACAGGCTCGACCTCCCTTCAAATTCCGCTACGTCTTTGAAGCAAACTCACAGTGGTTTTCTTCAAATGGCGTTGAAGAGGGGTCACGCGCAATACTTCCCGCCACCCCCTAATATGCTGCTTCCATGACATCCATATGACAACAGACCCGGATCAGGCCGGGTCTGTTGAATTTTCGACAGTCAACCCGCAGGCGATCGGGACATTCTCCGGGCGCTATCTATCAGAGCGCGAGCTGAGCGGCCGCGTTTGAAATAGCAATCTCCCCGCGCTCTTTGGTTTTCACCTGAAAGACTATCCTTCCTTCGCCCTCATCCCACATTTCGGTCACGATTGTCTCACCAGGAAAAACATGGCGACTGAAGCGAACTTTCACGGACTTAAATTTCTCTGGGTCATTCTCGCAGAACTCCTTAAGAATCGCTCTGCAGGCATGCCCGAAAGTGCAAAGCCCGTGAAGAATTGGTTTTTCGTATCCAGCCATCTGGGCAAACTGCGGATCAGCGTGCAGAGGATTGGGATCTCCCGAAAGCCTGTACACCAAAGCCTGCTGAGGAAGGGTTTTCATCTCGACTATTCTGTCCGGCGCTCTGTCGGGAGGCTCGTTTCCGGCCGCGGGTCCTTTCTCGCCACCGAATCCTCCTTCTCCGCGGACAAAAGCCCCGAATACGTTGTAGTAAACGATATCTCCTGATTCATCTTTCGTTTCGGCTTCAACCTCAATTAACGCACCTTTGCCTTTGTCGAAGATGTTCTTCACCCGGGGAAAAGTGGTTAGCTTTCCCGATGAGGGAACGGGATGCTTTCGTATCTCAAGATACTGTTCGCCGTGAAGCAGCATTAACAGGTTGATCTGAACGCCCTCAACTCCCAGAAGACCCATCAGGGCGGGAAAGGGGGGTATGACCCCGAAACTGGGAAGTACCGCAAGCCCAGGTGGATTCTCATAAACGAATTTAAGCTCTTCGGGATCCGCGCCAGCTCCAACTCCGAGTGCATAAAGGATAACCGTTTTGTGATCGTACTCGAAAGGAACAGGAGCAAGTTCCGCGCCGAGTGCTTTTTCGAGATCTATAGGCATCGCAACAAGACCCCCTTTCAATCCATCTTCATGTGGCTCAAAGCATGCATTGTCTGCGCCGTAGCCGAGTCGTACTCCACAGCGCCTTCAAGTGAGGTAATCTCCTGCATCTTAGCGGCCACATCTTCCACCGTCATCGAGTCAGGGTCATCGAAGAAAACGCCTGGACCCTCGCAAACGGCAGCCCTGCTGAAGTATCCACCACCTGCGACAAGCATTGCGCCCGAAAGTTCGCACTGCTCGCTGCAAAGATAAGCTACGATCGGGGAAACGTACTCGGGCTTGAGCTTCTCAACCACATTGGGGGGCAATACCGTTGCCGTGAGCCTCGTGCCGGCGATAGGAACCAAAGTGTTCGCCTTAATGTTGTACTTGGCTCCCTCAAGCTTTACGGAATTCATAAGACCCGCGATCCCGAGCTTCGCCGCTCCGTAGTTGGTCTGTCCAAAATTACCGTACAGACCAGCCGCAGAAGCGGTTGACACGATCCTTCCGTAGTTGTTTTCCCTCATGTAAGGGAGCGCCGCTTTAGTGCAGAAAAACGTTCCGGAGAGATGAACCGCGATTACTATGTTCCAGTCATCAATGGACATCTTAAGCATTGACCTGTCGCGAAGAATTCCCGCATTGTTGATAAGGATGTCGATTTTACCGTAGTTATCGATCGCCGTTTGTATTATCCGCTGAGCGCTTTCCCATTCAGACACGCTGTCGTAGTTCGCCACAGCCTCGCCACCAGCCGCCTTTATCTCGTCAACAACCCTCTGCGCGGGGGTTGTGTCGCTGCCGGTACCATCCATGGCGCCCCCGAGGTCGTTGACGACAACCTTCGCGCCGCGGCTCGCGAGCAGCAGAGCATGAGCGCGGCCGAGACCGCCGCCTGCTCCGGTTACAACCGCAACTCTCCCGTCGAACCTTATTTCATCCGCCATCTTCATCTCCTTTCCGCTAAGAAGGACAGACAACCAACACTTTCCGGAAATGTAATTTTATAACTAATGAAAACTATTTTGAACTGAAAGCGTACGATAATCGTCTCCAGAAGAGTGCCCAGGTCAAATTCAAGCATTTCTAACGCTGGATTGTTATTATATTTTCCTGTGGAGATTCCGTTTTTAAAACAACGGGGAGGGATGATATACACATGTACAAAGAAAAATTTGACCTAACTGGTAAAGTGGCAATCATCACTGGTGGAAGCAGGGGAATTGGTGAGGCTATCGCGCTTGCCATGTCCGAGTTCGGAGCAAAGGTGGTGCTTTCAAGCCGTAAGATAGAAGGCTTGAACGCGGTAAAAGAAAAAATAGAGGCAGCGGGCGGTACGGCGCACTGTATTCCAGCCCATATGGGAAACCTTGAGTCACTCCAAGCAGTCGTCAACGGCACGATTGAGAAATTTGGAACCATAGACATCCTCGTGAACAACGCTGCTACAAATCCCGTCTTCGGACCGATGATGAACGCTGATACGGCTGTTTGGGACAAGATTATGGACGTGAATCTTAAGGGGGTCTTCTTTCTCACAAAGGCGGTCGCAAATATAATGATGGAAAAGCGTTCAGGCTCGATCATCAATATAAGCACGGAAGCGGCACTTCGTCCAACGCCGGGGCTTGGAATATACAGCATAAGCAAAGCCGGTCTCGACATGGTCACAAAGGCGTTCGCGCTTGAGCTCGGTCCATACGGGATACGCATCAACGGGATCGCGCCGGGGCTCGTTCAAACCCGTTTCAGCCAGGCACTATGGGGTAATGAGGAAATCAGAAAAGTGGCGGAATCCAAAATACCCCTGGGTAGAATAGCCCAGCCAGAGGAAATAGCAGGGCTTGCCGTATTTCTCGCCTCAGATGCCGCAAGCTTCATCACGGGTGAAACCGTCCTCGTTGATGGTGGGGCTATGCTCTCTTGATTATGCAAAACCAAAGGACTAATGGCGCGGGTGTTAAATGAAGAAGATGGTTTCGCTTGCGCAATCGCTTTCTGCTGCGTTTTTCATTTTCCATTTGATAAGCGGTGAGTACAGTCCCGTAAGGCTCTGGCTAATGCGCATATTTGCCCGGTTCATCGAGGTACCTATTCTTCATCTTTCTTATCTTGCCTGTGTGGGCAGGCTGCGCTTTCTCTCAAGATTTTTCCTCACCCGTTGGCTCATTATTTACCCGATCGCCTATCCCTTCGGTCACTACGGGGACACGGGCAAGCCCGTACCATATGAAGAATTAATCGAGATGGTAAAAGGGCTTGAGGGAAAAATAGCGGTGGGACCATGCCGCTGCAGAATAGGGCACCGCGCATGCTCTCACCCGATAGATACGGATATAGTGATAAAGACGGGCGCTTCCGTTTGGCTTGAAGTTTTCCCTGAGGAGTACAGGGAAATCTCCAAAGAGGAGGCATGCCGGATCATCACCGAATGCGCGGAACTCGGGATGTTCCATATGGTATTCATGCACTGTCTTATCGGTGGAGCGCTAAACGAGTATGTAATATGCAACTGCTGTGTTGACGGATGCGTTCCTTTTATCCTCAATAGAACGCTCGGACAGAAAATATTCCCGCTAATCAAAGGAAACCGAACGGCAAGAGTGGACGAAACCCGCTGCGAGGGTTGCGGGAAGTGCGTGGAGGTATGTCCCTTCGGTGCAAGAACACTCATAAAAGGTAAGTCAGTAGTAGGGGAATGTTTTGGGTGCGGTCTTTGCCAGAGGGCTTGCCCAGCGAAAGCGACATCCATAGTTTGAGCCTTCAGGACGGGTCATATCGACGGCCTGAAAAAGCCTTCATCCGTGAGCAGAGCCTCGACAACGTAGAAAGGGAACCCGCAGGTCATATGATTTGATGTGTTACCACCCCACGTGACACCCCCTGGGCAGAAGAATGAGACGTTTGCTCCCCTTTCAAGAAAAGGTATGACCGTGGAATTGCGGCATATCGACATGTCGGCAAGGGTTTTCTTTATCATTTTCTCGAAAGTTGAGGTGATAAAGAGACTCTTGAAGGCGAATTTGATGAACCTGTCGAAAAACTTGATCCGCCCCAATCTCGAAAGAACGCGGTTTATCGCATTTATGAAGCCAGCCCTTCGGCTGTAATCCAATCCGGAAGGAGCAAGCGCAGATATGCTTATGTCCCCTCTGTATTTTGAGATCAGAGCATCCTCTCCGATCCTGCTGATCAGTTCTTTGAGGCTTTCTGGGCTTCCGCGGAAAATCACAACGTCCGGGGGAGTAGTTTTAGAAAAAGAAGACAACGGGGCAATCAGTACGCTTCTGCCTGGATAATCTAATCTGGGGTGTATGCCTTTCTCGAAATTGTTTTCGGGCTTCTTAAAACCGAGAACAACAGGAACCCATTTGCATACCTCGATAGAATCAGGTTTCAATAAAACCGTTTTTCCGGAAGTGGCAAGTCTGACCGCGTCACAGTATGAAACCCCGCGGTACTCCTCGAACTGCGGGACTGATTCCTCATCGCCACGGAGAAAGCGCACACCCAGGGGAGGGATTTCAAAAACGCATCTTCCCATAACTAAATCCTCCACGAATTCGACGTCTGCTTGATCCAGCAGTTTACTTGAACAGTCTTGTTAATCTCCTGCGAAAAGACTTTTTCAATCTATCTTCTTGAACATGGATTTAGGAGCGCCGCATATGGGGCACCTTTCTGGAGGCTCCCCTTCCACCGTGTTTCCGCAGTACTGGCACACATAGTAATCGACAGGCTCCTCGTTCCCCAACTCCTCCAAGGTTTTCCTGAAAAGGCTTGCGTGAATCTTTTCAACCTCATTTGCGAACCTGAACGAGGTGGCGGCTTCAGTCTCGCCTTCCTTTTCCGCTTCGTCTATGAATCCAGGGTACATGCTGGTGAACTCCGCCGTCTCTCCCTCAATAGCGTCTTTCAGGTTCTTTTCCGTGCTTCCAACCTTTTTCATGACTCTGAGATGCGCGTGCGCGTGAACGGTCTCCGCGTCAGCCGCCGCTCTGAAAAGCTTCGCCACCTGCGCAAAGCCTTCCTCATCCGCTTTTTTCGCGTACGCAAGATATTTCCTGTTGGCCTGAGACTCTCCGGCAAAAGCGCTTTTCAAGTTATCGGACGTTGCCATAGCCTCTCCTTTCACGAGATCGTGGTTTGTATTTTAAGAAATTATATCAACGCTGAGTTTTTTTAAACATTGAGCGCGATCAAGCGTAATGACCAAAGCATGGACAGCCGAGGAATCAGGGAAGCCGCCGAGAGATTCGAGCGCGAACAAGATTATTCAAAACCGCCGAGGAGCCTTTCTATTTCCTCCTCGTTTTTCATATTCGTAACGGCAAGAACCTTGTCACCCTCTCGAAGCACGGTCTGAGCCCCGGGTATCATCATTTCATCGCCCCTTATAACAGTGACGATGAGAGTCTCCGGCGGAAAGTCTATTTCTTCAAGCTTCTTTTCATTTGCGGCTGAATGGGGCGGGATCGTAATCTCCACTAAAGCCACATCGCTTGCTTTCAGTCGAAGGATTGTGACCAATTCGCCGAGAGTTATCTCCTCCTCAACTATCTTTGCGATTATGTCTGAAACGCTCACCTCAACATCTACGCCCCATGAACGGTTAAAAAGCCAACTGTTTTTGGGATTGTTGACCCTGGCGATTACTTTGGGAACGTCATACTCGTACTTCGCGAGGTACGATATCACAAGGTTGTCCTCGTCATCACCGGTCACCGGAAGGACAAGGTCCGCATCTTTTATTCCGGAATACTCAAGCACCCAAGGCTCACAGCCGTCCTCGCAGAAGACTTTAACGCCGGGGGTTTCCGAGCTTAGCTTTTCGCATTTGCGAAAGTCTTTGTCAATCACGGTGACCTCGTGGTTCTTGGAAAAAATCCCGGCGAGAAACGAGCCTACCAAACCCCCGCCGATTATGAGAATTTTCATCTCAGCCCCTCCGTAATCTAAAAGATGTGAAACATTCTCTTAAACTTCTCGAAGCTTTTGCGAGCCACAACCAGAAAGAGTCTGTCCCCTTTCTCTAAGGCGGTCCCGCCGAGCGGTATTAATGCCTCGCCGAACCTTTCTATGCAGACAATGTTGACTTCCCCGGGTGCTTCGAAATCCCGAACGAACTTCCCCTCAAGTTCCTTACCCACCTCTATTTCTATCAACTCCACTGCCCCGCTACCAAAGGTCTCCCTCGTGTGGACAAGTTCCATGAGCAACGTGTCGGCAATCTTAGAGACTGACCAGCGCACTGGCGCAACTATGAGTATCCCGAAGCGCCTATATATTGAAGCTCTTCTGGGATCATAAATTCTTGCGATGACTTTCGGCACATGAAAGACATCCTTGGCAACCACCGAAGAGACGATATTCGAGTTGTCGCCGCTGCTCAAAGCCACGAAAGCGTCAGCGTTTTCGATACCAGCTTGTATGAGCACATCTGGGTCGAATCCAATACCGATTACTTTTTTCCCCATAAAATCCACATCAAGCAGGTGAAAGGCATTGGGGTCTTTGTCTATTACAGCAACGCTGTGTCCCGCCTTTGAAAGCTTCCTTGCAAGACGGGAACCTGCCCTCCCGCACCCGAGTATTACCACATGCATCCTTCTCAGCCCCTCAACGATAGATATTTAAAACAAAAAACGGCAGACCTGACTTAAACAACAATAGGTTTCAATCAACTACCCGACCAACCTACATCGACCCTACATTCTCGTCACCTACGGTTGGCAATCTTTTTCGGGTAAAACGCATTACCGCAAACTTCCTGAGCTCATCTGCCACAAGACAGAGAGGAATCCATACGCAAGCGAAAGCCCACGCGCGGGCTGGAAGCGGTCTGAGGTCAAAAACTTTATTGAAAGGAAATACGTGAACAAAGAGAATAAGAATTAAGATTTCCGAAGCGATACCTATAAGATACAGCCTGTTTCGCAAAAGCCCCACCTTGAAAACGGATTCTCTCGTCGTCCTGCACGCAAACCCATTGCCTATCTGGGTTGCAACTATAATCGCAAGGCACATTGTGGTAGCCATTACGTAAACCGGACCGGATGAGACCATCGCGGAGATTCCTTTCGCCGGCCGCCAACCATGAATCCAGTATATATAGAAATAACCAATCATACACGCTATTGCTTCCAGCGGTCCGAGAAATCCATACGCTCTCAGAAGAAGCCTCATGTTTAAAATCCTGTCCTTTTTCTTCCTCGGGGGACGCTCCATTACATCGGGTTCCGGAACCTCCGCCCCGAGGGCTAAAGCGGGCACGAGATCCGTACCGAGGTCAACAGCAAGTATCTGCATAACAGTGAGCGGAAGCGGAATTTTTGCCATAACAAAAAGCAAGAAAGGCACTATTTCCGGGATGTTGCTGGCAAGAATATATGTTACGAATCTCTTTATGTTGTCAAAAACGGCTCTACCTTCCTCCACGGCGTTAACAATGGAGGCGAAATTGTCATCCGTGAGAATCATGTCCGCGGCTTCTTTCGCCACATCCGTTCCAGTAATGCCCATTGCCACGCCGATGTCAGCAGCCTTGAGGGCGGGAGCATCGTTAACTCCATCCCCGGTCATGGCAACGACCTCGCCCATATTCTTCAAAACCAGGGCAATGCGCATTTTATGTTCCGGCGAGACGCGGGCAAATATCAGTTCTTTTTCGCTCAAAATTTTCTCGAGCTCCTCGTCGCTCATCTCGTCGATCTCTACACCGGAGACAATTCTCACCCTGGCGGAAGTGACAAGTCCGATCTTTCTCGCTATTGATTCAGCCGTTACCCCGTAGTCCCCGGTTATCATGATGACTTTTATTCCCGCCCGCAGACATTTCTTAACAGCTTCCTCCACCTCAGGTCTGGGAGGATCCATCATCGCCGCAAGGCCGATGAAGGTGAGGTCCTTTTCGGTATCATCAATCTCGTAGTGTTTGCTCTTCGGCACCTCCCTGAAGGCGAAAGCGAGCACTCTCAAAGCTTGCCGAGCATAATCATCATTCTGAGCCTCTATGGCTTTGCGGTCATCATCGGTAATTTGCCTGATGCCGTTTTTGTCCAGAATCTTTGAACATAAGGAAAGGACCTCAAGTGGAGCGCCCTTAACAAATGCGCAAGCCTTCTCGCCATCCAAGTGAACGGTAGTCATTCTCTTTCTCTTCGAGTCGAAAGGAAGTTCGTAAATGCGCTTCTCTTTCTTCAGTACCTCCTCATAATCAATACCAATCTTCTTTGCCGCAACGAGCAACGCCGCCTCCGTTGGATCGCCCAGTACCTTGAATTTTTCCTGGTCCCCGTCCGGAGGAACGAGTTTCGCGTTGTTGCACAGACTCGCCGCTTTCAGGAGAAACTCGCAAGTGCTTCTTTCATCATCTCCGATCTTTCTCCCGTTTCTCATTAACTCGCCTTCGGGTGTGTACCCGGCGCCGCTAACGCTTATTCTTACGCCTGAAACCCAGATGTCCCGAACAGTCATCTCATTAGTAGTCAAGGTTCCCGTTTTGTCCGTGCATATTACAGTGGTGGACCCGAGCGTTTCAACGGATGAAAGTTTCTTGATTAAAGCGTGTCTTTTCGCCATACGCTGGGTGCCCATCGCAAGCGCGAGGGTAAGGGTTGGAAGGAGCCCTTCGGGAACATTGGCGACTATTATCCCCACCGCGAAAAGGAAACTTGCGGTTTTCGACATTTTCATGACAAAAGCACCCAAGACAAAAAACAAGATGCCGAGAGAAGTAGCGATCACTGCTATTATCCGCGTTACCCTCATCATTTCTTGCTGAAGTGGGCTCGGCTCCTCTTTCATCTCTTGGGTCATGTTGGCTATTTTCCCGAGTTCAGTGTTCATACCCGTGGCATACACGAGGGCAAGCCCACTTCCGGTGGCGACGCTCGTCCCGGCGAAAACCAGGTTGGGAAGATCGGCAAGCGCGATTCTATCCCCGCGAACAGCCTCGTGCCTTCTCGGCTGAGGCTCGGACTCGCCAGTGAGAGCTGAATTGTCAACGCTCATTTCCATTGCTCGGACGAGCCTTCCATCGGCGCTAATACTGTTTCCGGCTTCGAGAACCATCACGTCGCCAACAACGAGTTCTTCAGCGTTTATCTCTATCTCGGTCCCATCTCTGATCACGCGCGCTTTCCGGGGAAGAATCTTTTTCAGGCTCTCAACAGCCCTCTCAGCCTTGTATTCCTGCCAGAATGTGAAAATCGCGTTGACGACGATCACGGCAAAACAGGCGTATCCAAGCTCCGGAGTCTTACCCACGAATGCGAGTATTCCGGCAATCCAGAGCAAAATAGCGAAAAAATGGAAAAAATTTGAAATGAATTTCCGCCATGCCGGTACGGACGGTCTTTCTCTTATCACATTAGGACCGTCCCTTTTCATCCTGCGCAGAGCCTCTTCACCGCTTAGCCCTTCCAGTGAAGTTTCAAGCGCTCTGTAAACCTCTTCCTCCGGCAATTCGTAGTATCGCTTCTCTTGCATAATGTCCTGACAGCCCTATTCAGACGCTTAACGCGAAACATGAGTTTACAACAAGCCAGATATTTTGTTAATTCACTGGGCTGTCCTGTTTTCCCTGTCCTCAAAAGAAAGACCTTTACCTAAACAAGAAGCTGGGGGGAAAGAAAAAATATTTTGGCACAAATATCTATAGGATTTACAAATTTGTTTGACTCTTATATCATTTTTAAAGCCATACTTTATATTTCGACCGTCGGGACAAAATGAAAAGAAGAAAAACGTCCAATGGCATCTCAGCAAATCTGTCTGTGGACGCAGCGCGCTCACAACAAGATTGGATTTTTGCGGAACGTTTCCTTTTCAAAAATTACCCGCAACAAGAAAGCAGCGGCAAGAAACCATCAGACCGCAGACCGTTATGCCAGGCTTCCTCCTCGGACCAGGAGAAATACCAGATAAGCGGCTCACCAGCAAAAAGTGCACCCCTCTATCTTGTAAAGCAAGTGCGGCAACGCTATGTCTCAAGCAAAAAATGTTTTCTCCAGGTCATCTTAGCGGACATATTTCTTTTAAAACCTTCCTTTACTGTTTTGAAAACCTTGAAACTCATACCGAGGGACAGATACAGAGGCCACCACCCAAACAGATGCGCAGGGTTTCCGCGTTCGCTTTTTCAATCTTGTAACCTGATGAGAATGGGAAAGATTTCTGAAATGCAGTTGGTGGGAACAAATCATTCTGTGTATTTGACAATGTTCACTTGATGATAAGATTTTACATGCGGATGAAGGCGGAAGGTGTAGCGCACCAATTTTCTTTCTAAGAAAGAGCGTATATCGAAATGGAGGTGAGGACATGGTAAATCAGAGTGAGGTTGAGTTTGTTGAAACAATTGTGCCCATGGATTTCAATTACAACATTCGCGCGGGCAAGCCAATAGAGGATTACCTGCGCGGCATGGCACAAAAGAAAATCATGGGGTCCAAGTGCACAAAATGCGGCAAAGTTGTCATTCCGCCAAGAAATGTCTGCGGGGTTGCGTGTGGGAAGATGGAAATGGTTGAGGTTGATCAGACCGGAACGCTCCAGAATTACACGATTGGTCACGTCAAGATAACAAAGGGTCTTATGGAGCCTGTTGAAGAACCGGTTGTGCTCGGAATGATTCAGTTGGATGGCACAAACTCTCTTTTGGTTAGTGAGATACGCGGAGTAGACCCGAAACAGGTAAAGAAAGGTCTCAGGGTAAAGGCGGTATGGAAGGAATCCCCAGAAGGAAAATTCGACGACCTCGCTTATTTCGAGCTAGCATCATAGGAGGTGAAAACGTGGAACGAAAAGTAGCTATTGTTTCGCATGTCCAGACAAAGCATTCATCGGACATTGGAATGCCACGTGAGAGAATGCTGTTCAACCTGGTCAAGGAGCTGCATAACAAAGTGGGTATCACCCGGCATGATGTTGACAGCTACGTGCTTTGCTCAAACGATTTCGAGGCTGGAAGAACAATTAGCACGGTTTTTGAGGACACTCCCGTTGGCGCCTACATGAAGGATGAGACCAAAGTCGAGATGGACGGGATTATGGCACTGATATACGCGACAATGAGAATTCTGTCCGGTCAGTTCGATACTGCGCTCGTAGTTGCCAATAGTCTCGGTGGATCTCAGTTCCGTCCCTTTTTGATAATGGAATACCAACTCGACCCTACGTTTGACAGACAGGTTGGCTTAATCAACGAACTCAATGCCGGCGCTTTCCAGGCACGCAGTTACATGGACAAATACGGGCTGGATGAATGGTTTTTGGATGCGATTTCCGCCCGGCTTTTGAGAAACGGAGCGATAAACCCTTACGCGTTGAGGTCCAAGGATGACGCCACACCAGAGTACGTGGCCTCCAGCGAATATTACTACGAGCCTTTAAGGAAATTGCACTGTTATCCGTTCTCCGACGGAGCCTGCGCGGTCTTGCTTGCTTGCGGAGAAAAAGCAAAGGAACTTTGCGAAAAGCCAGTCTGGATTAAAGGATTCAGCAATTCCCTTGAAACGTGCCGCCTCGGTGAAAGGGAGCTTTACACCTCTCCCTCCACAAAGCAAGCGGCAGAAAAAGCCTACAAAGCGGCGGGAATATCGGATCCAGCTAACGAGATCGACGTAGCGGAGATAAGCGCGAAATTCGCTCACCAGGAACCCATAATCTGTGAGTCGCTCGGTTTGTTCCCCGAGGGCAGCGCTGAAGACGTGGCGAAAAATGATCTGGCCGAAATTACTGGCAAGATGCCGATATCGCCCTCCGGAGGCGGCATATGCACTTACGTTTTCTCCGCCGCGGGGCTTATCAACGTGGCGCAATGCTGCCAACAACTGACCGGGGAGGCAGGCGACGCGCAGGTCCCAAATGCCAAAATCGCATTGGCTCACGGACAAGATGGCTTCTGCGCGCAGCACAATTCCGTGGTGATCTTGAGTTCAGAGGAGGGTTGATAGATGAGAAACGTAGCGATTATCGGCGTTGGTTACACCCCGGTGTTTGTGAGCAAGAGGATTGATGTAAGTATCGCCGAGATGGCAAACGAGGCTGCGAACGCTGTCTTCAGAAACACCGGGCTGACCATTGATCAAATAGACGCTGTCGTTCAGGGAAACATGCAGCCCTTCGAATGTGTCAACCTGCCGTATTTGTGGGCAAGCGAGCACATAGGTGCTGTGGGTAAACCAGTTATGCGCATAGCGACTGGCGGAACGACCGGCATGACAACATTGATGTGCGCCTACTATCATGTGGCAAGTGGTTTATACGATGTTGTCCTCGCTGTGACGTGGGAAAAGCACTCTGACGGGGATGCGCAAGTGGGACTTGCAGGCATCGTCACCCCCGAAATCTTCACCATGGTCATGCACGGTCTCGACCTCATCACCGGAAGAGGAATGGGAGGGACAAGCGGGGGCTCAACTGGCGCTGCCGCCTATCAGGCTTTAAGCTACCTGCACCACTCAGGAGCGGACCCTGAGCACATTGATAAAATGGCAGCTCTCGAACGTAGCAATGCGGCGCTCAATCCTTATGCCCACCTGAGAAAGAAGACAACCGTTGAGGACATTCAGGCAACTCCCTTCATATCATGGCCGCTAAGATATGGGCACACCTGCCCGACAACAGATGGTGCGACCGCTTGCATCGTTGCCTCAGAAGAAAAAGTGAAGGAACTTACCGATGGTAACGTCGCCTGGATAATCGGAGTTGGCTCATGCACATCCGACCCGTGCACCGCGAACTTCATCGAAGGACAGATAACCGATCCAGCCGAACAAGAGTCATGCAGGATAGCCGCTAAGAAAGCCTACGAAATGGCTGGCATTGAGGACCCCTCCAAAGAGTTCGACATGGCTGAGCTTTACGATGGTTTCGCTCATCAATCGCTCATGTACGCCGAAAAGCTCGGGTTGTGCAAGGAGGGAGAAGCGCACAAACTTCTTGACAAAGGCGCCTTCAACATCGACGGAGAGCTTCCCATCAACGCGAGCGGCGGGGTATTTTCCACAAACGCTATCGGCACATCGGCAATGAATCGTCCCTGCGAATGTGCGCTTCAGATCATGGGGAAGATCGAGGGTGAACATAAAATACCCAAGAAGATAAAGAAAGCTTTGGCGCACGGTTGGGGTGGTTTGTTCCAATACAATTCGGTTATGGTTCTGAGCGATACCCCGAAAAAGAGTTCATAATAGGAGGTGCGTGCGATGGCTTTTCAGATGGGCGAAGAGACAAGAACATTTCCGATAACCTGGGATGTTTCAGCGAACAAATACAAGATTGAGAGCAGGGGGCTTCGCATTCTCACCGAAGGAATGAAGGATAAGAAGATCAGGGGAATACGATGTCACGAATGCGACACCGTCTATATTCCCGGTCCCTTTTACTGCCGTAAGTGTCATATCGAGATTGACGAAGTGGTGGAAGTCAAAGATACGGGCACGGTCATGAGTTTTGCCGTTGACATGGCTGACATCAGGGGAAACCCTCTCCCGGAAAAAAGGATATCGGCAATGATCAAGCTTGACGATTGCGACGCTTGGTTCATAGGCACAGTGGAAAACATGGATTGGAAAGACGCAAAAGTGGGCATGAGGGTCAAATCCATCTGGGTGGACGAGCCTCAAGGGAAGTTCAGTGACATAGACCACTTCGAACCGATTTAGACGTTTCGCATGGAAGCTTTTAGACCAACCGGGCAGACCCTCACGGACTGCCCGGTTTCCTTTTAGACAATCTGTACAGTCGCAATGCTTCAGGGAAAGCGCTCATGCCCTTTCACATTGTGAGGGAACAGAAAAGTAACGCCAGGCTAAAACGACGAACCCTCAACAAAGAATGCAGCCGAGACGGAAAAGCACGAGTTTGAACTGATTCTCATTGAGTAAGCTGAACCGTTGTAGAATGCACCACTGGATTATGAAACGAGGAGTTGATCGAAAATCTCACACTCTTGCTCATCTGGGACTTTTTATCGGATACTTGAGCTCAATGTTCGGGAAAAGTGATGTATTCCATTTTAGCCGCAACCTTTTACTGGGAGGGTGATATCAATGATAAGAACAGAGATCTGCGCAATGCTGGGAGCCAAATATCCCATTGTCCAAGCGCCTATGGGTCCATACGACACGAAGGAACTGGCAATCGCCGTTACAAACGCCGGGGGGTTTGGAATGGTAAGCCATCCGGAACCTTCAGCTGAACAGATACAAAAGGTCGTTTCAGGCGGAGATGTAACTGAAGCTTTCAGGTCAGTGAATGAGAAACTTAAGTCCACGCTCGTAGAGGTCAAATCAAAAGCGGACGGTCATTTCGGCGTGAATCTCCGCGTGGCGCCGGAACAACCCGAAGTCCCGGAACTACTTGATATGATAATCGAAATGAGGAACTCCGATCCTGAACTAAGAGAAAAACTCGTGCTTCTTGTCACATCCGCCGGCGATCCGTCCCAGCCGCACCTGCAAAAAATCAAACAAAACAAAATGAAATGGTTTCACGTCGTTCCCACTGTGTATCACGCCAAGAAAGCCGAGAAAAACGGAGTTGACGGGCTTGTGGCGACGGGTTACGAGGCGGGCGGTCACGTGACTTTCTTTCCGGTTCATACTATGGTTTTAGTTCCCGCCGTCGTTGAAGCCGTGGATGTGCCTGTCGTGGCAGGCGGAGGATTCTGCGACGGTCGAGGGTTGATCGCCGCTCTGGCGCTCGGCGCCAAAGCAATCTATATGGGTACACGATTCATCGCCACACTCGAGTCTGATTTCAGTATGCCTTCTAAAGAAGCCATAACTTCGTCCGCCGAACGCTTTGGAAAGGAGAACGCCACGCTCGTCACTCAAGGATTTTTCGGACCATTGAGGCACCTGAGGAACGCTTTTTCCGAAAAACTTGACCAAATGGTAAAGGCAGAAGCGCCTCAGCTGGAGATACTTAAGTACGAACTGGAGGGAAGCATGAAAGCTTTTGGTCCTGAAGGTGACGTTGTAAACGGCGCCCTATGGTCAGGCCAGGTTGCCATAAGGCTTAAAGATATCCCCAAGGTTTCCGATCTCATTGAGAGAATAATGAGCGAGGCGGAGGAAACGCTAAAAAGCATGTGTCTCCTCTCGGCTTGATTTAAGCCGCCTTTCAAAGAACTGAATCCCCCTTTTCCCTTGCTCGCATTTCCTCGTAGAGCCGAGAAAATCTCTCAAGCTCCGGGGTCATGAAACGCTCAGGTCTTTTTGCGTTCTTGAAATTTGCATATTCCCTGAACTTGAGAACAGGCCACCCCTTCCCGCGCGTCGCGATTCTCAGTTTCATTTGAGGGTTAACCAGCACCGGATTTCCTACCGCCTCCAGCAAAGGCAGGTCGCTTGCGCTATCTGAATAGAAATAACATTCAGAAATGTCCGCTCCAACTTTCTTGGAGTAGGAAAGAGCCATTTGAAGTTTGCCCTCCATAAAAGCGGTTGGTCCGAGAGAGTCTGCGGATATCCTGTCCCTTTTTATCGGCAGTGGGGTGGCGATTATGTCGTCCGCTCCAAGCTGCGCGCGAACCCTTTCAGCGATGTATTCTCCGGCGGCTGTCGCAATTACCGTTATATGCCCCATTTCCTTGTGCTTTTTTATGAGATCTGCCCCCTCCTTGTACAGCCTCGGAAGAATCCTTTCCTCAAAACCCTCATCCATCATTTTTATCATCTCGAGTATGTGGTAGCGCCCCATAATCGAAAGGACTTTTACATAAACCTCTCTTCTGGGAAGCCTGTTTAATTTATACAGAAGGGTATACCAGATGACCCAGAGAAGACCGGAGGGCTTCATATAGCCTTTTTTAACCATGATCTCCGCGTATATATTGCCAGTTGCCCTGTCCAAGAGCGTATGGTCCAAATCAAAAAAAGCAACGACTTTTCTGATCTCTGAACGGCTGACATCCTTTTGATCTTGTTTGTCCAAAACTCGCATCACTCTTTTGGTAACCAAGGAAACACGAACCTTATTCACCTGATGCATAATTTTAAAACATAATAGGGTTATTGGTAATCACCTTTCTTTTTGACCCTTTCAAAACCGCATCTCAAGCGCGAGCAAACCACCTCTCCGGTAAAACACACGATTTTCTCCCCGAGCGGGAAGGCAGAACCTCCGCGCAAAGGATATCCAAGCGGATCTTCCCTATACGATGGCGCTTTCCGCCCGTTTCTTATGAGCCCCGTTCATGGCTTCAAAAGATCCCTTGACCACAGGCGCCATCATTTCTTGCGCCAAGCAAGCAAGCAGACCGTACACAACCATTCCGTCTTGCAGGCGGGTTTCCCCTTCCGACATTTGCTCCATGATCCAGTAATGCTCGCTTTAGAAAAGGCAAGGAAAGAGGGGCCATCCAAACCAGCTGAGATGTCTTCCGGGCTCCACGACAAGCAGCCTGGGTCTGAAATTGTAGCCTTGCTTCCTTCGGGCCGGAAACGCGCCTTCAGGCTTGATCCAGCGCGAAGCCCGCCGTCAGCCCGCCTGATCATCGGGTTTCATTCTGGGTAACACGGAAATTCCATAAGAAATTCCCATACCTGCATTGCGGGGGCGCCGATTACGTGCTTTGAAACGAGTTCTTTTCTGAACATCTTAGATTCTCCCTCCGTCAGTCCAGAGGCTTTCCGAAGATGGACCGATAGGCGAACTGGTCGTGGCTGGCGATAAGTTTAACTCTGCTTTCGTGCTCTCTTGAAAACCTACGTAGCCAATCCAGGCTGCGCATTGCCAGGGAGATGTCCATGTGCGCAAAACGCCTGAACGCCCGCACTCCCAGGGGGACTCGTCCGCTGGCGCGGAGCTCCTCCTGAACGTAATACGCATCCCCGCAGTGCAAAACCCATCCCGCTTTAGTACTAACCGCCACGCCCGCGTGTCCCCGGGTGTGACCGGGAAGGGGAACGAGCACGACACCGGGCGGGATTTCCTCAAGCTGGCTTACGCAGTCCATACCGAACCACTTTTCCCCGGAAACCCCCTCGTAGGTAACCCAGCGGGGACCGTGGGTGAAATGACAGCTTCGGTAGCGCTCTTTCTCTCTTGGACTGACTGGCTTGAGGACCGCATCGCGCTCATCTTTTAGCACGTGCACGCGGGCTTGCGGGAAATCAGAAAGACCCCCGGCATGGTCGCGGTCAAGATGGGTGCAGATGATGTCGGTAACAGAACCTGGGTCGAAGCCCAGGCGCGCGATCTGTCTTACAGCTGGCTGCTCGGGGTCTGGCTGGGGGTTAAGGATGAGGTTTGCCCCTCGCCCAAGCCGGCTCAAATCCTCCATGTCCCTTGTGCCGAAGCCCGCGTCCACCAGAACAAGCCGATCCCCCGTCTCCAAAAGAATGCAGATTGCGGGGCTGCGGTCAAGCCACGCCACAAACAGCGAGGCACCCCTCGGATGCATAGTCCCGCAGTTGAGGTAGTGTATCTTCATCCGCCACACTCCCACTTTGCCGTCATACCGCCATCTTTATCCTCTCAGGTAGCGACTAAGTTTTTCACTCCATCATCTTTTTAAGCCAGGCGGCAATTGGCGGGACAATCTCATCCACGTAGTCGGTCATGACCAGATGAGGCTTTTCGGGAAGTAAAAGGAATTCTTTTTCGCAGGCGAGCCGCTCGTAGACACGGCGAACATAGTCTTCGGGGAATATATTGTCCCGCCCCCCGTGCACAATCATGACCGGCACCCGTATCTCCTCCACTTTCCTCGCCAGGGGAGTGCAAGCCAGGGACAGGAAAGCCCCCAGGCTGACCGCGTTCACCGCCAGAGGGTCCTCCTTGAGGAAACCCACCACGTCAGGGATTATGCGGCTTGGCTCATTTTTGAGGTCCAGATAAAGAGCTACGGGGACCATAAGTCTGCCGAGCGGTGAAGCCATGAGCGGTCGCAGGGCAGGAAGAAGAGGTATCATAGGACGGAAAAGAGCCGGCCAGCGGGTCATGCGCTCGTTGTCCGGTTCATCGGGCGCGATGACGTTGTGGCAGACCGCCGCTTTAAGCCGCGTGTCTGAAGCGGCGCAGTAAAAGGCAACCATCCCGCCCTGGCTGGACCCAGCCACGGCAACCCGCTCGCCGTAAAGCGAGACCGTGTGGTCTACAACCGCCAGAGCATCCTCAAGCAGCTGCCCGAGCGTGTACACACCCCTCGGACCGCTGCTCATTCCGTGACCGCGGGGATCGAAGCCCACCACGTTGAATCCCCGCATGCGCATCTCGTGCATGAACCAGGTATAAAGCAGAGCGTAAACGCTGGTGCCGGGAACGAAGACCAAAACCGGGTCTTCGGATTGGCTCTTAAAATGGTAGAGTGCAAGCCTCCGGTCAGGCAGGTCAAGCCATTCCTCCTCCCAGGTGCCATAAAGGTGACCCATGCCCACTTTCTGGAAAAGCTCCCCTGCGTAAGTCCTCGCCGCATCCTCATCGGGTATAGGCTTTTTCATCTTCGAGTAACTGTAGAAAACCCATCCCGCCAATCCGGTTGCTGCAAGAAGCAAAATGGTAACAGCTTTTCTCCTCAAGCTTATCCCCTCCTGCGACAGACAATTCCAAAGGACAGGGAAAGACAAACAGAATTCTTCGCGCAGTATTTTCTGCTGGCTTGAAAGGGCAACTTATCACCTACCAAAGGACATTCGTTCATGCTCAAGCCTTTTTGGCGAGTAATTCTAACCTTGCCCGCCTTAAGCATGCAATCCGCTCATCCTTAAGTTTAGTCAGGGTAGCTCCCGCCAGGCGGAACATCAAATACTATATGCTAAGATTGATAGATGTACGCCGCGCCTCTTTGTCTATCGGAGATGTTTTTCGAAAAGACCCGGGTCTTTAGGTTAAGCACTTAACCTTGGAGGAAATAACGAAAGGGTTTGTCTTTTGAGCGCGCCTCCGCCCAAAGCTTCATACCCTTGCCCGAAAATAATGCTTTTCTTTCCCCAAACCGCCCGCGAATTCACACGGAAAATCAAAAGCAACCTTGCCAACCGGCTGCCTCTTCCCTTGTATCTTAACCACTTTTGCGAAAAGCTCGCAGGGCGGTCTCGTTTTCGCCATTCGACCAAAAGGTCAGTGAACCGCCAAATCGGCTCCAAGAGTCTAAAAAGCATCTGGATTCTATTCGAAAGAATTTCCAACGGGAAACTCAACGCTTGAAACCCGTCCGTTTATTACGCCGGAAATCCGGCGAAAAATTAAATCTAATTGAGATTCGGTCAAAAGGGCTGCTTTGCACATCCCATCGCCTTGTTTGAGTTATGATTACCCCAAAACCGCGTTTGGCAGTCACCTTGCGAGCATATCTGCAACGAGCGTTGACATACCGTAGCTCTTCCCACCGTATCCCTTCCCGGTGCGGGAATTGTAAAATTCCCTGAAGCCGCTCAATTCAACAAGGCGCAAACTCTTTGTGACGACCTCGAAGGCGAGCTCGTCGTATCCGTATTCTTTCAAGCCCATGAATACGAGCCAGTTCATGTTCATCCACGTGCCCGTTCTCCATAGTGACGGAAAGGGAGAGGGGAAAATCCATGAACGGTAAGAAGGCTCATCCATGGAAACGAAGGAAAACGGGTAAGGCGCGTAAAATTCGCCATCGTTTAGTAGGTGCTCTTTAACGAGAATATCCGCCTTCTCTTTTGAGATGAGTCCAGTGAACAATGGAAGTACCCCGCTCAAAGTCTTCACCGGCACTGATTTTCTTTCTTTTTTTGTTCCATATCTCGTGAAGAAGAAACGATGCTTTGGTGACCAGCAAATATCCTCGAGCTTGGTGGCGATAGCCTTTGCCTGCTCGTGATATTCGTAGGCTGCTCTTCTATCGCCAAGTTCAAAAAGTATATCTCCCATCGCCCGAAGGGATCGCGCAAACAGAGAGTTCGAGTTCATGTCTTCAACAAGAAAATCCTCGAGTTGCGCGATCCGCTCAAGGTCAAAGCCAAGACTTTTGTATTTCGACATCTGTATGGAAAGTCTTAAATAGAATAAAAGATGCATGAGCGGACCGATACCCCGAGGGCGTGGCAGTCCCACAATACTGTCGTAAACGGGGCTTTCATTTGTTCCAGCCTCCAGAACATTCACGATCACGGTCAAGCCGTCGTCAAGAAGGTCCCGCTGCACGCCGATATAGTCCGCCTCTCTGGCGAGTTCTGGAATAACGCGCTCCAAAAAGGCGAGATTCTCCGTTCTTTTGTATATTTCCCAGGTCGCAACCGCGGACAGCATGGGCTGGGTGCTCAAGTTTGCCCTGCCATCATCGCCTATCCACGAGGCGATTCGCATGAAAAGATTCCATGGAAATGGGGCTTTCCCCCAGCAGGTAAGATAAGGCATGCAACCATCTTTAAACTGAGTTGAAAGAAGGGTATATATCTCTTCCTCCGCGCGCCTGCCATCATATAGGCTTATTACGATAGCCTGGAAGCATGAGTCCCAGTAGTACTGAAAAGGGTACTTCTTGTAATCAGCCGCAAAGTACCGCCGCCCGTCGTACTGTCGGTCATTCCTAATCAAGACATCGAAAGCGCCCTTCTGGACCGCTATCCCCAAGTTAGCACTATTCATAACCATTCCAACCCTGGATTTCCAATAGCTTTGCCTGCGGACAAGAATTCCGAATTGGCAATATTTATAACGACGAAATTCGTAGAAGTGTAAGGAAAAACTCAAGGAATTCTAATATAGAATCTCCTCATCCCTTTCTCGTCATAACGGGTCACAGGAGAAATGCCCCCTTCCTTTCTCAAAGAAAGAAGAGTTGCTCCTCCAATAATAAGCAGAATGGACATTAGCCTGAAGAAAATCATTATACCGCCGGTTGGAAAAGGTTCCCTGAACGCTATGAAACCCACAATAATCGGAATCATGTTGCTGAACCCGGTCACGAGGGGAACGACGATCACCGCCGCACCACGCTGAAGAGCCGTCTGAAAAAAAACCATGCTAATGATGGTAAGCGCTATGGCCATCCAGAAGCTCGAGGAGAAAATGAAACCCGCTATTTTGAATTCACCCCATCTGCTTGCGATCTCCGACCACGCCGTTTTCGTGAGAACAGCGGTGAGCCCGACCATCATCCCAACACCTATGCCAAGAAAGGATGAGGACCTCTCGTCTTTTCTGACAAAAGAGGTAAACAGGCTTGAAATCGACACAATGAGCATCAACGCGATGAAAAACCAGAGTATCAACGGTCTGTACTCGTGTCTGCCTCCGGGTGTACGCACGAGCGTCACGCCGAGAGTTATCACTCCGCTTATAATCGCGGCTATGCCGAGCCAGTCAACCACGGATGGTTTTTCCTTGAGCCTGGTGATTGCGAGCACAACGAGTAGGCAAACACCGGATGCGTTGATGGGCTGGACAACCGACAGCGGAGCAATGCCAACCGCAACGTTGTGCGTCCACGCGCCAAGTATCTGTATCCCCTGAGCCCTGAGCCAGGGTGTGCAGTGTAGAAACGCGCGCACCGTTTTTAACGGCGACTCGGACCCTATTCGCGGGAGTTTTCCGAGTTCACGCTTCTGGATAAAATTGCTGTAATTTATCAAACATGTGGCGATTATCGCCAAAAAAGCTCCCAGAAAGACAGACATCGGCGCTCCACAAAAAATATCCATCAAAGGAGAAAGGAAAAAACGCACATTTAATGCGCCAGCGTGATCGGAGAATCACCGCTTTTCCGCATTCATCTTAGAAAGCCGCTTTCTGGCGGCTTCCACCATGTCATCGCATACGTATTCCTTGCACACAACAGGCTGGAACTTCACCCGGAGTATGCAGTGTCCGGTCGCCGGGTCCCTGAATCTGCAAGGGTTTGCCCACATCCAGTTGCGTTTGAAGCCGAACCTTTCTTTCTCGTCGTCAAGTAAAGCAATCCTCCCCTGCTCGTTGGGTCTTTCGCAGCACCATCCCCCACATTCTTCACATGCCGACCTTCCAAGCGACTGACATCTTCGGCACAGGTGTGGGGTCATGTCCCAGTAGATTTTATTAAACTCCCTGCCGCAAGCGTCACACTTTACCTTCATAGCTCTATTGAATACGACCGTTTTCGATAAATAAAACTTCTATCTAACGAATCATGTTTCTTTCTCTTTGGCAATTGATATTCCTTTTTCCTTACGCAATCCCCAGGCGATAGCTCTTCCCGCCAATTCGAAAGGCCAGGGTATAAGCCTTTTGAGTAGATAAATGGGCCACATCTCGGGGGAGATCACATACTTCTTGTTTTTCTTGATTGCGCGCACAACCATTTTCGATATCGTCTCCGGTTTTGCAGCTATCGCCATAAGAAGCTTAAACCCGAGCTTTACTATGGTCCCACCCGTTATGCAAGCATAAAAAGGCGTTCTTACAACTCCGGGGTAAACGGTGGTTACCCCTATCCCGTGCCAGTACAATTCATAGCGCAAAGCCTCTGAATAACCGTCCACAGCATACTTCGTGCATGCGTAGGGACCCCAGGTGGGCACCGCGAAAAAAGCCTGCCCGCTCGAAAAGTTAACTATCTGCCCGCTTTTCTTCTTCATCATCTTGGGAGCGAAAGCTTTAACCATGTGAATGATACCCCAGATATTGACTCCAAGAAGGCATTCCCAGTCTTCCAGCGGTGTATCCACAACGTGACACATGTGGGCTATCCCCGCGCAGTTTACCAGCACATCAACGGCACCCCATCTTGAGTGGATTGTCTGCGCGAGCCTCTTCACCTGTTCCCAGCTTGTGATGTCAACGCAAAAGGTGTGCGCTTCACCGCCCAAACCCTCAACTTCCTTCGCGACATTGCCGAGCGCATCACCGCAGATGTCAACGAGGATAAGTTTTGCCCCTTCCTTCGCGAGGTCAAGAGAAAGGCATCTTCCCATCCCGCTTGCCGCTCCTGTGATAAGCACCGATTTGCCGCTGACCTCCCCGAGCTTCATTGCTACCTCCCCTCTGTTTCAAAAGAACCGCTTGGCGCTCAAAGGGCGTGACCACTTGACGATTTCGCTTCGCTACCGCCCCAAGCATCCAGCCCGGATCAAGCGGTCCCCGCCAAACATAAGGTAAGCATGTTTCCATGAGATTATATATCATCTCGCAGTGGACTCCATTGGGTATGAGAAGATCCATAACTTTCCCTTGAGATAGAAAGAAACGCTGAAAGTTATTATTTAATCCTTTTCAGAGCGGTTCTTGTTTAATGTATATTTAACCTCTGTGAGAAATCTGTTTTGACAACACCGATATTGAAAGAAAGGGAGGCCAATGAGCGGCGAGGATATCGATATTCTCTCTATCAACACCATCAGGGCGTTAACGGTTGACGCGATTGAGAAAGCAAAATCAGGACATCCCGGAGCTCCCATGGGACTTGCTCCGGTTGCATACACGCTTTGGACCCGCTTCTTACGCCACAATCCAAAAAATCCTCACTGGCCAGGACGAGACCGCTTCGTGCTTTCCGCGGGTCACGCAAGCATGCTCTTATACAGTCTCCTGTACCTGACAGGTTATTCCGTAACCCTTGATGACATCAAGGATTTCCGACAGTTTGGAAGCAAGACGCCCGGTCATCCCGAATACGGTCGTACCCCAGGCGTAGAGATGACCACGGGTCCGCTGGGACAGGGAATTTCAAGCGCTGTTGGAATGGCTTTGGCAAGAAAGATCCTGGGGGCAAGATTTAACAAGCCGGGTTTCGATCTTACGGACTACTACATCTTCGTGATCTCAAGCGATGGGGACCTCATGGAAGGTGTGTCCTCGGAAGCCTGCTCCCTTGCTGGTCATCTCGGGCTTGACCACCTGGTCTGTATTTATGACGACAACAAAATAACAATTGAAGGATGCACGGACCTGTGCTTCAGCGAGAACGTCGAGGAAAGATTTCGCGCCTACGGCTGGGAAGTCTTCAGAGCTCCCGATGCTAACGACATTCATACGGTAGCCGATCGAATCGAAGAAGCAATGAACGCTCAAGATAGGCCATCGCTTGTGATTGTGTCCTCCAAACTTGCGTGCGGCAGCCCCAACCTCGAAGGCTCGGAGAAAGCCCACGGCGCTCCCCTCGGAACAGAAGAGGCACGGGCAACAAAAGCGAATCTCGGCTTTGATCCGGACAGGGAATTCTACGTGCCCGAAGAGGTCCTCGGGCATATGCGAAAAGCGGTCGAAAAGGGAGAGGTGCTCGAAGCGGAATGGCAAGAAAAACTTAAAAGATACAAAAAGGAATACCCGGACGAGACGGCGGAATGGCACCGCGTAATCAGCGGGACACTCCCATCAGGGTGGGAGAAGAAAATACCCAGATTCGAGGCTCCGAATAAGATCGCCACGAGAACCGCCTCGGGTAAGGTGATTCAGTCGCTTGCCCCTGTAATTCCTGAATTGATCGGCGGCTCAGCTGATCTTGGTCCTTCGAATAACACCATTTTACCTGATTACTCAAGCATTCGAAAAGGAGACTACTCTGGGCGAAACTTGCATTTCGGAGTCCGCGAACACGGGATGGCGGCGATAGCCAACGGCATGGCTAGGCACGGGGGGCTTATCCCCTACTGCGGGACATTCCTCGTATTTTCAGATTACATGAGACCGTCAATAAGACTCGCCGCCATGATGGGTCTCCACGTCATCTACGTATTCACACACGACAGCCTCGGAGTGGGAGAGGACGGTCCAACGCACCAGCCCATCGAACAAATTTCCTCTTTGAGAACGGTTCCCGGCTTGACCATAATCAGACCCGCTGACGCAAACGAAGTGGGCGTAGCCTGGCAACTCGCCCTGGAAAGGAAAAGCCCGACCGCATTGATACTCACGCGGCAGGATATCCCCGTTCTCGACCGGAAAGAGCTTGCCGAGGCAAGCAATTTGAGAAAAGGGGGATACATTCTATACGAGAGCGCAGGCGCACCAGAAATCATTGTAATTGCCACAGGGTCGGAAGTGGCACTGGCTTTAGAAGCGGTTAAAAATTTGGAAGAAAACGGTACGCCGGCGAGGCTTGTCAATATGGCTTCATGGGAGATTTTCGAAGAACAGGATCAGGAATACAGAGAGATCGTGCTCCCCCCATCCATAAGGCGGAGGCTGGTTGTCGAGGCTGGATCAAGCCACGGCTGGGGTAAGTATATAGGACTTGAGGGAAAAGCGATATGCGCTGATAGGTTTGGAGTCTCAGCTCCGGGGACTCAGGCGATGAAAGAGTTCGGCTTCACAGTTGAAAATATTCTCTTTCATGCAAATCAGTTACTCCAAACGGAAGCTCAGTAAGAAATCAATGGCGATCTGATATACCAAATCCGAAAGGTCATCACCAAGGGATAAGCAAAGCAGCTTATATTTCCTTATGGGCATTTAAGACAGAACGTGAAGGTTTTCATCACTCCAAGTAAGAATTATTAAGCGTCTTTATTTCATGAATCGTATCGAAATACCTGAAGGAGAACCCTCAGAGAGGGACCAATGAAATTAAGATCTAATAATCTTGCACCTTTTATACTTTGCATCATCCTTGCTCTGACAGTGCTTCTTGCGCCGTGCTGCAAAAAGAGCGGGACTGAGCAATCCACTTCCATTCCCGAAAAAGCCGGAGAAACTGTAGAGGTGGAATCACCTGAATCTAAAAAAGACACCCCGAAAAGCGATAGCGGACAAAACGAAGAGAAGAACGAGGCGGAGGAAGAATCCGGAAGCGAAACTTTCGATGAATGGAGCGAGATATCCCGCGCAGCGATTCTTGCCGCGAAAACCAACAACCCAACTCTTCCCGAATTACGCGTTCTAACCCTAAAAAGACATGGTGACTGGGCGCGCGTTGACCTTGAACCTGTGGACCGGTCCACTGACGCGGCAAGCGTTTTCCTCAAGAAGTCAGGCGGAAAATGGGTTGTCTTCGACATGGGTACCGGCATAGGACCTGAGGCATATCCTGAAGCGCCGCATGAAATTTTCGAATGACGAGCCGCGGCGCAAATGATTCAGGTTGAAATCTACTCAGAATTAGGGAGAAAAAAATGGTAGCGGGGGCCGGATTTGAACCGGCGACCTCTGGGTTATGAGCCCAGCGAGCTACCAGACTGCTCCACCCCGCATCGCTTACCACTTATATTTATAGCATTAAATACATTAATTACAAGACCTCAAAAACCGTTTCCGGATGACGTGGGTCTCCCAACCGACCCTGGCAGGCTCCCAATTTTTCAAAACAAGTGGCGCCCGCAACCTCTATTTTGGTATTATACAATAGGTAACAGACATTAACAAAATTAATAAACTAAAACTATTAAACCTTTTTCAACAATGCCGATAATAATATTACGGAAGTGTTATTAAACAACAATAATTAACAGAAGCTATTGACCCCGCCGAAACGGAGGGCGATAATATATACCACTTTTCGGATAAGTCGTTTAGTTATTTGGGCACAGGCAAAGCTAAAGCTGCGCGTTAAATGCGAAGAGGTCGATTTGAGCAGGCAAAGTAACCAGCATAAGAGAAAATATTATCGATCTTTAATATCTGGTTTCGCGGCGGGATTGATCGCCGTCCTGCTCTTTTGTACCTCGTCCTTTGGAGTCCCCTCTGACCTTGCCTCCAAAAGCCAGCAAGCCGCACAGATATCAAGAGAAATAGACGCTCTCGACAGAGAACTTGACATTGCCACAGAGGCTTACAACAGAGTTAAATCCGAGCTTGACGTAATAACCGAGAAAGTAGATCAAACGCGCCAGCGGCTCTATGAGATCAGAATGAGCCTTAGAAAGCGGCGCGAACTGCTCAACAACCGCGCGGTGGAAATGTATAAGAACGGCAGGACGACCATGCTGGAAGTCCTGCTTCGCACGCGTGATTTCGCCGACTTCCTCGACCGTGCGGATTACGCTTCAAGAGTCGCCCAAAGCGATGCGAGGCTGATTAAAAGAATAAGAAAGGCGCGCGATTCAGTTGCCGAGGTCGAACGGCAACTCGCAGAGCAACAAAGACAGCAACAGGGACTCCTTCAGCAAGTCGCCGCTAAAAAGGCTGATATCGAGGCGAAACTTGCCGCAAGGCAAGCTCTCCTCTCAAGCATAAACCAGGAGATTCAGAGAATCCTTGAAGAGGAAGCAAGGAGGAGAGACGCTGAAGCCGCAGCCCTTCAGCAAAGAGCTAAAGAAGTCCTCGTCTCCGCTCCCGAAAGTTCAATCGCCAAGACCGCCATGAGATATCTTGGCGTCCCCTATCACTGGGCGGGAAACGGTCCGGGCGGGTGTCCTACCGGTGAGCACAGAATTTGCTTTGATTGCTCGGGGCTCACCAAATACGTTTACAGACTGCACGGAATCAATATTCCGAGAACCGCCGCGGCTCAGTTTGAATATGGCATTAAAATTCCTCTTTCCCAGGCCCGCCCGGGGGACCTTGTGTTTTTCGGAATGCCCCCACACCATGTTGGGATCTACGTTGGAAACGACATGTTCATACACGCGCCCAGAACAGGTGACGTGGTGAAAGTCAGCAGGCTTTCGGCGCGCAGCGATTTTTCTGGAGTGTGCAGATACACAAAGTCAAGGTAGTCCTCCTGTCCTTCCAAAAAGCGGTTTCCCCCGGTGAAAAATTAAATTTGCCTTTCTTATGCGCTCAAATGTAAATTATGCGAAGCAAGTCCGTGCCAAAACTGAACGCCATGTTGTTTATTTGAGCGCGAAAAGAATTTATGAGCGAACAACGAAAATGATTCGGGGGAATGACCACTCCAAAGGGATGAACACAGCAAGAATCGATGAGTTGCCGTTTCGCTTTCAGGTGCTTTTTATTCTGGTCCTGCTTGCATTAATCTCGGTAAGCGTTTTCCCCGGGTGCGCGAGCATCGGAGGGGACAGAAAATTCCCCGAGGGTAAAAAGAATAAAGTTGAGAAGAGCGGCGCTCAGAGCGAGAAACCATGGAGTTTCATTGTATGCGGAGACCCTCAGAACAACTATGAGGTGTTCTCGAGAGTCACAGAAGCAGCAAAATCTGTTGAATTCCTTATAGTAGCCGGTGATATAACGGGGAGCGGAACGGAGCAGGAATTCAAAACATTTTCATCCTTCATGGCTCAAAAAGGGGTCAGGTTTTACGCCATACCCGGAAACCACGATGTCGCAAGGGCGCCACCCGACACCCTGTTCGCGAAATATGTGGGGAAACCATCGCAATCTTTCTCGCACAAGAACTGCTTCTTCGTTCTGATAGATAACAGTTCCTCCAAGAAGGGTTTTTACAAAGAAGAGAGGGAACGCGTAAAAAAGGACCTGCAGGCCGCAAGGACAAGGGATTTCGACCACTTTATCGCAATTTGCCACGTCCCTCCTGGCTATCCTTATTCGCTCATGATGGAAGAAAGCGAAAGGTCGGCGATGGCGAACAACGATTACCTTGTGCCCCTGCTCGAGGAATTCGGTGTCAAGGAGCTCTTCTGTGGGCATTTCCACGCTTTCAGGCAGTATAAAGAGGACGGCCTTAGAATCACCATAACAGGCGGAGCGGGTGCGCCGCTTCACGCCTCCGAGAGAAACGGCGGTTACTACCACTATTTACTCCTGAAAGTTAGCGGTAAGAAACTTGAAATCCGGGTCGTCCGCATATGAAGGTTAAAACCGGTCCTTTAGAGAACATATAAGAGAAATATAAATACATGTTCAGAAGGAAAATGACGATAGTGATAATGTGAAAGCGTGTTCTTAGATGATTAGCGGAATTTCTACTTGAAGTATAACGCGACGCAAAGATGGGGAGAGCTTCAACAAAAAGCATACTTAAAGGGTTTTTCGAGGGCTATCCAGGGTCTGAAGTGGTCAAAAACCTGAAAGATGGCGCCTCACTTAACGTAACGGTGGGTAAAAATTCACTCACGGTTGTCAAAAGAGACGGAGAAATAATCTTTTGCAATGACGAGCACGAGGCGGATATCTCCGTTAGCCTGAACAAACCAACGCTCGAGTTCATCTGCTCATCAAGTGAAATCGATGAGCTTGTTTCCAGGGTTAAAAAGTGCGTAAACTCAAGCGATGGGTCTTATAAAATGAGCTACCGCATAAACGCGAGCCTGCCAAGCATGGCGGCCAAGGGATATCTGGGTTTCGCCAGACGCATGGGTTTGCTCTAATCCGCAAGCGCTCAAAGCCCAAGCTATTTTTTCTTCTGAGCCTGCTCATTTAAGCTCTTAAGTACTTCACCGAGCTGTTTTAAGTATTCACCGTACTGCGCCCAGTTTCCGGCTTTCTGGGCTTCCGTGGCTTTTTCGTAAATTTCGACCGCTCTCTGGGAAAGTTCGCTGATGTCAGCCGCTTTGGGCTTTTCCTCCTCTGTCTTGTCTGGCGGCACACCGGTAAATATCCTCTCAAGAGCTCTCTCAAGCGTCGTTTCCATCACAACTTGCTGCCCGTAGGCGAGTATTACCCGCTTGATCTGGGGTATCCTTATCTGGACCGCCTGGAGGTAAAGGGGCTCAACGTAAAGAATAGAACCCTCTATCGGAATGACAAGAAGGTTGCCCCTGATGACCTGCGAACCCTCCTGCCTCCAGAGCGAAAGCTGCTGACTTATCATAGGGTCCTGCTCAATCCTGCCTTCTATTTGCTCCGGACCGTAAATAAGTTTCCCTGCGGGGAAAGCGAAATTAATCAGCTCACCGTATTTATCCCCGTCCATCCTTGCCGCAAACCAGGAAATCATATTCTCCCTTTTGTGCGGCACAAACGGAAGGAGAAGAACCATCTCCTCTTTGGGCTCATCGGGCAGTTTCATTATCAGGTAGTAGGGAACCATCTCCTGCGCGCCCTCGTTGTAGGTCTCTTTGGGAAAATCCCACTCATCCTCTTTGTTGTAAAACTGGCGGGGTTCGGTCATGTGGTAAGTCCTGAGCATGTTTGCCTGGATGATGAAATAGTCCTCCGGGTAGCGCAGATGCTTTCTTAGACCCTCTGGCATCTTGTCAAATGACGTGAATATCCTCGGGAAGATCTTCCTGTAAGTCATGATCACCGGGTCTTTTTCATCGATCACATAAAGCCAGACTTTGCCCGTATAAGCGTCAACAACCGCTTTGACGGAGTTCCTGATGTAGTTGCCAAACCCCTGCGTATGTTCGCTGTATGGGAAGTAATCGCTCGTCGTGTAGGTGTCTAAAATCCAGTAAAGCTTACCGTCATCGCTTATTACAATGTAGGGGTCCCTGTCCAACTTCAAGAAAGGCGCGCACCGGGAAACCCTTTCCCGCACATCCCTGAAATAAAGAACCTGAGAGTCTCCTTTTATCTGGCCGCTGAACAGCATGTTCGGGTCAAGGAATCTTATGGCGAAGAGAATTCTCCTCCATATGCCCTTTACATAGACCCCTCCCCTACCCTTGTATTTCGTATAAACCTGTTTATTTTCCACGGGGTAGTCGAATTCGTCCTCCGTGGTGCCCACAACCACATAATTGGATGTTTGCTCCCCAAAGTATATTTCCGGTCGGGTCAGTTTGAGGTCAGTCTCGCCACGCGGGGGGATATCTTTGAGTACAAAGCGAGGATTGCCTTCACCCGTTACGTCGTTGCTCGGGGCAACCATCACGCCGTATCCATGCGTGTATACGAGAACCTGATTTATCCATGTCTTCGCAGCAGAGGGAAGGTTTGCTTGAACCATCTCCCGCGCAGCTATCATGACCTGTCTGTAAACGCCATCAATCACGTACCTGTCAACATCCACATCGGTGAACCCGTAATACTGCCTTATTGCCTGAAGCTGCTGACACACGTCGACCATGGGGCGGGTGTCCCACAGGCGTACGTTGTCAATGGTCAGGCGGTTTTTATTGATCAAATCCATCGTGAGGTTTTCCTCAGCAGGATAAGGTTTTCTCTTGACCTTGTTTATGTCATAGGCAACGCGGGTAAAATCTATGTTGTGCTTCAGATACGCTGCTTCAAGTCCCCTTTCATTTGGCTTGACCTTATAGTTTTGCATAATGAGAGGAACGATGGAGCCCGCGATAATTGTGACGATCACAAGTGATCCAACGGCTATCATGGGAAGAATCCATCCCCTATAGCGGACATTCGCAAGTAGCACGACGGCGGCGAGAATAGAGAGAACGAACAGTATCCAGTATGCAGGGATGCGGGCTTTCAAGTCAGTGTACCCTATGCCATAGACCGCGCCTTCCTTGTTGAACAGCAATTCATACATGTCCAGTCTGTACATGAATGCTTTAATGAGAAATATCGCGGCAAGAAGTATTGAAAGGTGTCCCTTTACCTTCGGGGCAAAGATCCCGCTGCCCCGCTGAAAGCGGATACCGCCGACAAGAAGGTATATGAGCCCCGTGATTATGAATATGAAAATGACCGAACCTAAAAGCCAGGAAGCCAGCGCTCGCAGGAAGGGAAACGTGAACATGTAAAATCCAGCGTCTTTTTGGAATATCGGGTCACTCTTACCGAAAGATGTGTGATTCAAGAACTTGAGCACCAGCTCCCACTTGCCGCCCCATCCAATACCAGCGAAAAAAGCGGTAACGGCGCAGAAAACCACCACGACGATCTTCACGACCCTTGACCATGTTTCCTGAATCAGTTTGACGATACCCTCAAGCGGTGACCCGGCCAGATCAATTCTTTGCTCAGGTGTAAGCTTTCTCGCGACGTGAATGTTTGTGTAGATGATCGCGAAGAATATCGCGCCGAAAACGAGCACCGAAACTATCTTCGCGATCAGGGTTTTCCAAAACAAGCTCTCGAAGCCAAGCTGATTGTACCAGAGCGCGTCAGTGTAAAAACTAGCGAAGGGGGCTATGATTAGGAAAAAAATAAAAAGCAATGCGATTATCACAAGAAGAATTATTCTCGGCTTCGTAAAACCCTTCTTCAAGCCGTCGCCGAAACCAGAGGTTTTTGGATCAGTTATTCTCCTAGACCATTCGCCAAAATCAATTATCCTTCGATTTCCAGATCCCAAAATGCCTCCTTCCACCTGTCGTTATTTTCTTGTATTCCTCGACGACCTTAGGCAATACCTCCCCCGCTTTTCCAAGCAATATTAGGTCGGCTATTGGATCATAAGGGGTACTCGCGATGTTCACGAATATAATGTTTGCCCCCGCTCTTTTGGCGTAGGTTGGTATAGAAGCGGCGGGATACACCTCGAGTCCGCATCCAATGACAAGCATGAGATCGCACTCACTTGCAAGTTCGTTTGATCTCTGCAATACCGAGGCGTTAAGCGGTTCACCGAAAAGCACAACATCCGGTTTTACCACCCCCCCGCAGGAAAGACATCTCGGGATCTCTCCCTGGAAAGCGGATACCTTGATTTGCTCATAAGTGTGCTGTTTGCGGCAAGCAAGACATGTACCGGTCCTGTAAGTACCGTGCAATTCGAGCACAACGGTGCTGCCGGCCCTCTGGTGAAGGTGGTCAATGTTCTGGGTTATCACCGCATCGCATTTTCCAAGCCTCTCCAGCTCAGCAAGTGCAAGGTGGGCTGGATTCGGCTCGGCATTTTCAAGAAGAGGGTGCAGATCAGCCGCCATCTCCCAGAACTTCGAAGGATCGCTGATGAACGACTCAAACGTCGCGTAAACGACAGGGTCGTATCTGGTCCACAAACCCCCTGGAGATCGGAAATCGGGTATTCCGGATTCAACTGATATCCCCGCGCCGGTCAAAGTGACCACTTTTCTTGCCGCGTCAATCATTCGTGCCGCCCGCTCGATGATATCGTCCTTTTTCCCCATAACGTCCTCCATCATTCATTAAAGACGCGGATTTCTTTCCTCAGTGAATACGTCTTATGGAAATCTAAATTCCCCAGATTTTGGAATAGTTTAACATAAGGAATGAAAAGCGTATCTTTTTATCAGAAAACCTCTTGGTATAAGGGGAAGTTTCTGGCAAACTCCTGGATTTCGGAACGCACCCGCGCGAGAGCCATGCTGTCATGTCTTTTCTCGAGAGCAGAAGTTATCAAATCACCGAGAAGATCCATGTGCTCGGGACGCATCCCCCTTGTTGTGATAGCCGGAGTCCCTATTCTTATTCCGCTTGTTATGTTTGGTGGGGCAGGGTCATAGGGAATCTCATTCATGTTCACGTTTATATCAACGGAATCGAGTATTTCCTGGGCCTCTTTTCCCGTTATCCGCATCGGTCTTAAGTCTATCAGGAACAAATGGGTATCGGTGCCTCCGGAAACAACCCTTAGCCCGTTTGAGGCGAGCTTCTCCGCCAAAACCCTGGCGTTCAGCACCACTTCTTCCGCGTAACTTCGGAACTTCGGTTTGCTTGCTTCCTTAAAACAGACTGCCTTCGCGGCAATCACATTCATCAGCGGTCCACCCTGGGTTCCCGGAAAGACGGAAGCGTCTATTCTTTCAGCGTACCTCTGTTGCGAGAGAATAAATCCTCCCCGCGGTCCCCTCAGCGTCTTGTGCGTTGTGCTTGTCACGACATCCGCGTAAGGAACAGGGCTCGGATGAGCTTTTCCCGCTACCAGACCGCTAAAGTGAGCCATGTCAACCATTAAAACCGCACCCACCTCATCGGCGATCTCGCGGAATTCCTCAAAATCTATCCACCTTGAGTAAGAGCTGCCGCCCGCGACAATGAGTTTTGGTTTTTCCGTCTCGGCAATGACCCTTACCTCATCGTAGTCGAGCTTCTCTGTTTCCCTGTTGACGGAGTAATGAACAACCTTGTATAGCATTCCAGAAAAGTTGGATTTAGCCCCGTGCGAAAGATGACCTCCCGAGGAAAGGTCCATCGTCATTATGGTGTCTCCAGGCTTAAGCATAGAAAAATAAACCGCCATATTTGCCTGCGTGCCGGAATGAGGTTGAACGTTAGCGTGTTCACTACCAAAAAGCGACATCGCCCTGATTCTGGCAAGCTCCTCCACCTCGTCAACAAATTCGCAGCCGGAGTAATAACGCTTTCCGGGATACCCTTCAGCATATTTATTGGTGAGCAGACACCCGGTTATTCTCAAAATTTCCGGAGAAGCGTAATTCTCGCTCGCGATGAGATTTATCTTGGCGCGCTGCCTTTCGAGTTCGCCTTTTAACGCTTCGTAGATCTCCGGGTCGAAGAGCTTGAAAGAGTCGAGCTCCCTGTCCATGTGCTACCCCCGATTGCGATCAAATTCTCATTTGCCTGATTATTCCAACCCTCAGCAATACCGCTAACCAAAATGTCAGAAAACGCGGCTTTAAGCCACAGCAAATCCTACTTTAAAGCACTCTCGATCTTTGATATCTTTTCAATTCGCCTAACGTGACGCTCCTCCCCAGGCTTTACTCCCGCGAAATCCGTGTTGAGAAAAACATGAAGGATGGAAAGTGCCAGATCAGTTCCAATAACTCTACCGCCGAGAGTGAGAACGTTAGCGTCATTATGTTGACGCGCGTACCTTGCGCTGAACTCGTTACTGCACAGAGCCGCCCTTATTCCCGGAAACTTGTTGGCGACTATTGACATTCCGATACCCGTTCCACAAATGAGAATGCCGAAGCGCGCATTCCCCGAGATGACGTCGCGGGCAACTGGCTCCGCAAAATCAGGGTAGTCGCACGGTTCATCAGAGAGAGTGCCCCGATCTATAACCTCATATCCCTGATTTTCCAGATACTTGATAATCTGGCGCTTGAGATGAAATCCCGCATGGTCCGAACCGAGCGTGATGATTTTACTAACATCCCTGTGCTGCATTAAGAACCTCCGCTCTCGAATGGAAAGATTCTAACATAAAGAGCTGCTCCGATAATCGCAGGCTCAAAAGGGGGTCGGTGGCAAGTAGATTTTAGGACGCGATACCTTCCTCACCGTCAAAACCGGGCGCCTTTCAGCTATCATCAATGCCAAGTACGCTCATTATCATCTCCCGAGAAAGCGCCCCTTCCCTTAAAATCTTAAGACCGCTCGTCACATCCACCACCGTGGACTCGATTCCCTTAGGGCATACGCCCACATCAATAAAAAAATCAACGAGTTCAACAAGCCTCGGATTTATCTGGCTGGATTGACCTGGCGGCGGCTCTCCAGAAAAGTTCGCGCTCGGGACAACGAGAAATCCCGACTTCTTTATCAGTTCAATGGTCAGCGGGTAATCAGGCATTCTAAGGCCTATCTTGTCTGCGGGTTGATATGCGAGCTTTGTGTTCGGCTTTCTACCAACAACGATTGTCAGCCCGCCGGGCCAGAAACGCTCGATCAGTTTCTTGCAAATTTCTCCCTCTATGAAAGCGATTTCGGCGGCGTGTTGGACGCTTGAAACCTGAATGGGCAAAGGTTTTGAAAAGGGGCGATCTTTTATTCTGTAAATCCTCTCCACCGATTCCAGTTTCGTCGCAAGTGCGGCAATACCGTAAACCGTGTCAGTTGGAATAATCCCTATACCGCCCGAACTGAGTATCTCCGCCGCCTGATTGATTAGGTCCTCAGGAATTACTCCGTTCTCAGCGACGATTTTAAGCGCCATACAAACCACCTCGTACCAGCATTATCCCGGCTTGCTTGCCACTAAAATCCTATTTTTGCCGGCAAGGTCCCTGTAAAAATTCACTACTTTCCAACCGCTGAAAATTTCACGTGATAGCATCTCGGTCTGCGATGGGTCGATCTCCAGTAGAAGGAACCCATCCTCACTTAAAAAATCCGGAGAAAGCGCCGCAATTCGCCTGATAATGGACGTTCCGTCCGGTCCGCCATTTATCGCTTCGAGGGGCTCAAAAAACCTCACTTCCGGCTCGAGAGTTCCGATCACTCTTTCAGGAATGTAAGGCGGATTTGAGATTATCATGTCGAAACGGTCAACCCCGGGTCGGAGACCGGAGAAAAGTTCGCTTGAGATCAGCCTCACCCGGTTTACAAGCCTATGGTTTTCGATATTTTCCCTTGCGACCTTTAAAGCCAGGGGGTTTATGTCAACGGCTGTAACATGAGCGTTCTTTCTCATCGAAGCGATTGCTACTGCAATATTCCCGCATCCGGTCCCGATATCAAGAACATTCACCGACTCTCTGCCCATCTCCGAAAGCAAACCAAAAGCCTTTTCGACGAGTATTTCCGTCTCCGGACGTGGAATGAAAACCCCGGGCGAAACCTTCAGATTAATCCCGTAAAACGAAGCCGCGCCGGTTATGTATTGAAGGGGGAACCTCTTCCCCCTGAGCCGGATTTTTTCGAGGTATTCCCTCGTAATTTCCGGTGAAATCTCCTCTCCGTACAGAGCGTAAATGCCCGCGCGCGAGAAACCAAGCGTCTCTTGGAGAATGATTTCAGCATCCACTCTTGCTGTGGCTATTCCGCTATTTTCAAGATGCCCTGCTGCCACCTGGATACACTCAGCGATTTTCAAGATTCTGCCATCTCCTTGAGCGCTTTTGCCCTTTCGTCCTCTATGAGCGAGTCTATCAGTTCATCAAGCTCGCCGTCGATTATTGATTCGAGCCTGTATAAAGTAAGCCCTATCCTGTGGTCCGTAACCCGCCCCTGCGGAAAGTTGTAAGTTCTGATTTTCTCGCTTCTCTCGCCACTGCCCACCTGAGTTTTTCTTCTTTCCGCTTCTTCGTGCGCTCGCTTTCTGCGCTCTTCGTCAAGCAGCCTCGCGCGCAAAATACGAAGCGCTTTCTCTTTGTTTTGAAACTGCGATTTCTCATCCTGGCATGTCACGACTATCCCGGTTGGTTTATGCGTGACCCTAACAGCAGAATCGGTGGTGTTTACAGATTGACCACCGGGACCGGTGGAGCGGAAGACATCTATCCTTAAATCGGAAGGGTCGATCTCCACCTCCACCTCTTCGGGTTCGGGAAGAATGGCCACCGTGGCGGTGGATGTGTGAATTCTTCCACCAGATTCAGTCACCGGAATCCTCTGGACCCTGTGGACCCCGGATTCGAATTTCATTCTCGAATGGACGTCATCCCCTTTGATAGAGAAGATTACCTCCTTGAAACCACCGATGTCAGAAGGCGATGATGACATGGGTTCAACATCCCACCCTTTTCTCTCCGCGTACCTTGTGTACATCCTGAACAAGTCGGCGGCAAAAAGTGCGGCTTCCTCACCGCCCGCGCCCGCCCTTATCTCCACAATGATGTCTTTGTCCGCGTCCTTATCCTTGGGTATCAACATGAGTTTCATGCTCTCGGATAAACGCTCTATCTCCGCCCGAAGCCTCGATGCCTCATCCTCCAAAAACCCAATCATTTCAGGGTCCCTCTCGGAACGAAGCATCTGTTCAGCTTCCGCGAGCTGGTCCGAGAGCATCCGGAAGCGGTCATACAATGAAACGATTTCCTCAATGGAAGCCCTTTCTTTTACCAGCCGTACATACCGCTTGTTATCCGCGATAACCCCGGGGTCGCCAAGAAGCCCGTCAATCTCTTCGATTCTTCTCTTCAGCGCCTCAAGTTTTTCAAACATGTTCGCACCTGGATCACTTATATCGTTTTTGGACAAAATGAAACAAAACTCCCATGAAACGTCAGGGTCCCGCAGCAGCCATAGCAAAAATACTGCGGAAAGGATGAAGCCTAACGGCGAGGGAAATTACCCTCTGAATAATTATCTCACATGAGTGCACCGGTTTTTTTCTGAAATCCATAGCCGGGAAAACCCTGCGTATTCCCGCTTTATACAAATCTCATGCAAGCCTATATGAATTGCCCTTTTTTAAACCCCCGCTTTGCGGACAGGGAGTTTATAATCCTGTCTTAAGTTGAATGTTGCCGCAAACGGTGAAAACACTTGAAAGACCGCCAAATAACGCGAAGATAAAGCGCGGCTTGGACGATCTTGGTTGATTATTTCTCAAAGTAAGATTTCGAGGAGCTAACCCCAGTCTGTCCGGAAGCCCGTGCCGCCTTGAGGCCAGTTAAAAATTATGGCTTCTTTAGGGCAAACATACCAGCAGGCTGCGCATTCCATACATCGGGCGAGACTTCTCACGCGCGCTTTTTTGTCATGTATCTCAAAGCATTCACCCAGGCAAACTCTCACGCAACAGGCGCAGCCGTCACATTTCTCGTCTATGACACGAACGAAATCCCCCGTGACCCCGATCCAATCCACACCGGGGACCTCATCGGGAAACATTTCCAAAGCTAACACCCCCAAACTCTTTGTCCTCCATGCTAACTCTTGTCATTAATGGGGCATTTGAACCGCTGTATCAGGGTACGCTGACCGAATCCATTGCCCTTCATGCTAATTTTTCTCATAGCCTTCCAGATTGAAGATTCATGCAATCGACTCTGTCCGCTTCAAAGTGCCCTATGCCCTTTCCGATTCACATAACAAACCGCGTATAATAATTCATCGACTTAAATCTAAGGTCGCTCGAAAATACGCGGGTCGGACCATTTGATGAGCTCAACTGATACATCGCTAATGCGGGACGTGAGGGGCTCAAGTTTTGCCCAGAAATTCAGGAAACCCTTAAAAAAAGGAAGTAGCAAACCCATCAAGGGGTTTGCAACCACGCAAACGGGCTCAAGCACACGGGCAGCAAATCTTATAAAAGGCGAAAAAAATCTGAGCGTTATGGCAAACCCTCTGATGAAACTCTTAAACAGAAAAGAGGAAAATGTACCTTTCATTGCGGAATTCACGCCTTTCCTGTCAGCGAAATCCCTTTGGTCATAACGCTCGTATACCCAGTTGTAGTAATAACGGAAAAACATCCTTATCCAGGAGTCAATGATCATGGGGTCCTCTCTTATGAAACGAAGTATCATTTTGAGAAGCGGGGTGCTAACGTGGGTGAAGCAAGCAAGACCCCAACCCCTGTGCACATACTTCTTTAGTTCCTCGAAATCGTGAAGGTCCTGAGCAAAACGCAAGTTGTAACGGTTTGTCCCTGAGATCGACCACTGTATCATGGGATGGTCTCTGACTCGCTCCTCGTAGCGTTTGAGAAATTCTTTAGATGTGTCATTTGAGAAAAGGGCTTCAATCGCCACATCCGCGGCTATATCAGCGGAGAACCATGCGGCGGGAACCCCGTCGCAGAGTTCTGTCCCCTCAAGCCCAGCGGCGTCACCGATCAGTATCATCCCGTCCGTGCACGAAGGCATATTTCTCAGCCGCTTATCCAGACCCACGAAAATCTCAAACGTTTCCCACATGTGAGCACGCAATTTCACACGCGGCTGGACCTCATCCCTCCACCAGGGAAGCTTCGTGGTGATATTGCGATGATATTCGAGAAACGCTTTTCTCAAGTTTGAAACCCTTCCTTCCCCAAGGGAGAGGCATTGGTCCTGACAGAAATGAACGCTCCGCCTATACGGCCATACCATCAAACCATTCCCGTAACCGAGAGGAGGAGCCAGATTCTCTTCATCCCACGCCCAGCAAAATCGCAGCGTATGCCCCAGAACGGTGTCAACATCCTCCTTGCTCATTTCGTAGTCGTATACATCGGCAAGGGATATAACTTCGGGCGGGTACTTCTCCCTCACGCCGGCTTTCACCGCAACAAGCCCTTGCGAGCCCTCAGCGTCAATAACGATGCGCGCTCTTATTCTTTCACCGTCCTCGGTTATCACACCCGCGACCTTTCCATCCTCCTTTATCACATCCGCAACCGTGGTTGACGTCCTCAGTTCGCAGCCCGCATTCACAGCCATTTGCGCTTCCCACTCGCAGAAAGGCCGGCAGTATGCGTTGTAACCAAAAGCGATAACCGGAGAAAAAGGTTTGGGGATTCGCAATGAATCGTCTATCTCAATATCGCAAGAGTCGATGTCCCGGATAATGTAATTTATGATTCCGTCAACGGGCCGCTCGATTGGCGGGTTTCCCTCTCTGATGAAATCGGGACCGAAGAGGAAGCCATGAAAAGGGATGGTCAGCCCGGAGATCACCTTCTCCCCCACCCGAGCCGACCTTTCAAGCATCAAGGTTTTCAAACCCGCCCGAGCGCATTTGACCGCCGCGACCGGACCGGCAAAACCAGCCCCCACAATGATGACATCATATTCTTTAGATTCTTCCGTTTCTTTTTCCAAATTTTCCCTCCCGTCAGTCGAAGCTTTTGGCTGGATTAACGAGCAACAGAGAGCCAGCCGTAACGGTATTGATAATCTTGTGAGAGTGTTGAAAACTTAAAAAATGCTATTTCCGAGCAAGCAAAAACATATATGTCTGTATGGAACCTCAGAATGCCCCAAATTTTCACGTTGAGTCTTTTATAACCTATCTGAACGCTCTGATTCCCCCCTGGAATTGTTGAAAAGAGGGAAAAAGGAAATCATGGCGGCATTGTAGATTCCACTGTTCGAAAGACATCAAATAGAGAGACCTTATCCTGGTTTTACGGATTCCAATTGGAAGTCTTAAAAGCAAAGCCTCACGTTTTTAATATCAAAAGTTGTATGATTTTAGGGTGATTGAAGCCTCGGTTATCAAATCTCAAATCAGGACTTTTTTGAGGTCTTTGATTTTGCCTCGAGGTGCTGAGCGTACCTTCTCCTGAACCTCTCCACTCTTCCGCCCGTATCCACGAGCTTCTGGCGTCCGGTATAGAACGGATGACACTGGGAACATATCTCAACGTGAAGTTCGGGTTTCGTTGACCTCGTGACAAATGTCTCACCGCAGGAGCACCGGACAACCGCTTTCATATACTCGGGATGTATTCCCTTCTTCAAAACCTCTTCACCTCTCTGTCAAAAATCCAAGATATGTTAGCACAAGGAATTCTTCTAAACAAGCTGAGGGTCTTTGCCTCCCCTCCATCCAGACGCTCGCGCGAAACCAGGTCACTTGAGCCCCTGCGTCTCCTTTATCTGAGCAAGGAATTCCGCGTTGCTTCTCGTTTTCCTGATCCCATCAATTAAAAGCTCAATCGCGGCGCTCGGATCCAGTGAATGGAGGATTCGCCTGAGCCGCCAAACTTTCGTTGCCTCATCCGGGTCGAGTATCAGCTCTTCTTTCCTCGTGCCTGATTTCTCTATCTCTATTGCCGGGAATATTCTCTTGTCGGCAAGTTTCCTGTCGAGATGAATCTCCATGTTTCCGGTTCCCTTGAATTCCTCGAAAATCACCTCATCCATACGGCTGCCCGTATCCACAAGCGCGGTCGCGATTATCGTCAGGCTTCCTCCGTACTCTATGTTCCTTGCGGCACCGAAGAATCGCTTTGGCGGAAAAAGAGCGGTAGAGTCAACACCGCCTGAAAGGATGCGACCGCTTGCCGGGGTGCTCAAGTTATAAGCCCTCGCAAGCCTTGTGATGCTGTCAAGCAGTATTACGACATCCCTGTTATGCTCCACGAGCCTCTTTGCTCTTTCCAGGACGAGCTCCGCGACCGCGATATGATTGTCACTGGGTTGGTCAAACGTGGAAGATATCACCTCGCCCGTGACCGACCTCTCCATATCGGTGACCTCTTCCGGGCGTTCATCTACTAGGAGTACCATCAGATATACTTCGGGGTTATTATCGGTGATGCTGTTGGCTATCTGTTTTAAGACCGTGGTCTTTCCCGCTTTGGGCGGTGATACGATCAAACCTCGCTGACCCTTTCCTATGGGGGCGATGAGGTCAATAATTCTACCGGTAATGGAAGAGTTCTTCGTTTCGAGCCGGAGCCGCTCCATTGGATACAAGGGAGTGAGCGTCTCGAACTGTTTTCTGTGCATCGCGACTTCCGGATCGTCGCCGTTTACGGATTCTATCCTCAAAAGCGCGCTGTACTTCTCCGAATCTTTGGGCGGTCTTACCTGACCTCTGATCTCGTCCCCTCGCTTAAGCCTGAACCTCCTTATCTGGGACATGGAAACGTATATGTCTTTTTCGGAGGCAAGGTATCCCTGAGTTCTCAAAAATCCGTATCCATCAGACAGAATGTCAAGGATTCCGCTTCCAACGCCCTCGCCGAGTTCTTCCTTTGTCGGTTTTGCTTCGACCTCGATGTGCTCCTCCTCCACGATTTCCGCGGGTTTTTCATCTGTTAGAGCTCCCACTTCCCGCAATATCAAATCGATGAGCTCTTTTTTGCGATACTTCTTAACACCTTCAATCTCAAGCGCCTGCCCTATTTCTTGAAGCTCGGTTAGGAGTTTGTCCTCAAGAAGTTTCCTGTCAACAACATCCATTGCCTGTTTAACCTCCTCAATTTTTTCCGTCCTAAAGATCTTTTATCTTCTCCCAATCGGCTTTAAAACGCTCTATCCCGATATCAGTGAGAGGATGCCTGACCATTGCCTTAAATACATCGTAGGGAATAGTCGCAATATGCGCTCCGGTTAAAGCGGCTCCAACTACGTGCTGAGGATGTCTCAGAGAAGCCGCGATTATCTGCGTTTCAATTCCGTAATATTCGAATACCTCCACGATTTCTTCTAAAACGCGCAGACCGTCGTTACCGATGTCGTCAATCCTGCCGAGAAAAGGACTCACGTACGTTGCGCCGGCCGCAGCCGCGAGCAGAGCCTGATTTGCCGAGAAAACAAGGGTACAGTTCGTCTTAATATTTTCATCGGAAAGCGCCCTAATAGCCTTTAGACCCTCAACGCATATGGGTATCTTCACGTTAATGTTGGGCGCTATGGACGCGAGCTTTCTTGCCTCCTTAATCATTCCCTGCGCATCTTCCGAGATTACCTCCGCGCTTACCGGACCTTTCACGAAGGATGTGATCTCCTTTATGCAATCTACGTAGCTTCTCTTCTCTCTCGCCGCAAGGGTAGGGTTTGTGGTAACTCCTTCCAGGACGCCCCAGCCATGTATTTCCCTGATATGTTCAACATTTGCGGTGTCAATAAACAGTTTCAATTCAAACCTCCTTTTCGGGATAATCAGGTTGACCTGCTCGAAGAATTTCCCAAGCACTATGGATCATCGACACTCAGGCTTTCAAACCCTGCGATTTTACGACGCTATCCGACCCCGCGGTGCTTTCACCGAAAATACTGCTTATCACGAACTCCACAATCTCGCTGACGGTATTGTCGAGATTGTAGCAGTGAAAAACAGGCACATTCTCTCTCTGGGCAAGCTCAAGAAGGTACTCCTGAATCTTCCTTATCGAAGACAGATTTCTTATGTACCTATAATAAGGTCTTGCCCCCTCTGTTTCTACCTCCCTTATTTCAAAATGACTCCTGTGCTGAGCCTCGTCATCGACAGCCAGAACCATCTGCAGGACGTAAGCATCCTTGAAAGCCGAAGGCTCGATAATTCCCGGTACGATATGCGCGCCCTCCACGATAAAGTTAGTTCTCTCAAGCGCGGCGCGCTCGATGATCGCCCTTATGCCCACCCAGACCATCGCTGCCTGTTCTAAAAAGCCGAGAATTACCTTATCGGTGGTCTGGGGAAGGGGGATTCTCATCGACTCATACGCGTTAAAAGAAGAACTGTATAAAGCAGGCATCAAATCAGGCGAAAAAAGCGCCCGCATGACCTCTCTTACTGCGTCAGTCGAAACCTGCCTTATAATCCCGAGCCTGTTTGCAAGCATTGTCGACACGGTCGATTTCCCGACACCGGTGGCGCCGCCTATCAAGAGAATTATCGGACGGTTAAGAGTCGCAAGAGACTGCCATTTCCGGTATATTTCCACGTAGCGCGGACCGGCCTCTCTCTCCAAAATCACCTCCGCCGTCCTCCTGACATGGTCCATTGTCACTTCGGGATTTCCCTCATCACGAAGAGTCTCATGAATAACGGAGGCGATATGATAAGCCTTGTCTGGGGGAAGACCGGTAGCTGTTAAGGTGGTGGCCATCAATCCCTTTGAGTATGGAAGATGGTGCTCCTCGTCGGTGATTATGATCTTCTGAAGCCTTTCAGCCATTCAAGCGACCTCCAATTTTTCGGGACAGTCCCGCCCGCCTGGCTCAACAACCCCTGTTTAATCTTTCCTGGCAACGCTCCTGCGCAATTGACAGAATTCTTCCGATCTCCTTATCCAGATCCCCCTCAACGGACACGAGGTTGTTGTCCATGTACACCAGATCGATACCCAGCTCTTTTGCCCTACTTGAGACCGTGTCAACGCCAGCGGCTTTCAGTTCCGTTACGAGAACCTCAACGCCCCTCAAGTCTTTCAAGTCATCGCGGAGCCTTCCCCTGTTGGCAAGATTCGGGCTTGTACCTACAACATCGGCTTCGTACTCTTCTTCAAGATGCTTAGCCTGGATTTGTACTGCCCGACCGGGCGCCGTGCTTGTAAGGAATACCCTCCTGCCCCTAATGTCTCCGAGAGGTCGAGGTCTGAAAACAGTCTTTAGAACTCTTATCTCGGGATTTATGGACCGGATCCCGCCAATTAGTTTTTGAAGTTTCCTGTTGGGTACAAGAAAATCCTCACACATTGTAACCAGAACGAGGTCCGAAAGCAAGACTTTGCAAGAACCGAGGTATCCAAGCACATTTTCCACCGGCTGAAGGGCGGAAACCACAAGCAGCACCGCGTCCACCCCAACCGGTGGGATTGCGGCTCCGCTTCCCTCGCAGAGCACCACGTCGCAGTCAATCTTTGATACTATCACCGCGCCTTTTGCCACGTTGGAATAGAAAGGCATGCCAACCATCCCGCCGCCGCAACGCCTGCACCCCACCGCAATCGCCCTTCCCATCATTGCGTCCTCAAAGTGGTCGCTCGCGGCGTGCTTTCCCGCCCTTGCGATCTCGATGAGGAAATCATCGTCAACCTGAGAGGGCTTGTCGATGACTTCGGGAGCGGCTGGACCTCCCCTGCCCATAGTAAGCACGCAAGGCTTAAGACCCAGCTGAATGAGGAACCTTAGAATGTACCCGGATACCGCAGTCTTACCCACTCGTTTGCCAGAGCCCCAAATTCCAATGCCGGGCTTTTCAAATGAGTACGGCATACTCGGAGCATCGAACTTGAAATCCGCTCCCTCATAGGACACACCCGAGGCCAGCACCCTGCTTGCAATGTGAAACCGCTCTGTGTAACCCACCACTGGTTCATCCGAAAGGTCTATGACGCGCTCTACCTTATGGTTAGAAATCGCTGTCGTAATCGCCTCAACTGGAGTTTTTCCCGTGTACACCGGAACGCCGCGGTAGTTGATGCTTTTAAGATCTTCAAGCTTTTCGGTTCCCCCAAGAAAGGCTATCGCTGAAATCGAGAATCCGCGCTCGCTTTCAAGGAAACGAAGTGTGTCAACAATGACGTCCGGATAGTGTTCCCCGTCAACCAGCACGATTACGGGCATTCTGTTATCGACCATGGTTTACCCCTGGTAAATGTGGAAAATCAAGCCGCCTACGGGAAAACGCTTTCATCAACAGCCACTCCCACCTCAAGGTTTTTGGCTTTCGGTCTTATGGGAAACCTGACGATCTCTATGCTTTCGCCGAAAGGATGCTTCCTTGTAACGGAACATTCCCCATCCTTGATTTCGACAATGTTGTAGCAGGGTTTTGCGTATCCCCTCAAGCGCAGAGAAGAAACAGTGCCCACGTTCACGACGTAAAAGTCCTCAAAATGCCAGGCGTGAGGAACATGTTTGTGACCGGCCAACACAAGGTCAACCCCCACATCAACGCAAAGTTTGAGGAAATCCCCGGCGTCCTCGATTATGTTTCTTTCCCTACCCGTTCCCGGTACGGGCAAGAGGTGGTGATGCAGGGCGACAATCTTGAAATCCCCAGGCCTATTGAACTTTTCAACCATCCACCTGTAGTTCTGCCTTCCAAGCCTTCCCTGGTCAAGATCAGGCTGAGAGGAATCCAGAGCGACAAGGGTCACGCCGGGAAGATAGACAACGTTGTTCCTGTCGCCGAAAATATCCTCGAAATGGACGTAGCCCACGTTTCGGGAATCGTGGTTCCCGGGTATTACCGAAATATTTTTGCATTCGAGGTTTCCCAAAAAAGCATATGCCGCGGAATACTGCTGTCTGAAGCCATCGTTCGTTATATCCCCAGAGACCAGAATCACGTCAGGCTTAATCTCGTTTATCTCGACTATGGCTCTATTTAGCAGATTGGAAACAAAATGGTTCGAACCGATATGAATATCGGATATATGCGCAAGTTTCATTCTCGTCTCAACAGGTGATGTCTTGGTTTCCTCCATGGTCTCTTCGCCTCGCTTTTGAGATTCGCAAATCTTCTGTGGGTAATCTCAAATCAGACACCCATTTTTTTCTCATTAAAATGAGTCACGCCTTGAAAAGGCGCGGGTCCCACGCTTTAAGAGTCGCCACCATCACAAGCAGCTCATGCCCTTCCCTTACGTGAATCCCCGAAAGAGCGGCTGACTTCTCAGAAAAGGTATCGAATCTCCCTCTGGGAATTCCCGTTCCGCAAAGCGCGAATGGAACAGGGGAAGGGTCATGCGTGCGAGTCGAAATGAAAGTCGGATGATCCGGGCATACCACGATCCTTGATTCTTCCCGGGCTCCGGTGAGATACTCGAGGACCCTTCCGACAACCATTTTATCAAATCTCTCGATCGCTTTTATCTTCTCCTCGATGCTGCCCATGTGAGATGCTTCGTCGGGAGCCTCAACGTGGACGAAAACGAATGTTTCCTCCTTCAAAACTTCCACCGCGGCATCGCCCTTTCCGGCGTAGTTTGTGTCAAGATATCCGGTCATCCCCGGAACATGGACTCTTCGCAAGCCCACCAGCTTTCCTATTCCACAGATAAGGTCCACCGCACTTATTATCCCGCCTTTAAGACCGAAGCGTTTCTCAAAACTCTCAAGAACCATTTTCCTGCCCTGCCCCCACAACCACACCATGCTCACCTGGGGAAGATTGTCCCTCTTCCTTCTTTGGTTTAATTCGCAACTTGCGAAAACATCCCGCGAACGCTCCATGATTGAGATCAGAAGATCAGCCCCCTGACCCGAAGGAAGGTGGTCTTTGATAGGCATGCCGATAATATCATGGGGCGGTGTACACTCAACCCCCTCGTAGGACCCCTCCAAAAGAAGGATGTTCCTGTAAGAAGTTCCGGCGTAGAACCTGGTCTTCTCATCGGCAATGCGCCTGTTTAGCAGATCGATGAATCCCGAGGCGTCATTCTGGTCTATATGTCCCGCGCTGTAGTCAACCATAATATCGTCTTCGACCGTGACAAGATTACATCTGAAAGCCGTCCAGCCGTCGGCTATCTCGATTCCGAGGTTCGCAGCTTCAATCGGCGCGCGCCCGGTCAGAAATCTTCGAGGGTCATAGCCCATAAGAGACATATTGGCCACATCGCTTCCGGGAGACATTCCCTCTGGGATAGTCCTCACGGTGCCGATAATTCCACGCCTTGCGACCTCGTCCATGTTAGGCGTTTGGGCGACCTCCAGAGGGGTTTTCCCGCCAAGCTCTTCAATGGGCCAGTCGGCCGCCCCGTCCGGGACAAGCACAGCGACTTTCAATAAAACACCTCCCGCTTAGGATGTAAAATGTGACGTATGAAAACAATTTCTTTATTTCACGAGCTTTTGCAACGTGAAATCTCTCGTCCTGAAAGGACACCGCTCAACCGTTTTCCGAAGCTATCATGCGCAGAATTTTTTCGGTGTCAGGTTCCACCACGGGCGGTTTTGGAGATTCGGCAACTGCCCTGTCGGGGTCCTTCAAACCGTGACCCGTCAGGATGCTCACAACTCGTGATCCGGCTGAAATCTCACCTGATTTTCTCATCTTGATTAACCCCGCAAGAGAAGCCGCGGAGGCTGGCTCAACGAATATGCCCTCTTTTGAGGCAAGCATGTGGTAGGCACGGAGAATCTCCTCATCGCTTACCATATCTATCTTTCCCTTTGATTCTTCCGCGGCTCTGACCGCCCCTTCCCAGGATGCGGGATTGCCTATTCTGATAGCGGTCGCGATTGTCTCCGGGTTTTCTATGGGATAGCCCCTGACTATGGGAGCCGCTCCTTCAGCCTGAAAACCGAAAAGCCTCGGGAGCGAATCTATCTTTCCCGCCGCGTGGTATTCCCGGTAGCCTTTCCAGTAAGCGGTTATGTTTCCCGCGTTGCCAACTGGTATTACCTGGATATCCGGCGCGCCGCCCAACGCATCGCAGATCTCAAAGGCTCCGGTCTTCTGACCTTCGATCCTCATCGGGTTAATGCTGTTCACCAGAACAATGTCACTCCTTGAGGAGATCTCCCTGACAACCCGAAGGGCATCATCAAAATTACCGTCAACAGCCAAGACTTGCGCGCCGTGTATGAGAGCCTGCGAAAGCTTTCCCAGGGCGATCGCTCCACGCGGTATCAAAACAACACACTTGATCTGTGCCGCGGCGGCGTAAGCGGCAGCTGAAGCTGAGGTGTTTCCGGTTGAGGCGCACATCACAACGCTGGCGCCTTGCTCGAGCGCCTTGCTTATCGCAACAGTCATTCCCCGGTCTTTAAACGAGCCAGTTGGGTTCAAGCCCTCGTATTTAAAATAGATTTCGACATCCAGCTCGTCGGAAATTCTCTTAGACCTGATAAGAGGTGTATTTCCTTCCAGTAAAGTGAATACGGGGGTATCCTCACTCACCGGGAGAAATTCCCTGTATTCGTTTATGACGCCTCGCCATATTCTCCCCGAAGGGAATCTTGAATAACCGGATTTCATAATCCCTCCTCAAACAAGAAAATTCTTTTGAAAGAATTATCTACCATCTTTCGGAATTCTTGCGTTCTGTCGAAAAAGGCAACCCTGCATGAACGAAATTTTCGTTTTTTTCAACAATTGAATCGCTTATCGTGAAACTCACAGGGAAAACTAACCGAGCAATTTTGATTGGAAGCGCTCAGGCAGCAATCCCGCTTTCGGGAAGCGAAATCCCCCTGTCACCGTTGAGTGAGAGCAAAAGCGTGTCAAGAGCTTGACTCTACCCTTATTACGCTCGGTATCTCAAGTACCACATCGAGTTTTTCCAACCCGTCCTTTGCTCTCATGAAGTTGCTCTCCATAACCTCATGCGTAATCAAGATAATCTGAGCGCCGTCACCGATTCCTTTCTGAACCACGCTTTCGAGGCTTACGTTGTTGTCCCCGAAAACCCCCGCTATTTTGGCAAGGACTCCGGGTTTATCGATAACCTTTAAGACCATGTAAAAACGCGTTACGGTCTCGCCTATCGGTTTTATGTTAGCATCCCGAAGCCAGTAGGACCTCTTCGAGACCGGGGGTCTTCCGAGGTTTCTCGCGACATTAACAACATCGCCGAGCACCGCTGTCGCGGTTGGAAGCGAACCTGCGCCCTGACCGTAAAACATGAGTTCGCCGACCGACTCGCCCACCACAAATATAGCGTTGAAATTTCCGCTCACGCTCGCAAGTGGGTGGGAATCGGGAATCATGGTTGGGTGAACTCGGGCTGAAATCTGGTCATCCTCCCTGGAAGCGATCGCGAGCAGCTTTACGGCAAAACCGAGCTCGCGGGCATTCTCGATGTCCTCGGGACGAACCGACACTATTCCTTCCCGGTATATCTCCTTGGAAGTAACCCCCCTTTTGAACAGAATCGAACACAGTATCGCAAGTTTGCTCGCGGCATCATAACCCTCAACGTCAGCCGTAGGGTCAGACTCCGCGTATCCCAGCTTCTGAGCTTCGGTAAGCGCGTCAGTGTACGTACTTTTTTCCGCGCTCATTTTTGTGAGAATGTAGTTCGTCGTGCCATTGACGATCCCCATCACTTTGAGGATATTGTCACCTCCGAGAGACTCCTCCAAGGGTCGTATGAGCGGAATCCCTCCTCCAACAGCTGCTTCAAAACGCACATGTGACCCCATCAGAGCGGCTTTTGCCATGAGCTCCCTGCCGTGGTTTGCGATAATCTCCTTATTGGCAGTAACAAAATGCTTACCCTTAGACAGGATGTTCAAGGCTAAAGAACGCGCAGGCTCTATGCCGCCCATCACCTCAACATAGATATCGATGCACTCATCATTGGTTATCAGCTCGGGATCGGTAACCATGAGGCTTCGGTCCGCCTCAAAAGGCCTCGGCTCATTGGGGTCTTTTACGAGTATTTTTCTCACCCTTAGTGGCTTACCCGCAGCCTCGGTCAATTCAGAAGAGTTCTTCTGCATGAGATAATAGACGCCGGAGCCTATTGTTCCGCATCCGAGAAGCCCGATATTAATGCAATCATCGTTTCCTTTCATATCTCATCCCCTGCGTTCTTTCGAAAATAAAAGGGATTATGGTTGCACCTTAAAGAAATCATCAATCAAAAGCATCCTGATAATGAGAGTTTAGCATATCTGTTAAAAAGGCTTTAAACCCAAACCATCATCACTCTTTCAAAAATCCTCGAAAAGCGCCGTAAAGTGATCTCAGTAGCGCTTCATTGCCCGGCATCAAGGGATGTTCTAAAACAAGAGTTACTCCGAAATTGCTATGCTATACTTAATCTCACTTGACGGAAGGGGGGTTGTTTTGGAGCCCATACTTCAGGTAGCGCTCGACTTTGTTGATCTGGAAAGAGCCATAGAAATATGCAAAGAAGCTGTTGAGGGAGGCGTTGACTGGATAGAAGTCGGCACTCCTCTCATCAAAAGCGAGGGACTTAACGCCGTCAGGGCGATACGCGAACATTTCCCCAACCACAAGATCATCGCGGACATGAAAACGATAGACGCCGGGAGGACCGAGGTGGAGTGCGCCGCAAAAGCAGGCGCTAATATCATTGATGTCCTCGGAGCTTCATCAGACGCGACCATCGCCGAATGTGTGGATGCAGCAAACAACTATGGGGCGGAAATAATTGTTGATCTGATTGAGGTCAAGAATCCCGTTGAACGAGCCGTAGCCGCGGAGAAAGCCGGTGCCAACTACATCGCTGTTCACACCGCCATCGATGTCCAGATGACCGGTGGCGACCCTTTCGACATTTTGGAAAAAGTCTCAAAAGCAGTGAGCGTTCCGGTCGCCTGCGCGGGGGGCATCAATTCCGAAACGGCATCAAAAGCTGTCCAAAGAGGGGCGAGCATCGTAATAGTCGGAGGAGCAATCATTAAATCGGCGGACGCGAGAAAAGCTGCAGCGGAAATCAAACAAGCCATGCTTTCCGGAGTTCCGATTGAGACCGTTCTGTACAAAAGAGTCACCGAAAGCAACATAAGGGAAGCGCTTGCTCTCGTATCAACACCGAACATTTCCGACGCAATGCACAGAAGCGGCGAACTCGAGGGCTTGATGCCGATAATGGAAGGCTTGAAGATGGTGGGTCCGGTTGTTACCGTGCGGACTTACCCCGGTGACTGGGCAAAACCGGTTGAGGCGATAGATATAGCCAAAGAAGGCGAGGTTCTGGTGATAGACGCCGGAGGGAAGGGACCCGCGATGTGGGGTGAACTTGCCACTCATTCCGCGGTACAGAAAAAGCTCTCGGGAGTTGTCATAGACGGCGCCGTGCGCGATACGCCTGAGATTAAAAAGCTAAAGTTTCCCGTCTGGGCAAGGCTTGTGACGCCGACCGCCGGCGAACCAAAAGGCTTTGGGGAAATCAACGTTCCGATAAAGATTGGTGACGTAAGAATCCAGCCCGGAGACTGGGCTGTGGGAGACGACGACGGCGTGGTAATAATCCCCAAGGCGAAAGCGGCAGAGTTCGCGAACAGGGCAATGGATGTTCTGGAAAAGGAAAACAGGCTCAGAGGCGAGATCACCAGGGGAAGCACCCTGAGCCAGGTTGCCTATCTTGAGAAATGGGAAAAGAAAAAGTAAATGAGCCCAACAACAGGTAACGGGAAAAATCGGTCCGACTCATCAAAAAGCCTGCTTGAGCTAATCTTTGAAGGACTCGATACCATCGCAAGAAGGATAGCCTCTTTTGCCCCTCTTAGCAAAGAAATTAGAAATGTAATACGCTCCCCATCTGACGAGGTCATAAACTGGGAACAGGTCCGGGATATCGCGTACGCTACCCTCGAATTACAAAAACGCAAACCCCAGAGTCTATCAATACCAATGATCGAGCAGTATCAGGTGATGCTTGAAGCCGCAAAGATAAACGTTAGAGATTACACGGGGCTTGAAGCGGTGAACCTTCCTGAGAAGATAATGGTTTTTTCGCAGAGAGACTGGATTGAGGCGAATATACCATCCTTCCGCTATCTCTTCGAACCTATATCCCGCAAGTACCTCGATTATGTTGAGGAAACGGGATACGGCAACAGAGCCGGTGAGCGATTTGTGCATACCCTTTTGACAATTCAAGTTGGCGTCATAATGGGGTATCTTGCGCGCAATGTCTTAGGACAATTCGATCTTTCTCTGCCCGAGCCTGAAAAGGGAACAAAACTTTATGTTGTTGAACCCAACGTGATGCGGATCCAGGAGCAGATGTCGCTTGATCCCAGGGAATTCAGGCAGTGGATAACCTTGCATGAAGTGACGCACTCGTTTGAATTCCACTCCAATTCTTGGCTAAGGGATTACCTGTTTTCGAGCCTTCGAGAGTATCTAAAAAACATCAACATCAGAATTCCGGCTGGCACTGAGGCTTTCAGAAGCGTGCGTCAACCAAAGTTTACGGAGGATGACATAGATTTTTCCGGGAGCGTAATTTCCATATTTACCACTCCTGAACAAAGAAGGTATCTCGCCAAGCTGCATTCCACCATGTGCCTGCTTGAAGGGTATTCAAATCACGTGATGGATGTTGTGGGTAAACAGATGCTTTCGACTTATCAAACCATGAAACAACGTTTTGAAAGACGCAGGCAGATGAAGAGCAACGCGGAAAGACTCTTTCAGCGACTGATCGGGATAAACTTGAAACTCGAGCAGTACAGGCTCGGTCAAAAATTTGTTGAGGAAGTTGTTGAGAAAAAGGGCATCGATTTTCTGAACCTTGCCTGGCAAGAAGCGGCGTACCTTCCGGAGTTGAAGGAAATAAGAAATCCATCCTTATGGATTAACCGGATAGAAAAGCTTCAGGCTAATCTCGATAGCGAACCGCGTTGATCATGCGGTTGAAAATTTTCACGTTGCTTTCGAACTCTTCTGCAAGCGAGTGGCAGTTTATCCCCAGAACCGCTTCTGGGCTCTTTAAAAGGACCTGAACGGATTTCAGCTTTAGCCTTTGACCACTTTTGGAGATTTCCCACTCGAACGTTCTGTAGGCCCCCTCCATCTCACCGACCAAATATGAAGTAAACATCCCTTTGCTGGTCTGACCCTCATTTTTCAGCATTTCATTGAGGGATTGCGCCTCCGCGCTCCGCAAATTCGTGGCGTAAATAACAACCCTTGGAGGATAGATTGAGCTCGCCCGAGATACGGCGCCAAAACCCGTCAGGCTGTCCGTCTTGTATTTGACTCTCACCCAATCCCTCGGGCAGGAAAAGACAATCCCGGTGGAATTGTCCTCATACTCCATCATTTCCAATTCTGATTCACCGGATGTGCCCCGCGAGCGTATTAGAAAAGAACCGCTTCTTCGGAGCTTTCCCCCGAGCGTGATCCGCACCTCGTAGGTCCCTTTATTCCATCCCGCATTCGGTCTATCTAAATAGAAAGAGACCCGCGCGGTTACCGCAATGAAATTACCTGTCGAGCGCTTCTTTAAGTCAGCAAGACACCCCTCGCGCTGGTATATAACCTTTCCGTTATGCTCACAGTTGAATTCAAATGAAGTGTCATCGAAAGATTTCACTTTCAGGCACGCATATATTCTCTTTCCATCCGACCAGAAAGCGTTGGACGGGTTCTTCGGCTCTCCTGCGGAACCTATGAGCTCGCTAAACTCTATCCTGCCGGCATTCACACGCCCGAACCTAACGACACCGAAAAAAAGGAGCAGAATCGCTACAGTCAAAAATGCCAGAAGCGCAAGTGAGCCTACCAGAAATTTAGATGTGTTTCTCCAGATTGAATGCTTAAAGGAAAGAAGGTCTTCCATCGCTGTTATGCTATAAAGCGCTTCGCCCCTTTTTAAGAGATGACCTCAGGCAGGCGGTTCCACCAGTTTAGAACGAAACCGAACTGCCCGCGATGTGAGAATAAGCTTACCGATCCGTTGTCTATATCTATTTTCCAGAACCAGCGGAAGTCGAGCTCAAGAAGAACAAGAAAGCAGACCTTGATCACAGCCATGTGAGTCACAACCGCCACGGATTTGCCTTTGTATCTGTCAATAAGGTTCTCAAAACCGGGTTTTAACCGGTCGCGGACTTCGACCATGCTCTCACCACCGGGGAAGCGGAAAATTCCCGGGTCCGAAAGCCACCGGGTTATGGATTCTCTCCCGAAGCGTTCCTCCACTTCCTCAACCGTCAGGCCCTGCCACTCCCCGTAATTTATGTCAATAAAGAAATTGTCCTCAATCACGTCGCATCTCTTTATCTCCCCTATTATCTTTGCGGTCTGAAAAGCCCTCTGGAGCGGACTTGTATGAATAGCGGTGAGCTCATCTGCAATAAGGCTTGCGGCATTTTTTGCCTCAAGCTTTCCTTTTTCGTTCAACGGAATATCCGTAAGACCTCTGAATCTCCTGTCTTTGTTCAGGTCTGTCTCTCCGTGACGGACAATGTAAACAAGCGTGTTTTGACTCATTCCTACTCCCCAGTTTTAAGGTTTTAAGTGCGGCGGGAAACTGATATTCCAATTCCTCAAAGAAGCGTGCGTGTCAGGTGGAGGCAGCCTCAAGGCTCTTGCTGCGCGCTTCCTTATAGCCAACAAGCGAGAAGTAAATTGCCCGGTCAAAATAGAGAACAACTTTGTTGTTCAGATCGAGCGCCTGGTAGAGGTCCAGGTTCGTGGTCATGAGACCTTCCTCGAGAAGGTGAAGCCAGAGATATCTTTTCACAAGAATGAGGATCATCACCACTTCTTCCATCCTGAAACCGCGGCGGTACATCGCGGCGCCGAATTTTTCGTAAACAGTTCTTATTTCTTTCTCGCTGGAGGGCAGCAGCCAATAACTCAGTTTCTTATAGACTGTGGTGGCAATTTTAAGTGCCTGGTCCTCAGGGATTTTCTTGATGTTAGGCAGGTAAATGGACTCCTTGGCGTCGCGGTACCAAACCTTCGCTATATCCTCGGCGCGGCTTTCTATTACTCTTACGAGCCTTTCTGCAAGTCTGTCCCCTATCGATTTCTCGTTTTCTCCCATGGCATAAGATTATCAACCAGCGGACATGATTCAGTCAACCGTACATCAGTAAACTTACGGCAAAAGTATGCCAAAATCAATCTTCCTCCTCCGAGCAATCCACCACTTCACCCGTGGCGACCCGGAGAGCGTGAGGAATTGCTTTCATCGCGACCTTGAGACAATCTCTGACGGCAGAAGGGCTGCCCGGCAGATTGACTATAAATGTCTTGCCTCTCATCCCGCAAACAGCTCTCGATATCATCGCGTGCGGTGAGACCTTGAGACTTTCAGCCCTCATCGCTTCCGACATGCCGGGGATTTGCCGATCAATCACCGCGAGCGTCGCTTCAGGTGTGACGTCACGGGGGGAAACCCCGGTCCCTCCGGACGTGACTATCAAATCAATTTCCTCCTCGCACAAATCCAGAAGAATGCTCTTTATGCTCTCAAGATCGTCCGGGACAATCTCCTTGCGAACAACCTCAATTTTCGCATCAGCTAGAATCGAGCATGCAACCTCCCCGCTTATATCAGCCCTCTCGCCCCGATAGCTCCTGTCGGACACGGTTACCACCGCCCCGGTGAAGCGCGTTTTTTTCTTTTTATATGGCTCCTCTTTTGTGGTGTTCAATTCCGGAAAACCTCCTGAGCAAATTTTCAACCACCTTAAGTGTTCAACGTGCGGGACACTACATGTTCGAATCGTTCGGTGTTGATGTTACGCTTATCTCGTCTCCAACCGATACGCTTCCACCCTCAATCACGCTTGCGAAAACGCCCTCCCTGGGCATCACGCAGTCACCCGCCTGATAGTAAATGGCGCAAGGCTCATCGCATTCTTTACCTATCTGGGTTATCTCAAGAACCACGCTTGAGCCAATCCCGAGTTTGGTCCCGACACCAAGCAAGAGAAGGTCCAAACCCTGGGTGGTAATGTTTTCGGCAAAGTCACCGGGCCAAACATCAAGCCCCTTAAGCCTCATTTTATCTATGCTCTCCACTGCCAGCAGGCTCACCTGTCTTAGCGAGCAGCCCGCGTGAGCGTCCCCTTCCAGTCCGAAATCCTTTATCAGCCTGCAGAATCCCACGTTTCTCTTCTTCTCGCCGGTCTTTTGCGATATGTTTACCGAAACGACTTTCCCTTTTTTCTTAACCAAAACGCACCTCCTGATTCAGCCAAGACGGACTAACACCCACTTTGGGCTTACCCGTCCTCATTTCTCTTCCATTCGCCAGACCTGCCTCCAGACTTCGAGATCAACCTCACGCGCTCGATTTCCATTTCTCTGTCAACCGCTTTGCACATATCATAGATGGTTAGCGCTGAGATAAGCACAGCGGTAAGCGCTTCTATTTCCACACCGGTTCTGTCGGTAGCCTTCACATGTGAACTTACGCGCAAGGCGCCGCGTTCCCGGCACACTTCGAAATCAACACTGACAGAATCAACTCTGATGGGATGGCAAAGCGGGACAAGTTCTGGTGATTTTTTTGCGGCGCATATCCCGGCAATGCGGGCAGTCTGAAGAACATCCCCTTTCGGAACTCTTCCCGAAACAATGAGATCAAGTGTAGATCTATTCATCTTCACGTATCCTTCCGCAACCGCTTCCCGCCGGGTCGTATCCTTATCCCCTATATCAACCATACGCGCTTTGCCCTCTTCATCCAGGTGAGAAAGCGAGCGGCTTTCGTTTCTATCATCGTCCACTTTTTATTTCACCATCCCCTCAAATAAATTAGCCAGAGCACCTTAAATAAATCTATCCGCCTATGGAAGACATCCAACCGGCAAACCCGCTTTTGTCCAAAAAACTCCTATTGCTGAATTCTTTCCTTTTCCTCGACAACTGTTTCTTGATGATTTCGGCAATTTCTTCAATATCATCGCTCACCCTTAAGATTCGGCCGACATCTATCCCATCCGAATCAAAAAGACAGGCTCGAAGTTTGCCGTTACAGGAAACGCGCAGCCTGTTGCAATCGGAGCAGAAATGGGAACTTACTGGGGAGATGAGAGCAAACGTCCCGAGCGCGCCTTTCACCCTGTAATGCTTCTTGGCCGGGCCCCATGCCTCAATCTCTCGCGTTTCCTCAAGAGGGAAAATGGAACGAATCCTCTCCATTATTTCTTTTCCGGAAACGAACATCAAATTCTTCGCGTTCCCGAATTGAGGCATATACTCGATGAATCTAACATGCACCGGAAGAATTCTGGTCAGGTCGATAAACGGTGACGGGTCGTCATTTGTCCCTTTCAGGGCTACAACATTAATCTTAACCGGACTCATGCCAACCTCAAGCGCCTTGTTTATGCCTTTCATGACCGCGGCGAAACCATCCCTCTTTGTTATAAGCCTGTATGTCTCCGGATCGAGAGCGTCAAGGCTAATATTTATTCTGTTTAATCCAACCGCTTTCAGGCTTTCAGCGTATTCACTTAACAACACGCCGTTTGTCGTTATCGATATGTCAACCGCGGGCACAATGCCTGAAAGCATCTCAACAAAATCAACAATGTTCTTTCTGACAAGGGGCTCCCCACCTGTAATCCTAACCTTGCCAATTCCCATCCTGGCGGCGGCGCGGCAGAGAATGGTTAGTTCCTCATATGAGAGTATTTTCTCGGGGGGCAGAAGTTTCACGCCCTCCTCAGGCATGCAATATATACACCTTAGGTTGCACCTGTCAGTTACCGAAACCCTCAGATAGTCAATCTTCCCTCTGAAACGCTCCTCTTTTGGATCCGGCACCTGCGCTTTTCCGTCTTCCTTTCTCTTACTCATCCTTTTACTCCAAAATCACCGGTTCGCCCGCCTCGGATAAGTCATATCCCCCCAGAGACTCAACGCGCTTTTTGAAATCGGGACTTTTGAGAACATCAATAACGGCAAGAAAACCCTCGGTCTTGGCGAAATCTCTCAGGAGCACCAAGTCGAATCTTTCCTCAGCTAGCGGAATGAAATCGCAGCCGAGAGCGTGCGCGGCGGCAAGTATTCCCAATCCCGCGTCAGCATATCCCCGGGCGACGGTCGCGGCCACCATGGTATGGGTGGGCACCTCGTTTTCATATCCCCTTACAAGCGACGGCTCCATGCCGCGATTCCTAATCAAGAGATCACAAAGTATCCTCGTGCCGGATCCCCTCTGCCTGTTAACGAAAATCACGTCACTTCTTGCGAGGTCCTCCACTGAGGTTATTTTCTTCGGATTACCTTTTTTGACGATAAGCCCCTGGGTTCTGCACGCGAAGCGGAAGATGGCAAAATCCTCATTCTCGAGGTAGCGCCTAACGTAAGGGATGTTATACTCTCCGGTCTCCGGATCAATGAGATGAACGCCCGCCACGTTTGCTTCGCGTTCTTTCAATGCCATTATCCCAGCTATGCTTCCAACATGGGCTGAGGCGAGCTTCAGGCGCGGATATTTCCTGTGAAGAAAAGAACCGAGGATATCGAGAGAAACGTCATGGCTTCCCACAACGAGTATGTTGCCCTCAATGTCAGAATCCGTACCGTAAATTTCGATATTAACCTTTTTACCTTTCTCATACCCCTCCACCTCCGAGGGAATCCTCAAAACGCCATCCGCCCTGACGAGAGACATCAGGACTCCCGAACCCCTTTTCATCGGCAAAGCGACGAGTCTTCCCCCAACCCTTCCCACCTTCACCTGGACAAACTCCTCAAAGCCGATAGAGGAAAATACTTTTCTTGCCAGAAAGACTTCAACTTTCCTTGACCGGACCTGTTCCAAGCCCAGGAATCTCCGCACAAGAGGAACGACAAACTCTTCCGCCGCGCGGAAATTCGCGAGTGGGAAACCCGGGAGACCGACGACCGGCACCCGCCCGCAGACGCCTAACACAAGCGGCTTTCCCGGTTTCATTCCAACGCCGTGAACCACGACTTTTCCGTGCGCGGATATGACTCGCGCGGTGAAATCCTCCCTCCCGGCAGAAGTTCCACCATTCATCACGACCATATCTGAGCTCTCCAAAGCCTTCAGGAAGCATTCTTCAATGGCATATAAATCGTCCGGGACGAGCCCTAATCTTACCGGGATTCCGCCGGAGGATGCGACCATTGATGAGACGACATGCGAATTGCTCTCCACCGCTTTGCCTTCGCCGGCGCCTGTGGGGTCTTCAACAAGCTCGGTTCCTGTGGGGATGATGCTGACAACCGGTTTGCGTACAACCCGTATTTGGCTGCATCCAGCGTTCAGGAGCGCGCCAACATCGAAAGGTCTGATCTCATGAAAAACGGGAAGGACCATTTCGGACTCAACGATGTCCTCCCCAATCGGCCTTACGTTTTCCCAGGGGTGGGCGGGTTTTATGACCTCGAGAAAGTCCGCTCCCGCTTCGTTAACGTCCTCAATCATTATCACCGCATCGAAGCCTTGGGGGATGGGGTCTCCCGTATCCACAAAGATCGCATCCTCTCCTATCTTGAGGCGGACAGGATTTGACTCGCTCGCTTTCGCGGTCATATCCGATCTCACGGCGATACCATCCATAGCCGAGGATACGTAAGGAGGTGAAGAAACCCTGGCGAAAATATCTTCCGCGGTCACGCGTCCGAGCGATTCAAGAACGCTTACGTATTCGCCGGGCAGAGGGAATTCGACCCCCGCGTCGACTATCGCGTTAAGCCAAGTCGAAAATGCCTTTTTAAGCTCCGTGTTGTGAAGATACACATGACGATTCACTCTTCCTCCTTAACAAAGCCTAATTCTCAGCGCTTTTTTGGGAAAGAATTTCCTGTATTCAGTCGGCAAGCTCCAAATCAACCTCCGTACCCCGCTCCATACCTTCGACATCCTGAAAGATTCTCAAAAAACCGTTCGCGCGCGCCAGCGTGCCGATAAGATTGGACCTGCCGCTAACGGGAATGGCGACATACGAACTTCCTTCCTCGACAATCTCAACCGGCACCAGCTCGACCCTCCCGCTCGAAGAGGGAACCGACTTTTTAAGTCTTGCCTTCACCCTCGGAACGCCCCGCGGTATACCGGCGCTTTCCCCTTTCAGATAACCAAGAAGCGGACGGAAAACCTCACTGAAAACGACAAGGGCTGAGGCGGGGTTTCCAGGAAAACCGGCCACTACCTTTCCATCGCAAACACCTAAAAGAGTGGGCTTTCCTGGTTTCAGGCGGATACCGTGAACGAGAACGCCGGGATTTCCCAAAGCGGAGATCACATCTATCGTTATATCGCGAACGCCAGCGGAACTCCCTCCGCTTATGATCAAGCCGTCACATTCTCCGAGCGCTCTATTCGATAACTCAAAGATCAGGTCGAAACGGTCCTCAACAATGCCGTAGGAAACGGCTTCACACCCTTGCTCTAAGATAGCTGCCCGAAGCGCGACCGTGTTTACGTCTCTCACCTGTCCGGGAAGGGGTTTTTCTTCAGGCGGAATGATTTCATCACCGGTTGAGATTATGCCTATCTTCGGTCTTGCATAAACGAAAATGCGGGTGATTCCAACGGCGGCAAGCGCGCCAATATGACGGGGAGCAAGCCTGGTTCCTTTAGCGCAAATCAGTGTGCCTTCTTTCAAATCCTCATCAGCCGAAATCACATTCTCCCCGGGAGCTACCGGCTTCAGGACGCTTACGGTTCGCCCGTAGATCTCTGTATGCTCTATCATCACAACCGCGTCGCTTCCTTGTGGAACGGCGCCGCCAGTCAAGATAACAGCAGCCTCGCCTGTATCAACTGTGAAATCTGGGAAAGCACCCATAGGAACTTCGCCTTTGATGTTCAGGTAGATCGGCTCGGTTTCGCTTGCCCCTGAAGTATCTGCGGCTCTCACGGCAAAACCATCAACGGAAGACCTTGAAAAACCGGGTAAATCCTCCTTTGAAAACAACGACCTCGCCAGTATCCTTCCATGGGCAAGGGTAAGGTCGACTTCCTCAACCGGCGGCTCGTAATCGCTCAAACTCTTCAGGACGCGCTTTACTGCGTCCTCTGATGAGGCGACTTTTAGAAATTCAGTCCCCATTATCGCTCACCATCTTCTTTCTCTCTCACTGTTCTTCCAAACTTTTCTGTAAGTCACTCCAAAACGATTCCGTATAACTGTGCCCTGCAATCCTCAAAAACCGGACCCCATGACATGAACGCTTGTAGCCTTGAATCTAACCCCTATCCTCTCGCCCGGCACTATCCCCATTTCAACGGCGGAACGCGAGGTGACGTAAGAGACAAGGCTGAACGGGCATTTCACGAAAACCCTCGTTACCGCGCCAGCGGGTTCGACGCGCTCCACGATGGCCTCATAGGAATTTCTGAAGCTCGAGGGCAATCTGAGCTGATCCTTTGGAACAAGACCAATGTCCTCCGCCCTTAACCCAAGTATCAGTCTTGTTCCCGCCTTTTCCTCGCCCACTGCCTGTATCGTTCCTCCATCGACACGAACTGTGAGGATTCCGACCGACGAAGAGGAAACCACCCCGTCGAGCAAGTTCTCCATGCCCGTGAATCGAGCGACAACAGCGTTTGCGGGCTTGAAAAGAACCTCCGATGGGGCTCCCGCCTGAACTATACTCCCTTCGTTTATGACGGCGACACGGTCTCCAAGATACGCTGCCTCGGATATGTCATGGGTAACAAAGACCGCGGTCTTTCCTCTACCCTTAAGCGCGTTCTTCACGATCGCCTGATATGACCTCCTGGCCTCAATGTCGAGATTAGCGAAGGGCTCGTCCAAAAAAATTAGATCCGTGTTGAGGGCATGCGCCCTGGCGAACGCCACTTTCTGCGCTTCCCCTCCCGAAAGCGTTGAAACATCCGCCCTCTCTAAGTGCTCAAGTCCCGCCTCCTTTATTGCCTGGCGGACCCTCTGATCTTTCTGTGCCCGGGAAAGCCTTCTGAAGGTTAAGCCCACCGCCACGTTATCGTAAACGGAACGACCAAAGAAGATGGGATCCTGGAAAATTACGCTCATCTGTCTTAGGACCTCAAGACGCCTTCTTCCTTTCAGGTTTTGGACTTCCCTTCCTCGGAAAAACAATCTCCCCGCGCTCGGCTGCTCGAGAAGACTCAAAATCCTTATCAACGTGCTCTTTCCAGAACCGTTAGGACCGACGCAGGTAAGAATCTCGCCTTCCGAAATCGCGAGATGCTCGATGTCAAGCGCAAACCTTTCTCCGTATTCTTTTTTGATGGAGACTGCCTTTAGCATTTCCATGATTCTTACGAGGGATAACTTGTTATCCTTTGAGCTATCTGCGTTCTGGCACGTTGAAACTGCGCTTTCGTGAGAAAAGCATTAATCAAAACGGAAAGCATTATCAACACGATACCATCGGCAAGTGCCATCTCGTATTTTCCCTGTCGAGCGTACAGAAGAAGATGGGTCGTGAGAACACGGGTCTGCGATTTGATGTTCCCGCCAACTATCATGACGGCGCCCACCTCCGCGAGCACCCTGCCAAAACCCGCTATGACAGCTGCTACCACGCCCATTCTCGCCTGTCTTACTTTGACAACGACAGCCTGCAGGCGGCTTGCGCCTAATCCCCTTGCCTGAATCTCATAGCGGGGATCCACGGAGCTAACTGACGCGTGCGTTAAACCAGCGACAATCGGAAAAGCGAGGATAGTCTGAACGATTATCATACTGGCCGGAGTGAATATAAGCCTGAGTGAGCCAAGAGGTCCGCTTCGCATGAGAATAAGAAAAACAACCAGACCCGCAACAACAGGCGGGAGCGCCATGAATGCGTGGGTGAGCGTTAAAAGAAGCCTCTTTCCCTTGAAATTGCCTTCAGCCAGCGCGACGCCGAAGGGCACCCCAAACAAAGCCGCCAGGATTGAAGCGCTCCCCGATACCAGTATCGAAAGTGACAGAACGGACAAAAACTCACTGTCAAGTCTTAAAATCAACAAGAAAGCCTCTTTGAAGACATCCAGTATCACTTTCACCGATTAATCCCTCTTTCTTTGTAAGCCGTTCATCTCTTCCGTGCCTGCCGCAAGATACAGGTTTTGGCACGCGGTTCATCTTTTAAACAAACGCCTTTAGTATTTACGTTGTTTTCACTCCTACCCTATGCCCCGACAGCTAAATAGGCCTGTAAGGAATTTTTCCGTCCACCTTGAACCTCATGATCAACTCTTTGCACTTTTGGCTTGATAAAAAACGGGCAAAGAGTTTAGCCACCCGGAAATTTCCTAATCTTTTTCCAATCCTTGAGGCGTCCACGACAATTGCTGAATAAATGCATTCCTCTTTAGGTTCAGGCTTTAACACTATGGAAAGTGCTTCAAGATGAGGACTTGAGACATATGTCGAGTAGTCTGTTAGGCAGTACGCTCCTTTTTCGTTCGCTATCAGAAGGGTTTCAGCCATACCCTGACCTGTCTCCAAATACCATCCCTTCCTAACCGGATTGATGCCGGCTTTCTTCCAGAGCGCCATCTCAAAGATATGCGTGCCGGACTTATCGCCCCGGCTGGCAAAAAGAAAACCCGCCTTTCCAATCCTTGAGAGAGCTTCTGAAAGGGAGGAAGCTTTACGTACCGTTGCCGGATCCAGTGGGGGACCCACGAGAATGTATTCGGTCTTCAAAAAGGGTGTCCTCGAATATCCGTATCCCCGCTTCATGAATCTTTCCTCCTCAGAAGGAGCGTGCGTGATGAGAACGTCCGCTTCCCCCATAATTCCCAGGCGAAGCGCTTCGCCGCTTCCGGTAGGTATTGGCTTTACCCGAAATTTGTATTCGCGCTCGAAAGCATCCAGTATCTCATCAAGAATCCCCGAATCATATAGGCTTGTCGTCGTGGCGAGGACCACGCTTCCCCCTCGAGCGTCAGGCAAACACCCCGCCACGGTAAAACCCTGGATGGCTAACGTAAGGGCGAGAAAAACAATAAACGTTATCGCGCGGAAAGATTGCATAAATTGAAATCCGCCTTTTCTCTTCGGTAAAGGCGGATGCGACGGCTTAAGCCTCAATTCTTCGCACCTCTCCTTTCCAAGCACGGGAGGCCCGCGTGTTTCCCCGCGAACCCTATCGCCCTCGAGCCCTTGCCAAACGTTAGCTTTAGGCCCTTCGGGTCGGAGATCGCAAAATATTTGGTCGTGAAGGGATTTAACCATAAACAGTGGGATCGGTCAAATAACGTCGGTAAAGAAACATATAATTCAGGAATTCACGAGCGAAATGCGTGACCGTTAAAAGACCTCGTTCAAATGGTCTACACCCGTTTAGGCTCACTCGATGACAAATGAATCCTCAAAGGCCAGGGGCGGAAACTTAAAAGAAAAGCGACTGCGGCCGAGATAACGAAAAAGACGAGCCACACGGATGGAAACTGTCTGGCGAATTGCCTTAGGGCATGGTTAAAATTCTCAACAGTTCCTATGGGAAGCTTGATTATGTCCGGGAACCATACCTCAAGCATGTAAACGAGTATCCGACCAGCGGAAAGAGAGACCATCGCGAAAACGGCTGAAATTATTCCGAGCTTCCAGTTAAAATGCTTTCCGGAAGCGTAAACGACGGCAACACCCACAATAACACCAATCAACCAACCGAATATGCCGAACTCCTTATGCCGCCACCATGCGAGACCTCCGTATGCCCCAGCGCACAGTACGCATGCTATGAAAGCGATTGCAACCGCTCGCAGATACCTCGGCTTTTTTGTTATATAACCATCGTAGGCGTCAGGCTCCTGGAGTGAGAGTATTTTCGCAAGGCGCGAGACCTTTTTCCTTTTCGGCTTTACGGCCTCCTCTTCCCCCCAGAACTCTCGAGCCTCGGTCTGCGCCACAGCTTCTTCAGCCTCTACTTCCTCGATGTGCGGTTTTTCAAAAACCTCTTCCTCCGCAAGGAACCGCCCGAGCTCCATTTCGGTTTCAGACTCAACCTTGGCCGGGATTTCCTTTAAAAACAATATCTCCGCTTCGCGCTTAGAGCTTTCCGGTTTCCTGAGTCGCCTTCTTTGAGCCTTCAATTCGTCGGGCAACGATTGCGCAGGGGTGATCGTTTCTTTCTCCTCGACCTCTATCTCCTCTGGTTGAGGTAAGATGACATCGCTTTCTCCTTCAAGAAACGCTTCGGTGGGGGTTTTTTTCGTCTCTTCCTCGATTTTCTTTTTTTTCTTTTTCTTGACCCCAAGCCTTTCGGATATCCTTTCCAGTTCCAACTGGTGACAATCGGGACAATGGTGAGAAACCCCCGTTTCCCTTACGCAAATAGAGCAGAACTTCCTGCCGCATTCAATACAAACTATATCCGCTTTTTGACCTGGATGACGGTAACAATCCAAAAGAAAACCCCCAATTTAAGGAAAATTAATCTCAAAAACCCGAAGAAAACCTGCGATTCCAGCGGAATGCTATGCATATCAGGGGTTAGGACAGCGCTCCCATATGAACTGGAATGGGGTAGCATATGTGATAACGTTTCGCACCCCGAGAGCGGGAACGCCCACCATTACCAGTTTGAATGTCAACCACTTCAACGTGCAGCTGTTAGAACTCAACGCCGCGTTCAACTGATCGATCAGGTACTGAACCGCGGGCTTTGCGGGTCCGCCCGGAACTCCACCCTCCGGACCGAGCAATACCATAAGCCTTCTGGAATTCTCCATAGCCGCAGGGGTACTCTGAGCGGCAACCACGTTGCGAAGCGCCTGTTCGTCGGAGGCAAGAAGAGAAAGAAGTCTGTTCAAGAAAGATCTGCCATTTGCTGTCATCAAAGCCTGAGCGGTCGCGGTGGGATCCATGTTCCCCATAAGTTCCTCAAGAAAATCGCCGCTCGAGTTTATTATGTCCACAATAACAGCCGGATCTATACCCTCGGGCGGAGGCTTGGTTAGATCATAGAACATGCCCTTAGGACCGCCGGGTTCGTAACTCTTCTTCGTAGACGCGTTCATCGCCTCCCCGATTACATCGGGATCAAGTTCAGCTAAAAGACCTTTTATGAAGGGACCGCTCTCATTAACGATCCTTGCCAGTACCGCCGGGTCTATTCCGTTCGGCGGAGGTTCCAACAAGGCAGATAGGAACTCGGGGTTAGCCCCTGTTGACTCGGCCAGTTTCCTCGGATCGAGCCCCTTCTCCGGATTTAGCAGGTCCTTCAAAAGTTGCGCCCCGCCCTCTGTGTTGAGGGCGCCAACAAGTACCCGCGGGTTCAGATTCGCTATGAGACCGCTTAAGAAAGCCCCGCTATTATTCAAGATATAGGCGAGCGCGCCCGGGTCGAGATACTTGAGAAGGTCGCCGGCAGTGCCCGAACTGTTGTTCACGATGCCCGCAATGACCCTTGGCTTAAGGTAGGAGATCAGCCTTGCCACAAAGGTGGGGTTCTCGTTTATTGCAAGCGCCATGCCCTTGGGGTCGCTCGCGCTCATGACCCCTTTCAGGAAAGCCTCGTTCTCGTTTATCGCCTGCGCGATTACTTTTGGTTTGAGGTATTTCAGTAGGTCACTCACGAATTTCGGATCTTCGCTCATACCCTCGGCAAAAGACGAGGGGTCAAGTAATCCCACAAGGCGAGTGAGGAAAGAACCGTTAGCGTTTATGACTCCGGCAATCACCTCCGGATTTATGTGCTTGAGCATTTCGGACATGTTCTCAAGTGAGGTAGAATCGCCAGCAAATAGCGCGGGGTCGAGATTTTCAAGTAGCCTCACTATGAAGCTTGGATTTCGATTGACCGTTAGAGCCATTCCTCTCGGGTCCATCTCCCCCATCAGTTTACCAATAAACGCCTTGTTGCTCTCGACGATTCTTACGATAGAATCTGGCGATATGCTCGCTATAATCGCGTCAATCATGGAAGTATCGCTTGAGATTCCCTTGAAAAGCTCAGGAGAAAGCTCCCCAAGCAAACCGTTTAAAAACGGCGTCGAGTTGTTAAGAATGTGAGCGAGCGAGGAAGGATCGAGCGCCTTTATCATCTGGGTTGTGAAATCAGTGCTTACGCTCATCTGCCCCATGAACGATCCCGGGGAAAGCTTGGATATCAAGCGAGATACAAAAGCCTGATTGTTGGTTATGGCTGCGACAAATGCAGGGTTTATCTGCCTGGCGACACTTAGAGCGAATCGAGTAACAGCGGGAGAACCTGTCAGCGCGCTCCTTGGCTCCATCCGCGCCACAACCCCCGCCAGGAAATCACCGTTTCTGTTGACCACGTCCGCAAGGATAGCAGGGTCAAGATAGCCCATCACTTCAGCCATGAATGTCAGGTCTCCCCCCGAAGCGGAGCTCATCAAAGCGGGGTCGAGCCTTCCCACAAGACGTGCGATCCAGTCTCCATTCGCGTTCACAACATTCGCGATGGTCTCTGGGTTTATGTTATTCACCAGTGCGGCGGTCCATTCCGGATTCGCGTTTGCCGCCTGCGCCGCCACCGTGTAATCGGTGTACCTGACCAATTCGGTAAGGAAATCTCCGTTTTCGTTAATGACGTTCGCGACAATAACCGGATTCAAATAAGAAACAACATCGGAAAGAAACGGCGCCGCCTTGTTGACTATTTGCGCGGTAGGCTTCGGGTCAGAGCCTTTCATTGACTCCGAGATAAATTTCTCATTCTTGTTGATAGCGTCGGCTATCACCTTCGCGTCAAGATAGTTGAGCAGCTCAGCAAACCAATCCGGATTTTCGTTAACGGTTATCGCCGTTCCCTTGGGATCTGAGTAACGCATTATTTCTATCAAGAAGTCAGGATTGTCCTTTATCGCTTCTCCGACAGCCTTTGGGTCGAGCGCCCTGAGCATGGCAGAAGTGCCCTCCGGATCCGCCGTCATCTTACCGAGAAGCTGGCCGATCGGGCTCTTTGCTGGAATGAAGATGAGCGAAGCTCCAACAACGCTCAGAGCAAGAGCCACCAAAATTACCGCGTTTATTACTGTCTGAAGCGTCCTGTTATATAGCATCTGCTCTCGCCTCTAAACCCCTTCTTTTTACACCGCTAAAACGGATACACGGGAACTCCAGGCTCAGCGTTGACCGCAGCGCCTATCATCTGAGACCAGCCCCATCCGAGCGGAATGGGGATACCGATGTCAGCGACCGCGTATCCGTAGTACCAGAGTCTCTTCATCGCGTTGTCCCTGCTGTTTAGCGCTCTTGCTAAGACCTCGGGCTGGATTCCCCCCTGGTCTTTATTAAGCAGCTTCTGGATTACGGTGCTTCCTTCAGTCCTTAAAGCATCAATAATCGCGTATATTGACTCGGGCGTGGACGCTCCCATGAAACCCGTGAGGAAACCCTTTCCCGTCTCGGAGCGCAACAACGAGGTTATAATTCCCAGGTCTATTCCCTTGGGAGGTGGAGCGAACATCGCAGCCATCATTTCTTGGTCTCCGCCCATCGCCTGCGCCAAAGCCGCTCCGTCGAGCATGCCGAGCAACTCCTTGACCATTGCCTGGACTGTCACGTTGTTGTTTATTATCGAAACCAGTTCAGATGGGTCCGTTCCCTCCATGGCTTTTGCGAGGAATTCCGGATTAAGGTTTATCGCATCAGCGAGGTTTTTAAGCCCGCTAGGCAAAAGCCTCAATTTTTCCATGAAAGTGACGATCAGGTTCTCTAAAGCGGGGTTTGTATTGAAAAGATTCGAGATAACGTACGGGTCTAAGGCGCCAGGGCTCATCAGACGCTCGATCAAGTCATTGTCCGCCATCGAGCCGGAAGCGGCGCTCACGTCAATGTTCGCGATGAGACCGCTTATAAAAGCCTGATTCTGATTGATCGCGTTCGAGATCACCGCGGGGTTTATGCCGCCTGGCTGCCTCAAGAGATTTATGACAAAATCCCTGTTTGCGTTCAGCGCAGCAGCCGTTCCCCTCGGATCGAGTCTTCCCGATAAGTTGGCTATAAAAGCTCCGTTGTTGTTCACAACGTACGCTAAAACCTCGGGCTTCAGGTGCTTCAATAGATTCTTCATCATGTCGGGATCGGCATTCATGACATCCGCAAGAACAGCCGTGTCAAGATTCTTCAGCAGACCGGAGATGAATTTTCCGTTCTCGTTGACCACCTTGGCGATGACAGATGCATCGATCTCATCAAGCATCCCCGAAGCCGCGTCAGGATTCGCGTTCATCGCATCAGCAATGATTTTCGGGTCGAGCAGGCTTACAAGCCTTGTGAGGAAACCTCCCGCGGAGTTCAACCCTTCCGCGGTCTTAGCTGGATCCATGTTTGCCTGTAGGTCCTGCAAGAATTTTTTGTTCTCGTTTACGATACCCGCAACGACTTTCGGGTCAAGATACTCAAGAAGTCTCGCCGTCATATCCGAGGTGGCGCTCATGGCGTTAGCAATGGGTTTCACGTCAAGAACCGAGATGATTGAATTCACAAGGCCAGTATCCTCAATTATGCGGGAAACAAGCCTTGCCATACCCGCCGGATCAGCCGAGTCAGTCATGGACCTTATGACCTCAACATTGCTGTTTACGGCGCTTGCAAAAACTTGAGGGTCAAGACCGTTAAGGAATCCCACGACGAAATCTCTTGCCCCAACAACTATGGAGGCAATTGAGTTGGGGTTAAGGTAAGAGATAAGGTCGGTGGATGTTGACTGACTCGAAAGCACTTTATTTATCGTGTCGGGGGAAAGCTGATCCAAAAGTCCGACGACAAAACCGCTAGCGCTGTTTACTATGTCAGCCACCACACCTGGATCGAGCCTGGCCACCAGGTCAGTTGTTGTATCAGGGCTCTGATTCATCGCCCTTGCGATTACCGCCGGATCCAGTGCACCGAGAAGGGAAGCGATAAACGGGCCGTTCTCATTTACCATGCTTGCTATCACCGCAGGATTCATTGTGCCCAAGGCGCCAGCGCTTGTCTCCGCGTTGGCGTTGATCGCTTCAGCGAGCACATCCGGGGATATGTTCGCGACAAGCTCAGAGAGGAATGCCTCATTGGCGCTTAACGCGTCAGCAAGCACCTTCGGCTCGATATATGCGGTCACCTGATTTGTGAAATCAGTGCTCCCCCCCATTGATGTTGCGAGTTTTTTCGCGTCAAGCGAGCCTAACAGTTCAGTCAAGAAAGCCCCATTAGAGTTGACCACCTCAGCGATCACTTGAGGGTCAACGTATTTGAGGAGCTCAACCACAAAATCCGTGTTCTCACCGAGACCGGAACTTGCGGTTGTCGGATCAAGATAACTTATAAGCTCGGCAATCCATTTCCCATTTTTGTTGACCGCCTCAGCCACAACCTTCGGGTCCAGAACGGAAAGCATCTTTGATGTGTTCTCGGGGTTTGCGTTCATCACTTCGGCGATAACTTTGGGATCGAGCGTTGATAGAATGCCCGAAAGAAAACCCTTCTGGCTTATGAGCTTTGCAAGGATGGAGCTCATGGGGCTTTGCACGGGCAAAACCATGGCAGCGCCAATCGCCAGAGCAGCGACAAGCATTACTATCACAGCCACATTTACAACTGCCTGAACGCCTCTCGAAACGAGCATCGAAGCATTCCCCCGGTCAGTATTTATCCCAACCTCTCATGGCGGAGGAGGCGGAGTCGTGCTTGCAGACCAGTTCCAGGATGTCGCAGGCACAGGACCTACCCATAAACCGGCCAAGTTCATCACTGAAAGTGCCCTCATTCCGAAGTACTTCATGAAGTGCTCATCCTCGCCGCGCAGTGAAGCAACCATGATATTCGGGTCCATGTATGAAAGGAATTTCTCAATCAGCTCGGGATTGGAATTCACCGCTGCCGCTATAACTTTATAGAAGTCCGGGTACGACAGAAGCCTGACCATCATTGCCGGGTTCGCGTTCATCGCTCTGGCAAGAACCGCCGGGTCAATTCCTCCCGCCCCAAGCAGCCTGTAGAGCAGCCCGCCTGGACCGGACACGTTCGGATGGTTAACCACATCAGCCATAACCGACGGGTCGCCGGCGGTAAATACCCCGGCGATGAAATCCGGGTTCTCGTTTATCGCATCCGCTATTACGGACAATCCTCCCGCCTCACGAACGGCCACAAGCACCCGGACAATAAAATCAGGATCGCTCACGCCAGTCATCTGGGTCGGGTCCATGTTGGCGATTAGTAGTCTGAGGAAAGACGGATTAGCGTTTATGGCCTCCGCGAACTTCTGAACCAGAGATGGGGTTGAAAGCGCCTCCACCGCGCCCGAAAGGAAACCAGTATTGCTGTTCACGACTTCCGCAAGGATTCTCTCATCGAGATTGTTCATAAGCCCTGTCATGAACGCGCTGCTATCCTCGGAAGCCTGTGCTAACACCTTAGGATCAAGGTATTTAATGACCTTTTTTAAGAATTCCCCATTGGAGTTTATAGCCTGCGCAATAACGGACGGGGAAAGATAAGTCAGCGTCTCAACCATAGAGGTCGGATTCGCGTTCATAGCGTTTGCTATAGTTTTCGCGTCGAGATAGGAAACAAGGTTCTTTATAAACTCCTTGTTCTCGTTAACGATGCGAGCGGTTACAGCCGGGTCCCCACCACTCATCACCGCTTTGAGAAATTCAGAGTTACCGTTCACGATTGAAGCAATGACCTTCGGATTTAGCTTCCCGAGAAGTTTTGAGATAAAATCTCCGTTCTTGTTAATAATGTCCGCAGTTCCCTCCGGATCAGATTTGGACATCTCTTTCATGAGTTTTTTGATGAACTCACCACTCTGGTTCACAGCTGTCGCCACCGCGAGCGGGTCAAGACTTTCAAGCATCTTTCCCGTAGTGTCGGGAGCCATGCTCATTATCTCCGCTACGGTCTTACCACCGAGCCGCTTCAAAAGATCAGAGATGAACTGGGCATGATTGTTGACAATTGATGCGGTTATTTGCGGGTCACCCGCGCTCATCACATTTTTCAAAAAGGTCTCATTCGCCGCCAACACTCCAATCGCCTGAGTACTCTCCCTCAATACGGCAATGACAAGATCGTCAACCGCGGGGTCAAGAGTGCCCGTCATTGAGGAAACATCGAGACTTGCCACGAGTTCCGTGAGAAACTTGCCGTTCGCGTTGAGCGCTCCCGCGATCGAGGCGGGATTGATGGCTCCAATCATTCTGAGCACGAATCCGGTGTCGTTTATCAGGCTTGCAACCAGCGTGGGGTCGCCACCGCTTGCCATTTTAGTTATGGCTTCGGCATTTGAGTTAATGACATTGGCAAGGACATCTACATCAAGCAGCCCGATGAGCCTTGAAACAAAAGAAGCGTTCCTGTTCAAAGCGACCGCGATCGGGGCGGGATCGGAGTGCTTCATGGCCTCTATGATGAATCTTTCGTTAGAGTTGACAACGTCCGCTATAACTTGAGGGTCGAGCCTTTCAATTAAAGAAGACAGAAACGGAGCAATTTCGTTGACCAGAGTTGATGTGCCCTGAGGATCCATCTGGCCCATTATGGCGGTTAGAAACGGACCGTTGTTGTTTATGACATCCGCAAGCACCACTGGCGAAAGATTTTTGATCAAGTTTTCAATGAACGGACCGTTGTTGTTTACTATCGCGGCGATAGCCTGCGGGTCCAAATACTTCGTAATGTCACCAGCGGCGCCCGGATTTTCTGAAATAACCCTTGCCAGCATCACGGGATCAAGGTTTGCAAGAAGCTCGGCGATGAACTTGTAACCCTTGTTTATGGGAACCGCGACAGCCTTCGGGTCTAACGCCGCAAGCATTTTGGCTGTGTTCTGCGGATTCTTGTTCATAGCATCGGCCACCACGTCAGGCGGAAGCTCGGCTATCAGACTCGCAAGGGCATCAGGGTTTTCATTGACCGCTTTCGCAAGTCCGGTGGGATCGGAGCTTGCCATTACGCTGTTGAGAATCTTGCGGTTGTTCGCAAGTGAGCCAAGTATTTTGCCAAGGGGGGTTTTCGCTGGCATAGCCATCATTCCGGCGGCTACCAGCGTAATCAGCAATACTGCAAGCAGCACAACATTTACAACTACCTGCACGGGTGTGCCGAGTATCCAACCACTAGGTTTTTCCCGTTTGGGGGGAGGCGCCACTTCCTCGGGCATCAATGGCGGGGTGGGAGTAACCTGCTCCATGCCCATAGCCAGAACTTTCAATCTGTATTGGTCCCTGGCGATGTTAGAGATTCTCGGTTGTTCTATCCCGCCGATACCGAGCGCGACCCTCACGATAGGCTCAATTTCGGGGCGTAAATCTTCGTGTTTGGACAGGAGCTTATCCAGGCTGGAAGGGTCTTTTCTGGCAACCTCCAAAATCTTATCAATTAGCTCTAAAATGTCATCTTTCTCTTTCGCCACTCCGAGCCTACCTTATAAACCTTTACCCTTTAATATAGTCTCAGGAATTCCTATTATATAAACGTAAAGACCGCGCATTGGATACTTCGCTTAAGGACCTTGAGGACATTCGGTCCGAATACCACGCTCAAATGTGTTCTCTAGCATTTATTAAGGAATAAATTTCAACTCTTCATGTTTGCCTGGTGTCAAACAGTATCCTGTGCAAAGCCATGAGCCCCCTCTTCTGGGTAGATTTCACCGCTCCCACGGAAATCCCCATTATTTCAGCCACCTGGTTGTTTGAGAGGTTCTCGATGAACTTTAAGATGATTACCTCGCGCTGGTTGTGTGTCAGCTTAGACAGAGCCTCATACAGCCTCTCGCAGTCCATCTTGAAAAAAACATCTTCATCGGGATTGCCCTCGAGGCTTGGCATGGGTGGGTGCTCCTCAATGGAGATAGTCTCTCTCCTCGACTGACGCCTGAAATGGTCAACCACAAGATTGTGGGCTATGCGGTAAAGCCATGAACTGAAAGCCACATCCCTGAACTCGTAGGAATCAATATTTTCGAACGCTTTTAAAAATGTGAGCCCTGTCAGGTCTTGAGCTTCGGTGTAATCTCCAACTTTATAATAGACATACCTGAAAATCTGGTCGACATACTTATCGTATATCTCCCCGAAAGCTTCGGCATCATGCTTCTTTGCTCTTTTGACAAGATTTCTAATCTTAGGTTCGGTTGCCATTAACGAAGCGTCCCCCTGCCTGAAAAAAACCCCCGGTTAAATCAATCTACTTAAAAAACTTATCCAAACCTTAACATGATTCCCAGTAGTTGCAAAAAGTAAACTTTAATCTCAAACTTTAACTTTAGTGCACACTACTATAATATAAATCGGCAATTCAATCTATTATTTTTAATATTTTTTATTCCGGCTGTTAGTCCAACCGGTATTGCGCGGTTTTAAAGGTTTTTTCAAAAGCTCACAATAGATATCCATCCCTCAGTTACACCCTATGGTATTTGTCCCGGCGCCGCGGCTGTTCCAGTACATCGCCCTCTCAACCATTATCA